>Ga0182030_10018440_pt1 | contig 13378 bp, 14 predicted proteins | sample 812S3MmetaG_FD_121299 | JGI IMG/M metagenome (GOLD analysis project Ga0182030, IMG submission 121299) | Permafrost microbial communities from Stordalen Mire, Sweden - 812S3M metaG (Illumina Assembly) | ecosystem: Environmental > Terrestrial > Soil > Wetlands > Permafrost | place: Sweden... | reverse complement strand
GGATGTTCTGAAAAGGGCACTCCCCACTATGAATTATGCGTGAATTGTATGCAGAGGTCTTATGCCAATTATCGTCATGGCTGTAGCATCTCCATCAACCAATTACTTCCATCTTTTTTAAATAGTGTCCGTTTATGAAAGCGACCTGAATCGAATTCGAAAAACTCTATGCGCAACGGGTGAATGGCATAACCACCCCAGTGTTCAGGACATGGCACCTCTTGATTTTTAAGCTCCTTCTCTTTTGCCGAAAATTTTGCATTCAGGGCTGAGATATCTTCCATTGGTTCCCCTTGTTCGCTTACTGAAGCGACTATTTGAGCTTCCCGCTCCCTTTGCAGAAAGTACCTATCGGCGTCGGCCGCTGAAATTTGATGAGCATCTCCCTGTATTCTTACTTGCTTTTCAGTGGCCGTCCACCAAAAAGTCAATGCTACCTTTTGATCTCGTGTTATTTCCAGTCCTTTCCGGGAGCTGAGTGTACCACAAACAACAAAAGCTTCGTCTTTCAATTCCCTGAACGCTACAAACCGGGCATTGGGATAGCCATCAAGACCTATGGTTGACAAACAACATGCAGATGGAATCCTCAGTTTGCTTTTGTCAAGCTCTTCCTTATACGCTGCCAAAAATATTTGAAATGGGTTCATTCCCTCTTTATAGTTTGTGCTTCCCAAAAGTAATCATTTAATATCGGTATGCTTAAGAAAACACACCATCATTTTGTACTTTGGCAGCAAACCATTTTTATGATAAAGTACGTTGCCTTATTTGTATTGTCTGTCTTCAGCCTGCCATCCTATGCACAGCATGATGTGCCGCCCACTGACGAATTTACAGTGACAGGCGCCGTGAAAAAAGAAATGAAGTTTCGTATCAGTGACCTCTCATTCTTCCACCAAGATTCATTAGGCGATGTAGTGATCCGGAACCATAAGGGAGAACCAAAAGGAGTTGCCAAACATTTGAAAGGCATTTTGTTGAAGAATGTTTTGGATAGTGCTGAAATAACCGCTGATAAGCCTAAAGACTATAGCGAACTTGTTATAACACTTGTCGCTTCCGACAACTATAAAAATGTATATTCATGGAACGAGATATTCAATACTGAAGTAAGCGACCATGTTTACATCGTTACGGGAATGGATGGAAAAAGCATAGACCAAATGCCGGACCGCATATTAGTACTATCCTTATCAGACATGAACTTAGGCCGTCGTCATTTAAAGGGTTTGGCAAGAATAGAGGTGAAAAAGATGCCGTAAAGAGATCTACAAAGTTGTTGTTTATAGCGCTTCTCGCAGTTTCTGTTTTCCTGGTCAATAGTAGCCAGCTATGTAGAAATAGAAAAATGAATAATTTTGTAATGATAATTTAATTCATTCAACTTTCTAATAGTTTTTTTATGAGCAGTTATCCGGTCCGCGACCAGGCAAAAGATCATTTGTTAACTCCGCAAAATGCAGCTTTGATAATTATTGATTATCAGCCCACACAAGTTAACTCGATCAACTCAATGGATAGAAAACAATTAATTGCAAATATTATAGCAACAGCTCAAATAGCCAGAATGTATAATCTGCCCGTTATTTTATCTACTGTAAATGTAAAAACCGGCGTAAATAAAGATACGATTCCGTTGCTTAAAGAAGCACTGGGAGATATCGCGTCCTATGACCGAACGAGTATTAATGCCTGGGAAGACAAAGAGTTTTATGAAGCAGTAAAGGCTACCGGAAGAAGAAAACTTCTGATGGCGGCACTTTGGACAGAGGCATGCATCACCTTTCCCGCACTGGATGCGCTGAAAGAAGGATATGATGTGTACCCTGTTGTTGACGCGGTAGGTGGTACATCTCTGTTAGCTCATGAAACAGCACTGCGCAGAATGGAGCAGGCAGGCGCGAAATTAACCAACATTGTACAACTAGCTTGCGAACTCCAGAGAGACTGGAACCGGACACAGACCGCGCCGGGAATTGTTCATATTTTTAGAGAAACCAGCGTATTTCTTAAACTGGAATAATTTTTTGTTAAAGCTTTTTTTTAGTTTGTTTCTCTTCACTGCAGCAATCCTCATGCAGGACAGATAATATGCTATCCGAAATTTATAGACCTCAACTGCCGGGGTTCACTAACTTTACTGCCTTAAAAAGACACAATGAGCATCAAAGAACGGCAAAGGAAAATTATGGAGGCCGGCGCTTCTAATATTACCAAATGGATAGGTTCCACACCATCGGTTTTGCTCCATACTATACTGTTTATCATTTCGTTTATCTTGCCTTATTTAGGATTGGTAAGTTTTGAACGGATGTTGCTGTTCCTGACAACTATTGTTTCACTGGAAGCTATATACCTCTCCATTTTTATTCAAATGTCTATAAACATGAACAACCAGAACATAGAGTTGATACAGGAAGACATTGAAGAACTGGGCGAGGATATCGAGGAATTGGGAGAAGATATTGAGGAAATAGGTGAAGACATCGAGGAACTTGGCGAAGACATTGAAGAAATACAAAAAGATGTGGATGAGATCCAGGAAGATGTTGTGGAAATACAGGGAGAAACAAACGAAGAACAGGACAAGGATAAAAAAGAGAATGAAATTTTGTTGTCCATACAAGCAACTTTGATGCATCTTCAAAAAGAAATAGAACTATTAAAAACTTCCAACAAATAATTGTTTAACAAAATAACCAGGAGTATGGCCCAGACGTGCCCTGCGTTTATGAAAAGCAATCACAATTAGGTTGTGCAAAAAAAACATAAGTAATACACGACAGTAATTTCTGCTTAATTATGATACAGGTATTCACAGACATGTTGGGCAATTCAATCACTCTGAATCATCCGCCCAGGCGTATCATTTCCCTTGTGCCCTCGCAAACGGAATTACTGTATGATCTGGGCTTGAATGAGGAAGTCGTCGGTATCACTAAATTTTGCGTGCACCCTGATGAATGGTTTCGCAGCAAAAAAAAAGTGGGCGGAACTAAAACAGTGCATATAGATGTTATTAAGTCTTTGTCGCCGGATCTCATCATCGCCAATAAAGAAGAGAATACAAAGGAGCAGATAGAAGAGCTGTCAGCGAAATTTTCAGTTTGGGTGAGTAATATACAAACTGTGGAAGACGGACTAAGGATGATCCATGAAGTAGGCATCCTGGTTGGCAAAACTGAAACAGCACAGCAATTGACTAGTGAGATCAGGTCTGGTTTTGCTCAGTTAAAAAAAGTGAATATGCCCATGCGTGTCGCCTATTTCATCTGGCGCAAGCCATGGATGTGCGCTGGCGGAGATACATTTATCAGCGATATTATTAAAAAGATAGGCTGGGATAATGTATTGGCAGAAGAACCACGCTATCCCGAAATATCTCTCGAACAACTGATTGGCAGAAAACCCGATATCGTACTGCTTTCATCAGAACCCTACCCTTTTAAAGACACGCACATTGCTGAGATCAAAGCAACATTGCCGAATGCATCGGTGTTGCTTGTGGACGGTGAAATGTTTAGCTGGTATGGCAGCAGGATGAAAAAGGCTGTCCCCTACTTTGAAAAGTTGATTAATTGAATAGTGTCTATAGAATCTATATAAACAGCGTATTTAGAACAATGGCTTTTCTTATATCGTTAATATTGCTGGTGCAAATTGCATAATCCGGCTTGCGACAGAGTAAAAATATGGCTATCGAATATATATAAAAAAATAATGTTTATTTTTTATATGCTAAATCTGAAAATTAACCACAATAAAGACTGTATTCACCACAGTTAACGATTTTCGGAGGATCGATTTATGCTTTTAGTTAGTTGCGCCCCGTATCTTTGCGCCGTCACAAGTCAGTGAAATAATTATTATTTTTAATTTAAATCGTATAAAAAAGATTAATCATCAATTTATGAAGAAAGTATTAGTGTGCTTATGCATGTTTGCAATTTCCCTGGCATCTTATGGTAAATCTGTAGATGAATCTACTGCCCAAAAGGTCGCTTACAATTTTCTTAAACCCAAAACAAATTTGCAAGGTTTGTCTGATTTATCTCTCGTTTACACAAGCAACTCAGTGCTGAACGGAAATAATATAATTTATTTTTATATTTATAATTCAACTTCAACACAAGGGTTTGTAATTGTTTCTGGTGATGATATTGTGATGCCTGTACTTGGTTATTCTACTGAATCAGCTTTTAAGGCGAATAAGATCAATACATCGCTTCAATATGTCCTGGATAATTATAAAAACCAGATACTATATGCTATTCAAAACAATGAAAACGCTACAAGCCAGGTAACTTCAAAATGGACTGATCTTTATACCGCCAGTTCTTCAACTCGTGCTGCGAGAACAACTACGCTCCCGGTAGCACCCATGCTTCCTACATTATGGGACCAGATGAATGAATTTTCTTCTGTACTCACTTATAATGCAGATTGCCCATATGATGCCGCTGCTGCAACTCCTGCACAAACTATTACCGGGTGCGTGGCTACAGCAATGTCGCAGGTCATGAAATACTGGAACTGGCCTGATACCGGTGTTGGTAACAATACCTATACCCAAAGCCCTAACCCGGATGGTATACCAGAGCAAACCGCGGACTTTACCATTGCATACCACTTTGATTCCATGCAGGTTCCTTATACCAACAGGGCTAATAAATATGTAGCCAAGTTAATGTATTTCGCCGGAGTAAGCGTTAACATGAACTATGGCACTCCAGACGAAGATGGCAGCGGCGCCTATGTAACTGCTGCTTCGGCATATGGAGGGGCTTCCGCAGAAACAGCGCTCCAGAATAACTGGCGTTACCCGTCTTCAGTAGGTTACTCACGCAGGCATTTTACCCAAACCCAATGGATTGACTCTATGATCAATGAAATGAGCTCCGCACGCCCGGTTATCTACGGTGGCCAGGGCAGTCAGGGTGGCCATTGCTGGGTTATGGATGGATTTGATAACGACAGTTTTTTCCATTTCAACTGGGGATGGAGTGGTAACTCTGACGGCTATTTTACGGTAAATAATCTGACTCCGAATGGCGATACATTTAACAATAGCCAGGAAGCGATCATCAGGATCGTAGCTGACACGCCCGCAAACTATTCTTCTGATACATCAACCAAGGTTAAGGTAACCGGCGTTACGACGGTGGCAGCACCTGAAAACAATATTAATATCTTCCCCAACCCGGCGACGAATTCCATCAATGTTTCCTTTCAAGGAATACCAGCAAAAGAATTAATGATAACTGATATAGAGGGCCGCACCGTGCAGCAAATGACTGTTGCCAGTACCGCAAGCAGCCTCACGTTATCAGTGAATGATCTGCCGAATGGTATGTATCTTTTGAGATTGCAGACAGATCAGGGTATGCTTACCCGCAAGTTTGTTGTAGCTAAATAAGTAAATAGGAAGAAAACAGGTGTCTTATGAATAGGCACCTTTTTTCTTCCTAATATGTTATTCGCACCAGAAAACAGCGTATTTACCCCATGAAATTACCACTTCGTAATAGATAGTTAATATTATCATCATTATTTTATTATTTTCGCGCATAACGTTTCATATTGTATGCAATTAAATAGACTGTTAATTATCGCTGTTGCGGCATTATTCATTTCTACCGCTGCGACAGCACAGACTACGAGCGGTTCAGAGATAAAAAAAGCAGATGCGGATTTTACCGAATTAGCCAATTATAGTGCCGAACATCCCCGGCCATTTAAAAGGGTATTGCCATTTGATGAAAGCGAAGAAACAGAGCCGGTTGATGATCCCGCCACTGATCTGTCTCAGGTGCACTATGTCAACAGAAGCGCAGCTAGGATTATCAGCCCGGGTGGCCCGTCCTTCCTTCCCGTTTCTCAGGCGCCTGCCGATACCTTTGAATCTACAAAATCCAACGGCGAGGACATCCCGCCGGATACCCATGGAGACGTAAGCCCGGACTATTTAATGACAACAATTAATTCTACATTACATATTCAGACAAGGACAGGGGCAAATGTTTCACAAGTGGATATTAATACCTTCTGGTCTTCAGTTTTACCGGCGGGCACAGACCCTTTTGACCCAAAGATAGTTTACGATCCAAATTACAGAAGGTGGGTATTGGTGACAGATGCTGTGAACAATACCACCATGGGCAGCTCTACAATATTAATCGCAGTATCTGAAACATGTAATCCCAGGGGAATATGGCACCAATACGCTATTGCCGTAGATCCGACAGACGCTGCGTGGCTGGATTTTCCAAATATCGGCATAAACAGCAAGTGGGTAACAATCACCGGCAATATGTTTGCCAATACTATGGGCGGTGCAACAGGCGCAGTAGTTTACGTTTTTAATTATGCCAGCCTCATGTCTGGTGCCGGGGCTACATTCGTACAGATCAATCAACCATCTTTATTCACACTTTGCCCCGCAATTACCTACGATGTACCCCAACAAAACATGTTCCTGGTAGACGTAAAAAGCGCTAATTCCGGCCAATTACAGGTTTGGAAAATCACCGGGCCTGTCGGAGCCCCGGTAATGGCTTCCGTTGGTATTCCTGCTTCCTTCATGCACTGGAAAACATCAGGACCAGGCGGGAATGATTTTGCACAACAGCTTGGCACTACAAATAAGTTAGACGCTGGCGATGACCGTATTACCAGGCTTACCTACAGAAATAACAAACTATGGTGTGCCCACACCATTTTTTTACCTACCACCGGCTCAGCCTCACGGTGCTCTGTGATGTGGTGGGAGATAGATACACTGGCCAATCCGCTTCAAAACGGGATTATTGACGACCCTGCTACGCCAAGCTTCTACATGTACCCTTCCATTACCTCAAATGCTAATGATGATGCATTGATCGGTTTTAGTTATACATCAAGCCTTATTTACCCAAGTTGTGCTTATGCCTTGCACATGCATACAGACCCTGCAGACTCTATGCGGCCTTATGTGGTTTTCAGGCAGGGCCAAACTAATTATTTTCAGAACTTTGGAGGTGCAAAGAACAGGTGGGGCGATTATTCCGCCGCTTGCGTAGACCCAATCAACAACATTGATTTCTGGACGATACAGGAAACCGTTCCCAGCGTACCTTCAGATTATTGGGATACCTGGTGGGCTCACATTCAATTATCTTCCGGCACCCCTGGACTTGGAGCATCTAATAATCCCGTAAGCCCCAATTTTAATGATACAATAAAGTTTAACGGCATCATACCTGCGGGTACCGTGGCTACCTGGAATTTTGGCGGCGGGACCTCTACACCAGAGACCGGTACAGGCAACCAGCTGACTAAATGGACCACCAGCGGCTGGAAAGTGATTACACTTACCGACTCCGTACCGGGCTGTACCACAACCTATACTGACAGCATATATGTAAGCGCCACTGCTGCGGTAAAACCGGTAACTGTTACCAACCAGGATATGCAGGTAGCACCTAATCCCAATAACGGAGCATTTGATATCTTATTCACGAAACCTGTTACAGACGCAGCCATAGTGAAGCTACTGGATATGCAGGGGCGCATAGTTTACTCCGAACAATTTACTGTAGTGAATGACAGGATTTCTGTGGCAACCAATAAGCTGGCCCCGGGAATTTATTTGGCCAACGTAACTGTTAATGGCAGTGTCATTACGCAGAAAATAACTATCGCTTCGAGATAGGATTGCATTTGTCATTTTTTTTATTTGATCCCCGCACTGCTATTTTAGGAACGTTGACAAAATAAGTTACACAAGATGGCGCAGTAATTTTTCTTTTTTACAAGGCGTAAAATCTGCGTCCCGATAGCAATCGGGATAAAGACTTTTACAACGAAGTAAAAATGGAAAAGAACAAGTCAGGTTGTGTAAGTTGTTTTGTCATCGTTCCTTAGTGCGGGGATCATTACATTTATTGCCGTTATGTCTGCAACCCGAGCATCTATATTTCCTATACTGCTGGTCAATTTTATTGGCACCATGGGCTTTAGCATTGTGCTGCCATTCATCGTAATCCTGGTACTGAAATTAGGTGGCAACGAACTGAGCTATGGCTTCCTGGGGGCAACATATTCTTTTTTCCAGCTGATAGGTGCGCCGATATTGGGCAATTGGTCTGACCGGTTCGGGAGGCGGAAGATACTGCTCCTGAGCGAAGCCGGGTCTCTTGCCGCATGGATATTGTTCCTGGTGGCGCTGTACCTGCCGGTGAAAGAGCTGGCTATACATGCACAAGCGCTGAAGGTTTTTGCCAATACTATTCCATTACTGCTGCTCTTTATAGCACGGGCGGTGGACGGGCTTACAGGCGGCAATATATCTGTAGCCAATGCGTACCTGGCAGATGTATCTACGAAGGAGGACAGGAAAAAGAATTTTGGAAAGATGAGCGCTGCTGCCAACATTGGGTTTATAGTGGGGCCGGCGCTGGCAGGTGTTTTAGGGGCTACTGCGTTAGGTATATCGTTGCCTGTCATGGCTGCCATTTTCGTGTCACTGTTGTGCTTGAGTACCATTGCCTTCGGGCTGAAAGATGTAAGGCCTAAAGCAGATAAAGATGCTATGCATGCTGGTATGGTAAGTAAAACGCATTTCCTGGCTATATTGAAGCAGCCTTATATCGCTTATTTCCTGGTACTATACTTTCTCATATACCTTGGGTTTAATTTTTTCTATGTAGCCTTCCCCGTCTATGTGGTACAGCAGTTGCATTGGAATGTATTGCAACTCGGCATTTTCTTTGCGATACTGAGCGGAGTCATGGTTATTGTTCAGGGCTGCAAATGGTGTGTATTTTGTGAGAGTAAATGGGGGGTATGCGGAGAAGTTTGTAAAGGAGTAGCGTTATGAAAAAAATATTCTCATTTTTCTTATTAATATTTCCCTTCTTTGCTAAAAGCCAAAATATCACTACTATAGCTGGCAATGGCATTCAGGGCTTTTTAGGAGATGGTGATGCTGCGGTATCCGCAGAATTCTATGGACCCAATAGCATGGCGTTCGATGCAGTGGGCAATATGTATATTGTTGATGCAAGAAATGATAGGATTCGAAAAGTAAATGCAGTAGGAATTATTTCCGAGGTTGCTGGAAATGGCACTGCAGCTTTTCTGGGAGATGGTGCCGCCGCCACTGCCGCTGAGTTAGATCATCCTACAAGTATAGCAATTGACCCTTCTGGTAATATATATATCGGTTGTAGTGGGGATCAGCGTATCCGCAAAATAAATACTTCTGGTATTATCACTACTATTGCAGGTACAGGGGCTTTCGGGTACAATGGTGATAATATTCCTGCTACATCTGCTGAATTAGCTTATCCATATGTCGGAGCTACTGATCATTTTGGTAACCTATATTTATCCGATTATGACAATCACCGAGTTCGTAAAATAGATACCTCAGGCATTATTACAACCATTGCAGGAAATGGAATGAATAGCTCATCAGGAGATGGCCTGCCCGCTACAGCGGCCTCGTTAGAAACTCCTGTATGGCTTACTATAAGCCCTTCAGGAGATTTCTATATACCGGATAACTCTGCTAATAACATTAGAAAAATAGATGCATCAGGTATCATTACTACTATTGCTGGAACAGGGCCTTCATCTTACACAGGCGATGGGGGTTTGGCAACGGATGCCACATTTATTTCGCCTAACAGTGTTGCAGTTGATAATTCAGGAAATGTTTATATTGCTGATATAGGTGCAAATGTCATACGTAAAATAAATACATCTGGTATAATATCTACTGTCGCAGGTAATGCAACCGAAGGATACAATGGTGATAACATACTGGCCACAGCAGCCGAATTAAATTGGCCAAACTATATAGCTTTTAATGCAGCTGGTAATTTAATCATTGCTGATTTAAACAACAATAGAATACGTGAAATAAAATACAATACTACTGGCGTAAATAATACACAAAACCCACAAAATAATATTAGCATATACCCAAACCCCGCAACAAACACAATAACCCTAATAAGCACTACAAGCCTGCCAAAGGCAGAAGTGGAGATTAGTAATATTTTAGGGCAAGCCGTTTTTGATAAGGTTTATAATAGCTTATGGCAAGCAAATATTGATGTGGGCGGCTTTGTGAGTGGGGTATATCTGGTGAGGGTGAATGGGGTGTATAGTGGAAGATTTGTAAAAGAGTAGCAATCGCTATTTATACCCAAAATAATCATTGTAAAATTTGTAAGTATTTATTACACCTCCATGTACATCTTTCCCAAGCACCTGCTGTGCATCAGATGGTTTCATTTCCAGGGTTGGGCGTATTTTCAGCATCCCGGTATATTCATATACTTCTTCGTCCTCTTTTATCGTTTGCTCTATATTGGCAAAGTCAAGTTTCGCGGCTGGTATTTCTAAGTAATCGTAAAACCGTTTCATCTCCATTTCCGGGTGCAGGCAAAAAGATTCATACTTGATGAACAGCATTTTTTTATCTGTGCCATTTGCAATAGCTTCAGCAAAATAATTCATCATCGGTTCAAAGGATCGGTGCCATATATCTACCCTTTTAGGGGTGGTAGTGCCCTGCATAGTAGCATGGTTTACAATAGGGTTTGCTCTATGCAGGTTCTTTCTGAATAGTTTTTCTATAGAGGCAAATATGTCGGGACACGTTGCTCCGGATGTTCCTTCGCATCCGGTGCTACAAATATGCCCCGATTTTGCAAATCCCGAAAGCATTCGGGGGCAATCGGCATCTACTTGGTGGAGTTTAATCAAGGTCCAACCAGCATTCATTTTATTCAGTAGCATATTCGCTGCATAGTTTAAACTATGCTCCTTTTTCACATAACGAATTTAATGTTTATTTTTGATTTGTAGTAATAACATTTCATATGGGCTTCTCTTATAAAATAACCGACCAGCAAGGTCTGTACTTTTTAACGGCAACTGTGACACAATGGGTAGATGTTTTTACAAGAAGAGACTATGCGGATATTGTGATCAGCAGCCTGAAGCATTGCCAGGAAAAGAAAGGGCTATGTATATACGGCTGGGTGATTATGAGCAATCACCTGCACATGATTGTGTCCTGCAATGAAGGTTTTGACCTGAGTAACGTCCTAAGAGATTTTAAAAAATATACTTCCACACAGATTGTAAATGCAATAGAAGCTAATGTAAGAGAAAGCAGGAGAAACTGGTTGATTTGGTTATTAAAAAAAGAGGACGAAATTGCTTTTTGGCAACCTGGCAATCATCCTGAAGAAATAACAACAGTGGATTTTTTCAGGCAAAAGCTAAACTATATTCACAATAACCCGGTGAGGGCAGGCATAGTAGAAAAAGAAGAAGAATATATTTACAGCAGCAAGGAATTTTTATAACAGAAAAGGGCTTTTAGAAATTACCCCCGTTCATTTGGCTTAGCTGCCGCGCTCCCACTGGCCCTAAGTTTGCACCTTCATCCTGACATATGGTCCCCCCCCACTCGTTTGTAACGAGGATGCCCGGCGGCGCGTTTGCAACGCGCATTAACAAAGCGCTCTCACGTCAAATTAAATTAGCTGTTTGTTGCCAAATCCCGAAAGCATTCAGCCCAACAGGAATCGGCTGGATCCACCCTAATAAAAGCTGTCTCTTCCCACACACCAGTAAACAAAAATATTCCTACCCGTAGCAACACCAAAACCATTTTGCCCCTTCGTATATTTGCATCAGCAAAATAATACACCAATCAACCTAACCCACCCACCCATAAAAACTAAAAAATGAAAAATGAAAAAAGCTACACAAGACAACCAGCGAAGGCAAAACAGACAACCAAAAAGGGGTAAAAAGACAACCACAAAGTACACCAGAAGACATGCACAGGACAACCAGTAAAATCTGCAAAAACCTCCAAATTTGGTTATTCCTACAGCAGTAGTAAACACATATAACAAAACAACAATCATAATTCACTTAAAATGAAAACAATAATACTAAAAGCGCTTCCCTCCCGAAAATCGTCCAAAATTATTTTTCCTGTCGCAAGGCCAAAAGACATGTTTTGGCAACTACCGCAAAGCACACCAGCATACCCACAGCGGGATCCGGGTATCACATTCTCTGCAGTAATAAGTAATTTTCTAAAAAATCCATTACTTTAGTTTTATGAAACGACTCATTCTTATTCTCTGCGGCTGCATCACCATACATGCTGCCTATAGCCAGACTAACGAAGAAACTGCCCGTGAGGGAATGGCCAAAATGGCCCATAAAGACTATGCGGGCGCTATTGCCGTATATACCAAAGCCATAGAAATGAGCCCTAAAGATGTATATGCCTACGGTAAACGCGCTGAGGCTAAAAATTGCCTGCAAGACTACAATGGCGCTATAGCAGACTATTCAAAAGCTATAGAGTTGCTACCCACGCGTGCCGTTTATTATTATAACAGGGCCACTATAAAAAATGAGATGAAGGACTATACTGGGGCCATTGCCGATGCTTCGAAAGCCATATCGCTCAGCCCGGACAAAGAGGAGTATTACTCATTCAGGGGCGATAACGAAAATTCAGCAAAGGACTACAAATCAGCCATAACAGACTTTGATAAGGCGATCACCTTAAAACCCGGTGATAAAGATATTTACTACCTGAGGGGCGTAGCCAAATACAGCCTGAAAGATTATACAGGCGCTATTGCAGACTTTACACAGGATATGTCCTTAAACAGCAAAGACCCCAGAAGCTATTCGTTTAGGGGCAATGCAAAGTTTGCACAGCAGGACTATGCCGGGGCCATACCTGATTTCAGCAAGGCAATAGAACTGAACCCACAGAGTGGAGATGATTATCTGTTCAGGGGAGAATCAAAACTACGGTCTGGCGATAAAAACGGTGCCTGCGCTGACTTTCAAAAATCGGGCAACCTGGGCAATGCGAAGGGAAGGGAGTATGTGGAGGTGCAGTGTAAGTAAGGGCAATATTTTGCTTCCAAAATCACAGGCCAAAATGCGAATGGTTATATAGTAAGTGAAGCTTTCAAAATAATTCCTACGATATTACGAAGTTATTTTTCTTTTTATCGAGGCATAAAATCTGAGAATAGTGAGCTATTTAAAGACTTTTACAACGAAGAGAAAATGGAAAAGAATGAGTAAGATTGTAGGAATTATTTTGAAATCTTCACTAAACAGCACCCATACATGGCTCATAGCCTAACCCTGCTTATTTATAATCAGAAAACCACATTTTATTGAAATAACAATTTATTTACAATTATTAACTATTCCCTAAGTTCAAGTACCAAATGCAACACGCTTAGTCAATTTAAGTTCGGGGGTACCCCCGAACTTAAATTGACTAAGAATCCTAAACTTCGTGTTGCTTATGACTCCAAAATTTATTCAT
>Ga0182030_10018439_pt1 | contig 13379 bp, 12 predicted proteins | sample 812S3MmetaG_FD_121299 | JGI IMG/M metagenome (GOLD analysis project Ga0182030, IMG submission 121299) | Permafrost microbial communities from Stordalen Mire, Sweden - 812S3M metaG (Illumina Assembly) | ecosystem: Environmental > Terrestrial > Soil > Wetlands > Permafrost | place: Sweden... | reverse complement strand
TGAAGTTGAACCACTGGTCGAGGTACACCTCATAAGGTCCGATTGTCGGCTCGATCGAGGAGTCCAAATCCATCCACGCAACATCACTCTCGTAGTAGTCGTTGCTCTGAAAAGCGGCGGCGCGCTTGTCGAGGAATGTCTTTAAGGTGGGCTGGCGAGTCAGCGCCGCGGCCTCGCGCAACAAGCGCGACATTTTCGAGAGTTCTGGCTGGTATTCCAACGAGTAAGGAACCGCCGCGAGCTTGCCTTGCGCAGTGCGCCGGATCGTCGTGAAATATCCGACCGCGGCAGCGTGCTCGGGTCCCGTTAACGTGCTCAACCAGGCTTCAACTTCCGTCCGAGTCGCATCGCTCGGATAAAAATTCGCCTGCGGTGGTTTCGGCTCGACTCCCGCAAGGAACGGCCGGTCAGCGTCGACTTCCGACCACGGGCCTTTGTTGATCAAGAAATAGCGCAAGCGTGCACGGCCGATCGCGCTCGTATCCGACGCCAGGACCAAGAGCCGCGCTTCGTTTGTCGGCGAGACTTGACGCAAGTACACCGCATCGAGGACCCGCGCCGCATCGATCATTTTGGCCATTGCCTGCCGTTCATTGTCCGGCAATGCCGCGAGATCGACACGAATCTCGACCGGCGCAAAACGGGCCGCCATGGTGTCGAGGGCCGCGACGTCGGGTGTTGTCGCCTGTCCGTGAACGACAGCCACCAGCATCGTCGCCAGCAGCAACACCATGAACCGCAGATCAACACCCGGCAACATACTTCTCCCCAAGGCGCACTGCGTTCTCATGGGTCGTGAGTATACGCGGTCGTACCGGCGGGAAGTTGTACCCACGGATGCCTGCGGCAATCGTACACCGACACCTGTGGGGCTGGAAAGCTTGGATCGGCGAACGCGCCGACGGCAACACTGACGGTCGATTGCTCTCTGCCTTCTTCCGTATGGAACAGATTTGTCCCACAGACAGGACAAAAGCGGAACTTGAAGCGCGACCCGTGATCGCCAACACGAATATATTCCGTGGCATGGCCGGTGACTTGATAGGGAGGCGCGAAACTCGCCAACACCGCGAACACGCTGCCCGTACGACATTGACAAGCGAGGCAATGACATACGCCGACTCCGAGCGGCCCGCCTGGTATCTCAATTCTCAATTGGCCGCAGCAACAAGCGGCAATTCGAGACGACATGAAGCACCTCGTCGCATGAGTCTGATCGGCTGCCACGCCGGCGCCGCCGTGCTGACAAAGAGCGTATCACGGCTGATTTGCGCTCGGGGGATCGCCCGCATGAGTCATCACTTTGTTCGTCTGGCTCGTGTCCAGCGCCCGACGGCAAAAAAAGCTATGGGCGTCTCGGAGGAGCGGCACGGTTGCCGTGTTTGACTGCCGTGTATGTCCTTGCGGGAGACCATCATGGTCAGCGCGTGTCCATGAGGATGCTGCCCCTTGAAAGTGGGCGCGAGTCCCTGGGGCGTTGCAATCGTGCCGTTCCCACCTTGCGCGAGACGGCCGATGTCAGCGGACGGCGTCGCCCGCGTGGGTGACCCGGTGGATGAAAGCGACAGTCTCTTTGAGTGCGGGCGTGCGCCAGCGCGTCACTTCGGCAAAGGAGGCAATGGTGTCGGCGTGACCTCGGCGTGAGAACAGCTTCAATTCTACCGGCACACCCACGGCGGCGAGCGCGTCGCGTAATTCGATGGCTTCTTGCGGCAGCACCTCCTTGTCCGCGAGTCCATGCAGCAGCAGAGTGGGCGGCGCGCTTGCATCGACAAATTTAATCGGCTGCCAATCGTTGACGGTGTAGGGCGGCGGAAACGCGGCGCGCAGCTGGTCGGAATCTGGCACGAATACATAAGTGCCCGAAAGACCGACCAGGCCCGCGATATTTTTGGGATCCGCACCGAAACGCCGAAGAAACGCGTGATTGAATGCCAGAAAAGCCGCCGTGTGGCCGCCGGCCGAATGCCCCATGAGCACGATGTGTCCGACATCCCCGCCGAATTCGGCCGCATGCAGTTCCACCCACGCGAGCGCGCGCGCACCATCCTCCTCAAAGGCGGGGAAAGTGACTTGCGGATACAGCCGGTAGTCGGGAATGACCACGACGAATCCCTGCTTGGCGAGCGCTGTGCCGACAAATCGGTAATCCGCCCGGCTGCCCTCCTCCCAGGAACCTCCGTACCAGAAAACGACGATCGGTCGGTGGCTCGCGTGCGGAGGCGCAAAAACGTCCAGGCGTTGGCGCGGATCCGCACCGTAAGGAATATCGAAATGCCGCTGCAATTCATCGAATGCATTGGGCGCGTTGGCGATCCAAAACTCGGTGGCACGGCACGCCGCGAGCAGCCATACGGCTGTCAGTATGGCTGCGCCGCGAAAAATCATGAACTTCGTCACTCTCGTGCCGGATCAAGCCGCCACTTTCTGCGATGCACGACACATCCCGATGGATCTCGAGCGTCGTAATCTAATTCCCCATATGACACAAGCGCATAAGAAAGCCGGCATCGTCACAGCATCCGCGTTTATGGTATTCATCGCAATAGCCGCGAACCGCCCGGTCGGGTCAGATTCCGCTCACCAAACCCAATCGACCACCCGCTCCCACGACACCAGCCGAGGGCAATCGACAGACGACATGGCTCAATCGCTGCAACGGGATCTTGGCGTCATCGCGGCGCGCAACCGCTGAACGAAAAATCTCAGTCGAGCAAACGCTTCAGCGCGCGCCCTGACGGCGAGTGCAGTTCCTTGACGCTGAGCGTACCGTCGCGGTCCGCGTCGGCCTTTTTGAACAACTTCTCCACCAGCCCAAGATATTCATCTTTGCTGAGGCTACCGTCGTTGTCGGGATCAGCTGCCTTAAAACTCTTCGCGCCAATGAGCCCTTTCACTTCTTTGGCATCGAGGCTCTTGTCGCCATCCGTATCAAGTGTGTCGAAATGCGCGCTCGCCGCCGCCTTTACTTCCGCGAGATCCAAGGTTTGATCGCTATCCGCGTCGTGCGACACTGCGGCGGGAGCGGTGGACTGCGCCAAGGCGCCTTGAGTCGCCATCCCCGTTAGCGCTGCAAGGACAAGAATCACCCCAATAGTCATGACATGCCGTAGCATCATTGCGCTCCTAACGGTCTGTTGAACACGATTACGGCGAATCGTAACTCATATTCGGTCCGCATAAAGAAATTGCACGCTGAGCATTTCTTAACTTGACCTAGAATTATCCCGATTATCGTACAGGCCTCGGTCGGCGATATGATCGTGCGCCTGCGCCCCGTCGGGCTCGATGAGCTGGGTCGGGAGGCGGCTATTGAACTTTGCGTGGAGCAATGACAACAGCGTCTCCCGGAGGACCCGCATATCGACAAACATGCGCGGGCACAACAAGCTAAGATTGCATCGGAATGCGTTGATTCGCGCGCAACCAGCGCGGTCGAACTGCACCTCTCTGTCGCCGACGATGGCGCTGGGACGAAAGCGCGCACGCGAACCTCGCGATTTTAGTTTAAGCGGCAGGCGAGAGCGTGTCGCAATGGATGGAACAACTTTCGAATTGGACAGTGCACCCGGGCGCGGCCTGCGCGTCGAGGCACATCTGCCGGCCCATCGGGGGAGTGATGGCTAAAAGCGCGAAGAACCCAGTGAGCGTATTGCTGGTCGATGATCATGCGGTCGTGCGCGAGGGTTATCGGCGGCTGCTCGAGCGCCACGGCGGTATCGTCGTCATGGGCGAGGCTGCCGACGCGGCGACTGCGCACTCGCTGTTTTGCCATTTGGATCCGCAAATTGTGGTCATGGACATCACACTGCCCGGGACCAGCGGCATCGAAGTGATGCGGCGCATGCTGATCTACAAGCCCGACGCGCGAGTGTTGATTTTCAGCATGCACGAAGACGTGATTTTTGCCACGCGAGCGCTGCAGGCGGGCGCCTTCGGCTATGTGACCAAGGCCAGCGCGCCGCACGTACTGGTGGAGGCGATCTACGCGGTGGCCGAGGGCACTAAGTACTTGAGCGCCGAGATCGCTCAAAAAATGGCGTTGCGCAAATACGCCGGCGACCAAGCCGTTGGACTATCCGGGCGCGAGATCGAGGTGCTGCAGCTGCTCGCGCAAGGTCAAAGCGTCAACGAGATTGCCCAGGCGATGGGATTGAGTCCGAAGACCGTCGCCAACCACCAGTCGGCAATCAAACAGAAGCTCGAAGCCGATACGGCAATCCAACTCTTGCGCAAGGCCAACGAACTCGGTTTGGAATCATAGAGACTGCGCTACGCCGAAAGATGAGCGTGGATCCCGTCGGTGAGGGTGTCGGTCTTACCGGACATTAACAGCAGCCCCTTGTCGAGGATCCGCAAATCCGTCGCGACCCGGCGCGCAAACGGCAGCTTCTGTTCTACCCACAGGACCGTGAGATTGAGCTCGCGGTTCAAGCGCTGAATAATGTCGCCGATTTCATGCACGATGTTCGGCTGGATGCCTTCGGTCGGCTCGTCCAGAATCAGCAGCGTCGGATCCAAGGCGCCACCTGCATGTATTACGCGCGGCATCGCGGAGCGGCTTCAGATCTCGAATTCGACGCCAATTTCCATGATTTGCCAGGCCGGTATCCGAAAATACGCACCGGGTCGCTGCGCGTTGTGGTGCATGAGCGCAAACAAGCTTTCGCGCCACGGCGCCATTGCGGAAAGGCGGCCGACGGGGATGATGGTCTCGTGTCCGGTGTAATACGTGACATCGCCGCACTCGCCCGCGTCGATCTGGCCGCGTGCCATGGCGGCTTGCAGCGCCACCGGCACATTCGGTTGCTCCATGAAGCCAAAGCACAGATCAACCCGAGTGATGCCGTTGCCGATGGCAGCGGCATGAACGCGTTCCTCATCGAGCAAACGTGGCTTTTCGGCAGTTGTGATCGCAACGATGAGCACATGTTCATGCAGAACGTGGTTGTGCCTAAGGTTTTGGGTCAACGCCAACGGGATGCCTTTCGCCATGCGCCCGAGCACAACCGAGGTGCCCGGCAGGCGAAATGGCGGGTTGGTGTTGATTTCCGCGATAAAATCCGCCGAGCTTTGCCGGACTTCGAGCCGAACCACATCCATGACCGATTCGCCCTTTCGCCACGTGAGCATGAGAAAGGCGATCAGCCCCGCGATCAGCAGCGGAAACCAGCCGCCGTCGAAAATTTTGGTGGAGGTCGACGCGAAGAATAAGAGATCGAGCGCCAGCAGGCTGCCGTTCACCACGACCACCAGCGCTGCATTGTGCTTCCAATGCAGCGCCACGAACGTCGCCATCAAGGTAGTGATCGCCATGAGCAGCGACACGGCAATGCCAAACGCACCTGCCAGAGCGTCCGCTGAGCCGAAGCCGACCACTGCGGTTAGCGTGCCGAACGCCAGCGCCCAATTCACGACCGGCACATAGATTTGACCGATTTCGGTGCCGGCCGTGTGAATGACGTTCATCCGCGGTAGGAAGCCGAGTCGCATCGCCTGTTGCGTGAGCGAATAGGCGCCGGAAATGATGGACTGCGAGGCGATTACGGTCGCGACGGTCGCGAGCACGACCAGGCTGTAGTGCGCCCAGTGCGGCGCGAGTTCGTAAAAGGGGCTGTCGATCGCGCCCGGCCGCGTCAGGAGCAGCGCACCTTGGCCGAAGTAGTTCAGGGTAAGCGCGGGTAGCGCGATGCCAAACCAGGCGACGCGGATCGGCAGCGGCCCGAAGTGGCCCATATCGGCGTAAAACGCCTCACCGCCGGTCACCGCCAGGAACGCGCCTCCGATGACGGCAAATGCCACCGGCCCTGCGTGCGTTAGGTAGCTAATCGCCGGCACGGGACTTAAGGCTGCGAGAATTGCCGGCGCTTTTACAATGCCGATTACTCCGAGTACCCCAATCACGATGAACCACAGCATCATGATCGGCCCAAAAATGCCGCCGATGAAGGAGGTGCCCTTGCGCTGAATAATAAATAGCGACAAGAGAATCACGACAGTGAGCGGCAGGACGGCGCGATCCAAATGGGGAGCGTAGATCTTGATCCCTTCGATCGCGCTCAGCACCGAAATCGCGGGCGTGATGGCGCCGTCGCCGTAGAGCAGCGTCGCACCGACGAGGCCGACGATCACCATGGCGGCGCGCCGGCGGTTGTGCTTGGCCCGTCGCGGACTGATCAGTGCCAGCAGTGCAAGGATGCCGCCCTCGCCGTGGTTATCGGCGCGCATGATCAGTATGGCGTACTTGATCGAGATGACGATAATCAGCGACCAGAAGATGAGCGAGACGATGCCGAACACCGCCGCAGGCGCGATGGCGGCGACGGGACTTGCTGCTTTTGCAGCCACACTGAAGGTATATAACGGGCTGGTGCCGATGTCACCGAATACAACACCCATGCAGGCGAGAGCGGCTGGCGCTAAGGCACGATGCGCCTCAGTGCCGGCGCTCGCGATGGCCGTTGTCATATGCGGCGGAAACTCACGTCACTGCCTCCCTGCGTTGCTCGAGAAATTCTCGGCAAGTTCACGCCAAGCTTAGCCTACTTTAGCTCTCAAGGTTCCGCACATTGGCGGTTCGCGATCGCCTCGGCACGCAGGTCGAGCGCCCGTTCGATCCTGCGTCGCGCATCGTCCTGCAAGTGACCCTCTCGATACAGTCGATTGATGAGCAGCCGCTCGGACTCGATGAGCAGCAGCCCCGTCTCATCGCTCAACGCGAAGCGGCGGCGGTGCGCCTCGTCGGCGCCGAAACGTTGTTCTACCGACGATAGCTGATCGCGGTAATACGCGCGTAGCGGTTCGAGAACATCCTCCGGCAGACGGTGCTCCGCGGCAAGCTTGCCGATTCGTTGGATCGCCGCTTCGATCGCCTTGCGCCAAGCAATCGATTCCTCGGCGCTGCTGCGCTCACGTTCGGCTCGCCCGGCGCTCGCAAGACCCAACCAACGGATCACCGCCGGCAGCATCAACCCTTGTCCCACCAACGTCACCAAAATCACGAAAAAAACCAAAAAGATGATGAGGTCGCGGTGGGGGAATGCATCGCCGCCATCGCCGGCCAGCGGAATAGCCAGCGCGGCGGCGAGCGACACAATACCGCGAACGCCGGTGAAGCCGAGCACGAACGGCCACTGCCAGGGAGGCGAAGGATCCTTGCGGCGTACCGCGGGAAACAGCCATCGCGGCACATAGGTGGCGGGAAATATCCAGATGAAGCGCGTCGCGACCACGGCCACACTGACCGCGAGCGCGGCGATGAACAATTCGGAAAGCGAGCTGCTCGCGGTCGCCGTCAGCAAAGTGCGAGCCTGCAACCCGGTAATCAGGAACACCAACCCTTCGATCAAATAGATGAAGAAGTTCCAGAAAAATATGCCCTGCAGGCGCGTCGCCGCACTGATCAACTGCAGGCCGTTCCAGCTGATGTAGAGGCCCGCCGTCACGGTCGCGAGCACACCCGAACCGCCGAGATGGGACGGCGGCCAAAACGCCAAAAACGGCGTGAGCAAGGAGAGCATGACTTCGACGCGCGGATCGCCGACCCAGCGGCGCAACCGCAGCATGAGCCAACCGACAGCGATTCCCCAGAGAATTTCCCCCGCCAAGATGACAGCGAACGAGCCGACGGCAGGCCCGATTGAAAAGGCGCCGACCGTCACGGCCGTCACGGCAAAACGATAAATAATGAGCGCAGTGGCGTCATTCGCCAAGCCCTCGCCTTCAAGAATGACGAGAATGCGCTTCGGCAAATTCATTCTTTGCGCGATCGACAAGGGTGCGACCGGGTCCGGCGGCGAGACTAAGGCACCCAAGACAAAACCCACCGGCCATGAGAAGCCGAGCAGCCAGCGACTCACGGCGGCGACCACGACCGTCGTGAACACCACGCAGCCGATCGCCAGCAGCGATATCGGTCGCAAATTGAACCTGAACTCCCGCCAACTCATGGCGACCGCCGATGAGTAGATGAGCGGCGGCAGTACCAGCAACAGAGCAACTTCCGGGGCAAGCGCCACTCTCGGCAGGCCGGGGACCAAAGCCAAGACGACGCCAGTGATCACCAGTAGAATCGCCGGTGGAACGTTGAGCCGCTTCGCGGCAACCGCCACCGCTGAGATTACGATCAACAGCAAGACCAGGATTCGAATCGTCGATATCATTAAAACTGGCCCCAGGCCTACAAGGACGGAGTGGTACAACTCGAAATCAGCTTGCTCGTGCTCCTGGCGATTGCCGCGGCGGTCGCGATCGGCTCGCACCGTCTCGGAATCCCTTACGCGATTGGCTTGGTGATCGCGGGACTCGCGCTCGGTAATCTGACGTCGTTCTCCGGTCCGAAACTTACCACGGACCTTCTATTTCTCGTAGTGTTGCCGGGCTTGTTGTTTGAGGGTGCATTTGAGCTCGATTTTGCGGCGTTCTGGCGCATGCGCTACTCGATACTGACCCTCGCACTGCCAGGACTATTGGCATCCACTGTCTTGACCGCGGCAGTTCTGTGGTTGGGCGTCAATTTTCTTCAACCGGGCGGCGTCACGCTCAACGAGGCGATGGCCTTCGGCGCGCTCATTTCAGCGACTGATCCGATCAGCGTGCTGTCCCTGTTCCGCACCCTCGGGGTTGATCTGCGGCTGTGCGTACTCGTCGAGGGGGAGGCACTGTTTAACGATGGCACCGCGGTGGTGATTTACACCATCGTGCTCGGGCTCGCCGGCGGCGGCAACGTCAGTTGGACCGGACCGATCATCGATTTCTTGCGCGTCGCCGGCTTGGCCGCGATCGTCGGAGCCGCCGTCGGGTTTGCCGCCGGCCTTCTGACCCGCAGCATCGACGATGTCATGATCGAGATCACCGTGACGTTGCTTGCGGCCTACGGCGCCTTCATCGCGGCGCAGTTCTTAGGGTTATCCGGCGTGATCGCTTGCGTCATCGCCGGCTTGGTGTTGGGGACTTGGGGTGCCCGTGGCATGCGCGCCGCGACGCGCACAGCGGTCGATTCCTTTTGGACTTACTCGGCGTTTCTATTGAACAGTTTCGTCTTTTTGACAATCGGCACGGAAATTCATCTGTCCATCCTGGTGCACTATCTGCCCGCGATTCTCATCGGCTGGGTCGCGATCACGGTGTCCCGCGCCATCGTCGTTTATTCCAAATTCGCGATCATGCGCGGCGCAGGCAGCACCGATTTCCCGCTATCATGGGCGACGATTCTCACTTGGGGCGGCCTTCGCGGCGGACTGTCGATGGTGCTTGCACTCGCCCTGCCCGAGTCCTTCCCGCACCGCGAAATGATTTTGAACACCACCTTCGGTGTCGTGTTGCTCACCCTGCTGGTGCAGGGACTTACCATCAGGCCCTTGGTTCGCGCCCTGCGTTTGATCCCGTCCGCATAGAATCAGGAACCTCGCTTCGTTTTGGCAATCAGCGGTGCAAACACAACGTCGAGAATCGACTCGGCCCGCCGCCTCGCAAGGCCCCGAGTGGTGCGTTACACTCGTTTAGTTATGGTAGGAATGTCGCAGCTACTACTGAACGAATGCGCGGGGAAGGGATGATCGACGGCCTATCACCTGGTGAATGATGAATTTTCCGGGTTCCCCGGCTTTGTTTGGGCACTTCTGGAATAGGGCATCGGGCGCCCCGGTTTTATCGCAGGCCACCGCCAGGGAAGAACGTATTGCAAGAAAAATGACACATTTTTCAGTTATGAGTTTCTAAAATGGCGTCCCTCAATTTCTTTATGGTGGGGGCTCCGAAGACCGCCACCACCACCATCTCGCAATACCTGCGCACGCATCCCAATGTATTCATGTGCGAGCCCAAGGAGCCGTACTTCTTCAGCACGGATATCGGCCCGTGCCCGTATGCGCGCGATCTGCGCCAATACCTGCGATTATTCGCGGGCGCGCTGCCGCAGCACACCGTGGTCGCCGAGGCATCGACCAGCTATTTAAGTTCGGACGTCGCCTGTCAGAAGATTTTCGAATTCAATCCCCAGGCGAAGATCCTGGTCACGTTGCGTAATCCCGTGGACGTGGTTCACGCCTGGCATTCCGAGATGCTTTACGCCGGCGAGGAGTCGGTCGAGGACTTCGGGCAAGCCTGGGCATTGCAGGACCGTCGCGCGCGCGGCGAGGAGTTTTCACATTTTTGCACCCGCCCGCCTCTGCTTCAATACAAAAAAATGGGCCTGCTCGGCGCCGGACTTAAGAAGTACATCGATCAATTTGGCAGATCGCGCGTATGTTGGATTTTATTCGATGACTTCCGAGCCGATCCGCGCGCCGAATACTTGCGTCTTTTAGAATTTCTGGAGCTTCCGCTCGAAGTTCCTGAGCAGTTTTCCAGCTTCAACGTAAACAAGCGGCATCGCAGCGCAATGCTGGGTAAGTCGGCGCGATTCTTAAGGCAACGTCTGGCACGCCCGATGAACGCGACGTTTAAATTGTTGGGGTTGCATCGATCGGGGCTTATGGACCGACTCGACCGAATCAATACCCGGAGAGTGGAGCGCGCGCCGCTTCCGCCCGACATGCGCGAGCGACTGACGTCGGAGTTTCGCGGCGACATTCAATTGCTGGAGAGCCTGATTGGCCGAGACCTGACCGAGTGGCAGCACTGAGGGACTACGCGGGCGTCGGATCGGGCTGACAGACATTCCCCCGCTTCTCCGACTCGCCATTCGCCTGCGGGTGGCCGACACTGCGTCGGCATTCACACCTAAGGAGCAGCGATGAGCAACGAATCCAGCAATCATGGCGAGGGAAACCCCGAGGCTGCCGAACGGTTCAACACCGCCGAGCGCCGTTTCGTCGAGTCGGCGCGCGGCAAGGAGACCATCAAGCAAGGTCCCCAGGTTCGTCCCGAAGAGGAAGCAACGCTCGCCAAGGCCGAACAGGTCGGGCGTGGCCACGCCAAAGAGGACAAAAATGACAAGATGTAACCATCAACATTTAAGGACACGCGGTTGCCGCCCGCAAACTTGACTGTTAGGTTGGTGGGCCGTGACGCCCCAACCCGCCTTGCAATGTCCGCATCGTCCGCCCTGCCCCGGCTGTCCAAGGTTCGGTGAAGCGGTAGCCCCGCCGCTGCAGCACTTGCTCGACGAGTTGGCGCGTGCTCACGGGTTGCCGGCGGTCTCGATTGTCTCTGGAGACCTGGCGGGATTCAGACTGCGCGCGCGCCTCGCCATCCGCGGGCGGCTGGGCACACCCAAGATCGGTCTGTTCGAACTCGCAACGCACCGCGTGGTGCATATACCGAATTGCAGCGTCCAGCATCCACTAATCAACCGCGTCGCGAACATCGTGCGACGCGCGCTGGTCGAAGCGCGTGTCACGAGTTACTCCGACGGTGCTCACTTGGGGGTTGCGCGCTACCTGCAGGTGGTTGTGGAACGCGACTCGCAAACTGCCCAGGTCGTGGTGGTCGCCAACTGTGCGACCCCCGAGCCCTTGGCGGCGTGCTTCGAGTTGATTCGTGAACGGCTGGGCGAGGATTTGCATAGCCTCTGGTTCAATCGCAATCTCGAGTGCAGCAACACGATACTCGGCGCCGAGTTCCAGCTCGTGACTGGTCAGCAGAGCGTCGTTGAGAGATTCGGCGGAGCCGCCGTGCACTACCCACCGGGCGCATTCGGACAAAGCAATCTCGGCATTGCTGAGCGCATCATCGACTACCTGCGCGAGTTGATCCCGCAAGGCGCTCAAGTCGCGGAGTTCTATGCCGGCGTGGGCGCCATTGGCTTATCGGTCCTGGCACGAACCCGCGGCATGCTCATGAACGAACTCAATCCCCATTCGCTATCCGGGCTCCAGATGGGGCTCGCACAGCTCTCTGCGGAGGAGCGATCCAAGATCCGGGTCATCCCAGGGCCCGCCACTGCCGCGCTGCGAGTCGGCGAGCCGGCGCAAGTGGTCATCGTCGACCCACCCCGCAAGGGGCTCGATCCTGAACTCAGTGCATTTTTCGCCGCGCAACCGCCGCTGCGCTTTATCTATGTCAGCTGCGGGATCGAATCGTTTTTAGAGGATGCCCGCGTGCTCACGGCAGGCGGCAGTTTGCGCCTCACGTCGCTGCGAGGATTCAACTTACTGCCGTTCACCGAGCACATTGAAACGGTCGCCTGTTTCGACCGTCTCTGACAGTCTCTCCATCCTAGGGGCGGGGCGCGCTGAGCAGGGTTTTACATTATAAACTGTTCTTAACTATCTGTATTTATTTATATTATCGGCAATTTACCGAGTGACAAACGCGCGCTCCACTACATAGTCGCCCGGCTCGCCGACGCCGGGCGACGCCTCAAAACCGCGTGCGTTGAGCAGCGCGGCCAGGTCCGCCAGCATTGCCGGACTGCCGCAAATCATCACGCGGTCGTTCTGCGGATCGAGCGCCGGCTGCTGGGTCTGCTCGAAGAGTTTGCCGGACTCAATCAACGAGGTGATTCGGCCCTCGGACCGAAATCGCTCCCGCGTCACGGTCGGCAGATAGATCAGTTGTTCTCTGACCTGCTTGCCGAGATATTCGTGATGCGTCAGGTCCCATTCGATGAAGTCGCGGTACGCGAGCTCGCTGCGGTAGCGAACGCTATGCACCAGAACGATTTTCTCGAATCGTTCGTAGGTCTCCGGATCCTTGATCAAGCTCATGAACGGCGCGAGCCCGGTACCCGAGCCGAATAAATACAGGCGCTTTCCCGGCCTCAAGTCGCGCAACAGCAGGGTTCCCGTCGGCTTGTGGCTAACCAGTACTTCGTCGCCGGGCTTGATATGCTGCAGGCGCGAGGTCAAGGGCCCGTTGCTGACCTTGATACTCAGGAATTCCAGAAACTCTTCGTGATTGGCGCTGGCGATGCTATATGCCCGCATCAGAGGCTTGTCGTCGACCTGCATGCCGAGCATGACGAAGTGGCCATTTTCAAAGCGCAAATTCGCATCGCGCGTGGTCGCGAAACTGAACACGCTCTCATTCCAGTGCCTCACGGAGAGCACTCGCTCCCGACCCACGGCTGCCAAATCTAGAGTTTCCAGGCTGTCATACCAGAGATGTTCGCATCGTGGCCGGTCTGGAATCCAATAACGAATTCTTATGAACATATATTGCGGGGAAAAACCCCGGCGGGCGCCCCCGCCCGAGGCCGGCTCGCGGCCTGCTGCTAGAATAGGAGGCGCCGGCCATGAAAATTGCCACTTACAACGTCAATAGCGTCAATGCTCGCCTGCCCAACCTATTGCGCTGGCTGGCTGAATCGGCGCCCGATATCGTCTGCCTGCAGGAATTGAAGACGCCCCAGGACAATTTTCCAGAAACCGCAATTCGCGACGCCGGTTACGGAGTTATGGCATGGCCAGAAAAGCTGGAACGGGGTCGCCATCCTC
>Ga0182030_10018437_pt1 | contig 13380 bp, 15 predicted proteins | sample 812S3MmetaG_FD_121299 | JGI IMG/M metagenome (GOLD analysis project Ga0182030, IMG submission 121299) | Permafrost microbial communities from Stordalen Mire, Sweden - 812S3M metaG (Illumina Assembly) | ecosystem: Environmental > Terrestrial > Soil > Wetlands > Permafrost | place: Sweden... | reverse complement strand
CCGATCACCAGCGCCAATACCAGAAAGATCTGCCCCTCACGCTGCCGCAACTCGGCCACGCGAAGTAACAGCCAGCTTTTCCACCGGCTCCCGCTCGTCGTCTCGACGTCTTCACTCATCTCTGGAAAATTGTCCCACCAAGAACATACCTCACGGGATCACTTATTGGAGCGGGCCTGGCGCGGTTCAGGGCTCGGGCAGCACTGCCAGTGCTGCCCTGTTCACGACCGATGGGTCGTCACGCAGTTTGATGTATAGAAGCGTACCATTCGGACGGGGAACGCTCAACGTGGAGTCCACAAAACCGACCGGAACTGAAATGCTGTGAACAAACTGCGAGTCCGAGGCCACGGAATCGATCAGGAACAGATTCTGCCCGATCAGGCTGCACGGCTTGTCGGGACTGTCTGGGCAGCGTACTTCCTTCAAAGCCGGAATGCGCACCAGTTTTGCCAGCGGCTGCCAGTCTCCGCGTTCGCCGTTCTCCGAGACCGGGCGCACACGTAGCGGCCCAAATACCGATGGACCGAAGCTCTTCAATGGCCGAAGAGTGCCAAGCACGGTCTGGGCGTCTTCCAGCACTAGTGTTCCATCCGCTAGGCTCAGAAGAACGTCCGCTGAGCTGTCGTCGGTTTCGACTTCGATCTTCTCTGCACGTGGGAAAGTCGCCGGTATTTCCGTTTTTAAAAAGAACGACATTTGCCCGTCTTGGGGAAGCTCATCCGGATTGCCCAGACGAATCCCCGAAGAAGTTGGAGCAGACTGCACGCTCTTGTTGAGGAGCGCTATTCGCGGGCGCGGCGGTTCCACTACCGTGTCCAGATCCAGCAGCCGTCCGTCCTTGAGGGCAACATGTGCCACCAACTTCTTGCTCGGTTGCAATGCAGTCGCCGCGGCCGAGTTCGAGGCTGACAATTTCAGTTGGTCCTTTCCGTCAGCGCGGGATAGGTCGCCAGGGGTAAAGTGAATACCATCCAACTCCAAACCAGCTACCTCGTCCAATCGCGTGCCCGTCAACACGCCTTGCTGGTCGCCGGCGCTGAATGCGAAGTGATCCAAGTGCGCCGCTTCGGAATACATCTGCATGGGAATCTCATCTGGCTTGCTCAAGCCGGATTGTCCGACCAGTGTTACCGCCGGCCCGGCAGCCTCCTCTTTCAGGGGTACTTCCACCTCCAGTTGATCCGCCTTCAGGAGCTTCCAGGTCGCCTTCAGCGGCTTGCCTCGCTGATCTTTTATTGTGACCTGGTCCACGCACGGGGCATTCTCCGATTCCAGATGGAATGTATCCTGGCGGCCTACGATCAGCGCGTTGGCATCTTCCGAGGTGAGAATCCACTTCGCGGGACGCGCATTTTGCAGGTGGAACGTGGGCCCGTCGAAAGCCTGGAATCCCCAGTATCCATGCAGTGTTCCCGTGATTCCCGCGTCGAGGTCACCCGCGTGCAGGTCGTGCGTGTCGATTACGAAGCCGCCGCGCGCCGCATTCGCGCTTACGGGCAAATCAATCGCAAGCCCCGCTTTGATCTGAACGTGAAGGACGACATCGTGCGCGTAGTCGGTCGAAAACACCAGAGGAGCGCCCTCCACTGGAAGCACCAAACCGGTCCGTTGTAGGCAAAAGACCTGCTTCGGCTCGACAGCGCGAAGCGGGGGAAACTGAGCGGCTTCCACCGCCGGCAAACCGGCGACTAGCACCGACATCGGTTTATGAAAGGAGGGCGGATTGTTTAATCTGAGATTCAACTCATCGTGCTTCGGCAACGCCAGTGCCGGAATGTACTGATATGCCGCGGTGTGGAAGTTGTCCAGCATTCGGGCCACATCCACGACAGCTCCAACGTAAGGACTGTAAGCTCCTCCCCCGGCCATCCTGGTGGAACTGATCGCCCCAACCAGATCCGAACCAGGGCCGGAAGTCAGAACCGCAACCATCGACTGGCTGTGCCCGTCATCGAGCACAAGCTGATCGGTGTTTCGCATGAGGCACGGGGCTTGTTCCTCTGTAGGTTTGTCGAAGCATTTCTCGTCAAGCTTAACCATCAAGCTTCGCGCCAAGATGAGGGAACGTTCGTGAAGGGCCTTAGGATCTGAGTCCGAGGTTTCCTTGATGGCGGCGAGATATCGGTCCAGCCGGGAGCGGTCCAGTGCCGCCTGGTTCAAATCCTGAGAGGCCCGAACGAACGCTCCAGGTTTGCCACGGACAGCCGACCGCAAGGTTCCGAAGTCTCCTCCGGTTTCCGGAGCCAAAAACAGCAAAGCCTGGTGCGCCTCGTCGGGAACCGTAACTACAACTCCCTCTTTCCGCACATTCTTGTTCCAGGTTTCTGCTTTTACAAACCACTGTTCGGGCGGCGGGTTCGTCGATCCCCTGAGAAATGCGACAATGAGCAAGTAGTGCGCTGATTGGCTAGCAGGGATTTCGGGATGTAGCCATAAACGGTCGCCAGCCTCGAGGTTCGGCACCTCTGCAATGGGCAGCGTTTTCCCGTCTCGCGTCACTTTCACTTCGATCCGTGGGCCCGGCAGATCAAACGCAGCGCTGTCCGCAAGTGCCCAACTCCCCAGCACAAGGAGGCTCGGGATCAGCCGCAGACCGCACCATCGGAACGCCGCCTTAGCTACGAGGAAAGACACTCTCGAATCGCTGCCCAGACACCATTTCGAAGACATGAGCTTTGTTCACCTGTCTTATTTTGGATTCTTACTCTTATCTTCAGCAATCGGCAAATGCCAGGATGGGAAGGAAGACCGCGAAGAACGGCAGCCTCCGGAAGCTAGGACCAAGTGGCTCCTTCTCCCAGCAGCTTGGACGCCTGTCGAAGCGCGCACAACAGTCGATCGATAGAACCCCTGGCTGCCGCAGCCATTTTCGGCTCAAGATTCGAAGCGACTAAAGTGAGTACCTGTAGGGAATTCCTTAATTCGTGGTTCAGCAGACGAACCGCGCGAAACTGTTTTTGCGCAGACGCGAGTAGCAAGTAAACGAATACGGAGGAAATGGCTGTCCCAATCCCAGTCGTAATCACGATAGTCCAAAGAGGCGGCATTGGAGCGTCGGCAATGAACCACCGGAAAAGCCAGTCCGACCCGATTCGGATACCAAAGAATGCAAGCGCGAAGATCGCAGTGCCAAGTCGCGGCGACAGGCTCGATAGCCCCCGAGCCGCAGACTCGCCTTGTCCTCCTATCCGCGAAATTCGAGAGGTGACCACCGATTTCATCATTGGACGACAACGATCCCCATCACCAGAACTGCGGCTGTCAGCACTGCACTATTGGACGTCGCATTTCGAGTGCTTCCCGTGCCACATTTCCTCTTGCCTCGCGAATCCATCGCCCCAGGGCGGTCCCATCACGACCGCCCTGGATAAAAGTCGCGTCTTTACCGCTCAAATACGACGTGATCCCGACGGTTCTGCCGCCAGCACTGCTCGTTGTCCCCGGTGCAGAAAGGCTTCTCTTTGCCGTAGCTGATGGTGTTGATCCGGCCGGCGCTCACACCTTCTTGCTCCAATGACTGCTTCAAAGTATTGGCGCGATTCACGCCGAGCGCGATGTTGTACTCCTCCGAACCCCGGTCGTCGCAATGTCCCTCGACCATGATCTTGATGTCCGGATGCTGGTCGAGAAATTGCGCATCGTTGTTTGTTACCGGCACTTGGTCAGAGCGAATGGTTGCCTTGTCGAAGTCGAAGAACAGATCCTTGACGTTCTTGGCAAACAAATCAGCCTCGCTCGGCTGTAGTGCTACAACCTGAGCAACTGGTACGGGATTGACGGTCACCCGTGCGCTTGCATCATTCGTTCCGCCTGGCCCCTTAGCTATCAGCGTGTATGTTGTGGATGCGTTCGGCGCGATACTGCGCGAACCCGACGCCGACACCGTACCCAGACCTGGAATGGTAATGTCGTTGGCGTTCGCGGTTTGCCAGGTCAAGGTTGTCGCTTCACCTTGCTGAATTACATTCGGATTGGCGGCCAGAGTTGCGGTTGGGGCCGCGGGTGGTGGCGGCGGTGGTGGAGTTACCTTTGCCATTTGCTTGTGGCATGCAGCCAGAAAGAAAATGCCGGAGATCGTTGCAATCAAAGAGAAAGTCTTGAACTTTCCGCGTGTCATGTTGTCCTCCATATACGAACCGACGCTCGACCGGGTTAGCTTGGTCTAACGAAGAGAAATCTCCGCTGCTGCTCCCAGTGGTTGCAGTAGCAAACAAGAAACTGAATGTCGGAAATTCGGTCTCGCATCCGTGCCAGGGATGCCACAGTTGTTAGCAGCGAAGCGCGCCGCTCCGATCGGGAGGAACACATTGCACCAGCAGGATCTCTTGTCGAGCCGCGAGCAGCGCAGCAAAGATGACGGGTATCACGCTTTCCAGGAACTGCAGTGCCGCGAGAGCCATGCCGGACATTAGCTTGAGTCTCGCGCGGAGGCTGAGCAATGCTGTCACCGGCCCGTGGACAGCAGAATAAGAACCACTGGCCGCCGGGAAAACAAATATGGCGACAGTGCAAACTATCGCGAAGATAGCAAATTCATAACCTTGGTGCCGGGGAATCATAGCTTAAGCTGCCCCCTTAAGAATGTCTCCTAAAAGGGCCTGATTAAATTGGATGTCCCAGACAGCCCATAGGTTGCCGAGCGAAGGCAAGACCGGCCTGACTGAGCCCGCACCCTCGTTCTACAAGCTGACACTTCAGGTGGACAACGATAGTTCCAGTTGTATCGTTGACAATCGCTGGGGCGCACATTTGCTGGGGAAAGATGGGATCAAGGCTCGACGCCTCAACGAGTCGAGATCTCTTGGTCCATCTGTGAGAAAAAGGAAATTGCGATCAGCCGGATGCGGTTTGCCGGCGACCGATTTGAGCTTTGGTCTGAACCCTTCACCCAGTAGCCGCGGGCCTCCGCACTCATCACGAACGATTCGTCAATCTGGGTTGGGTTACAGCCAACGAATTTCGCACAGATGCGGGACTACTCTGTAACGTTTTCTAATCTGAGGAATCGTGAAAGCTCAGCCTTCTTCCCACGCTGCTCTGGAGGGATTTGGAGCGCAACCAAGACCTTTTTCAGAGGTTACTATGGGTGGAGGGAGCCGTTCCGGTTGACCCAGCCGCCCCTAAAGAAGCGATGATGCACCATGGTTTGGGCAAGCAGAAAAAAGATGACTGCCAAGGCGACTATAAGCAGGAACTTTCCAATTCTCAAGGGCGACTTTGGTCCTTCAGGGCCCGTCGTATTCGAATAAGTTGTCATCGGAGTTGCGTCTCCGCCCGGTCAGATGCCTGCCATGGGACCGCCATTCTATGATCGGTCATTTCCCATGTCGTCGTTCAAACTGTATCGCTCCTCCCACGCGGCGTTCACGTGTGAGCTTTCAGCCCCCTATGATCAGGCTGTAGTTCGTTCTGAGCCAGACTTGACATGAAGGCCCTCCGGGAAATCACCGGCGCCGTCAAGGAGAGATCAATGAGGGTACTGTCCTAACATCAACGCACTCTTAGGACACTACCTCAATGAGCGCCTAGGGGCATCTCCGTGTTCATTGTGTAAGGGCAAGAAAGAGGAGTCTGTACCATTTTGAACACCTACACGCGAATTTCTGAGGAGTGCCCGATGGCGATTCATAGCATCGAGCTGTGGCTGAAAGGACTCGCGGCGGCAACAGGTGAGCCATCAGGAACGAGCGAGGATTCCCCACCGACGCCTGTGCAATAGGGAACAGTTTTTCTATTAGAGCGCTGTCATATTCGGTTGGGACCATTGAAGTGTATTCTTTGCGGAATCGTGCCGACAATGCCGTATTGATCTAAGTCGGAAATTCCGGCTTAAGCCACAAAATGAAGGAGCGCCAATCATGAATCCAGAAACCTCCCGTCGCGTCTTAATAGTTGCCGTTGTTGGCATTTCACTTTTTTGTTTCGCTGGCATCCTCAGCGCAACCGAAAAGACCGCCTCGGTCGAAGGCCTTGTCACAAAAGTTGATCGTGCCGCGAAAACCGTGATGGTAAAGGCCGCTGACGGAACCGAGCACACAATGCATCTCATGGAACGAACGGTGGTGCATGGCGGGAAGGAGACCCACAAGGGAGCTGAGGAGGCCGCACGCGATCTTCAGGAAGGGTCCCGGGTCGTGGTGCACTATACAAAACAGGGCGCAGACGAGACTGCTGAGGAGATCGATCAGATTGGTAAGGATGGGCTGAAAACGAGCGAGGGCACCATTACCAAGTTTGACCGCGCCGCCCGGACGATGACCATCAAAATTGCCGATGGAACCGAGGAGACCTACCGGTTAACCGAGCATGCAGCCGAAGATGCCGGAAAGGAAACTGAGGACACAGCGAAAAAGTCCACTCACGCAATCGTGTACTACTCGGAAGAAGCAGGCCACAAGGTCGCCCATTATTTCAAGACCAGCTAACTTTGGGAGTTAGAAGCGGATTCCTCGTTCGGTTTGACCGTGGAAAATCTCTGCAAGCAGGCGCATAACTTGCTTCGCCAGGTCAAGGAGAAACCATGATGCGCGTGGGAATTGCCGCGGACCATGGAGGGTTCGCATTAAAGGGGCAGTTAGCGGAGTTGCTCCGTGGCTCTGGGTACGAGGTCGTGGACTTCGGCGCACAGCAATTGAACCCCGCAGATGACTACCCCGACTTCATCATCCCTATGGCCAGGGCCGTAGCCGCGGGGGAGGTTGAACGCGGAGTGGCGCTATGTGGCAGCGGCGTGGGTGCGTCCATCGCTGCGAACAAAGTTGCGGGTGTGCGTGCCGGGCTCATTCATGATGTTTTCTCCGCTCATCAGGGCGTCGAAGATGACGACATGAATGTCTTTTGTCTGGGCGGAAAAGTGATCGGGTCTGGGCTCGCCTGGGAACTGATCGAGACCTTTCTGACCGCTCACTTCAGCGGTGCTCTACGACACCAACGCCGAGTGGATAAAGTGCACGCCCTGGAGAACCAGGGGGTTGGGGCGTGAAAGGGGCATTCGAGTTGTATTGGTCTATGCGAGAAGATTCACGACTCCGATCAGTACAGTTCGGCGGCCATGAGCAAAAGATCGCCGCCAGGAACGGACGCGCCTGATGACGGCCTCCCGTTCGGACGCGCTGGTGCTCTTCGGTGTGACCGGCGATCTCGCCCACAAGATGATCTTCCCGGCACTCTATGCGATGGCGAAACGAGGTACCCTCAAGGTCCCGGTAATCGGCGTCGCCTTCCCGAAGTGGAGTCTGGAGCGTCTGCGCAAACGCGTGACTGACAGCGTAAAGCGATCGGGCGGGATCGATAACCGGCGGGCCCTCCACCATCTTCTGTCCGTGTTCAAGTACGTGAGTGGGGATTATAAAGACCCGGGCACGTTCACGGCGATAAAAAAGGAGCTGGGTAGCGCTCGGCGCCCGGCACACTACCTCGCTATCCCGCCCTCACTCTTCGAGACAGTGATTAAAGGACTCGGAGCCGCGAACCTGGCCGAGCATGCGCGCGTCATTGTCGAAAAGCCGTTCGGACGTGACCTGGCCTCCGCGCGGGAGCTTAACCGCGTCGCGCACTCGGTGTTCCCGGAAGATTCGATCTTCCGCATCGACCACTTTCTCGGGAAGGAGGCGATCATGAATATCCTCTATTTCCGCTTCGCCAATTCTTTCCTGGAGCCCATCTGGAATCGCAACTATTTGGCCAGTGTCCAGATCACCCTCTCCGAGGATTTCGGCGTTGGGGAGCGCGGAGCATTTTACGAAACTGCCGGCTGTCTGCGCGATGTGATCGAGAACCACCTCTTCCAAATCGTCGCGCTACTTGCCATGGAACCGCCGTCGGGTAGGGACTTTGGAGCCGTGCACAGCGAGAAAGCCAAGGTCTTTCAAGCCATGCGCCCGCTGAGGCCCGACGACTTGGTGCGCGGGCAGTACGCTGGCTACCGGAAGGAGCCTGACGTGGCGAAGAACTCCGACGTCGAGACTTTTTGTGCCCTGCGACTTTTCATCGACTCATGGCGCTGGGAGGGGGTGCCGTGGTACTTGCGCTCCGGCAAATACCTAGCAGATAACGCGACCGAGGTCCTGGTGGAACTAAAGCCGCCGCCGCAGAGGCTTTTCGCCGACTCAGCGTCGACGAACAGCCGGGCCAACTACCTGCGCTTCCGGCTTTCCCCCAACTCGGCCATCGCCCTCGCCGCTCGCGTCAAGCTCCCAGGGAAGGAGTTCGTCGGGGACCAGCGAGAGCTCTACCTGTTCGAAGAACAAGACGGGGAGGAATCGCCTTACGAGCGGCTTTTGGGCGACGCCATGATCGGCGACGGAGCGCTATTTACCCGTGAGGACGCGGTTGAGGCCGCCTGGGCGGTGGTCGATCCAGTCCTTAAGACTCACCACCGCGCGCGCCCTTACAAGCGCCACAGCTGGGGGCCGAAAGAGGCTGACGCGATCATCGGTACAGACGGTTCTTGGCACAACCCCAGACCTAAGGGGGCATCCGGACGATGAGCCTGCCGCAGCCGCTTTTTTTGACCGCCCCGATCACAGCTGCCCACCCCAATGCCGCACCGCTCTGGCTAGGAGAGGAATAATGATAGCGACTCAAAAACTCCGCGAAATGGGCCAGAGCCTTTGGCTCGACAACATCACCCGGGGTCTACTGTCCAGCGGCACCCTCCGCCGGTACATTCAGGAATTCTCGGTCACGGGGCTCACCTCGAACCCCACAATCTTCGATCACGCCATCAAGAACAGTCACGATTACGACGACGCCATCCGCGAAAAAATAAAGGAAGGCAAGTCGGGCGAGGCTCTGTTTTTCGAGCTGGCGATCGAGGACCTCAGGCAGGCCGCCGATCTGTTTCGGCCGATCCACGACCTGACGAACGGGGTGGATGGCTGGGTGTCCTTGGAGGTCTCGCCCCTGCTCGCCCACGACACCTCGGGCACCCTCGCCGCAGCCAAAGCTCTCCATGCTTGCGCAGGACGGCCCAATCTCTTCATCAAAATTCCAGGTACCAAGGAAGGTCTTCCCGCCATCGAGGAGGCGATCTTCGCGGGCGTGCCAATCAACGTGACCCTCCTATTTTCCCGCTCGCAGTATGTCGCTGCGGCCGAGGCGTACCTGCGCGGTATCGAGCGGCGCATCACCGCCGGCCTGAATCCAGATGTCGGCTCCGTGGCTTCGCTATTCGTGAGCCGCTGGGATGTCGCGGTAGAGAGAAAAGCTCCCCAGGCGCTACGCAACCAACTCGGCATCGCCATAGCCGTGCAGACTCATGAGAGCTACCGCCGTTTGCTCGACTCGCCGCGCTGGAAGCGTACCTTCAACGCCGGAGCGCGTGCCCAGCGCCTCCTCTGGGCCAGCACCGGAACGAAGGACCCCAAAGCCTCCGACATCCTTTACATCAGGGGCCTGGCCGCACCCTTCACCGTAAACACCATGCCCGAGGCCGCGCTGAAGGCTTTCGCCGATCATGGGGATACCAGTGAGACTTTGCCCGCGAGTACCGACGAGGTGCTGGCCAAGTTCGCCGAAGCCGGCATTGACATCGACGCTTTGGCCACCCAACTCCTGGACGAGGGGGCCGAATCATTCGTCAAATCCTGGAACGACCTGATGGAGTGCATCGCGTCCAAGAGCGAGGCGCTCAAAGCTGCTTGAGTCCTGAAGTACCGCTTCCCTATGTGACGTACGTGGCACCTCATTGTGACTGGACGCACAACGGTGCCGATTTCCTCGGGTAGAGTTGAGGGCAACCCGATGAAACGTGCCATGGTCACGCTCACCAACCTGTATAACGAAACACTCCATTCAGGAAAAGCTTGATTCGGTCTTTGGTCGCCATGTCTCTCTGTCAGTTGTTTCGGACAACCCGCTTGCAGGCCCTTCTCTCGACATCACCTTGGTACCAGTCCCACAGCGCGTGCGCTTCGCGTAAGAGGGAGTCGTACACTTGGTCCGGCGTCAACTGGCTCGGCGGCAGAGATAGGACGGTACTTATCGGAAGGTGATGTGAAATTCTCGTGACCGCCAAGAACGCAATGAGTTCGGCGTCAGTCTTCGGTTCTTTCTTCGTGAGACTCTCCAATGGATGCTCCATTCCCCCCCTCCTAAATCCTCGCCTAATACCAGCATTCTGGGCAGAAAAAGAACAGCTAGTCGTGGAGAACGATGTTGAGAAGTGAACTGTGAACTTGCAGCTCGCTCTCGCCATAGTCAAGGAAGCCCAACTTTCTGAACCTGTTCATGAAAAAACTCACCCGCGAGCGGGTTGTACCCACCATCTCGGCGAGGGTCTCCTGACTGATCTTGGGGATTACAGACTCGGGCACGCCTTCCTTGCCGAAATGAGCCAGCAATAGCAAAATCCGGGCCAGTCGTTTCTCACTGGAATTGAAAAGCTGGTCAACCAAATCCTCTTCGTATCGGATGTTCCGTGTCAGCAAATATGCCACGAACATATCGGAAAACGCGTGTTCCCGGTGAAGCACTTCCGTCATGGACTTCTTATCGATTTGCATCACAGAGCAATCGGTCATTGCGGTTGCGGAGCACAGGCGGAGAGGCTGCCCTGTAAGGCAACCTTCCCCGAAGAAATCGCCCTCGTTCAGAATGCCGATTGTGGCTTCCTTCCCGGTCTTCGACACAACCGTGAGTTTCACCTTTCCTTCCTGTATATAAAAGACAGCATCGGACGAGTCGCCCTGAACAAAGATCGTCTGCCTTTTGGGAAAAGCTACGATCTTCCTACCGCCGTTCATGGTCGAAAGGAATATCTTGGGATCGAATTCGCTGAGTTTCTTGGCCGCCGCTCGGGAACCCATAAATTTCCGCCCGTTGCAGTAATATCACATGCCAGTCTTGATGGTCTGTGGGGCATACCACATAGGCAGAAGATTCTTGGTCGTTCGCAAGCCCGATTTTGGAGCCTCGTTTGAAGTGAGCGGAATCGCTTTAAGCGTGTTTGGGGGAACAGTGAACCGTGTATAATTTTCCGAGTCGTAGGATAAGCAGAGTTCCTGTTTCGGACACCATTGCGGGTGGATTCATCCCCGCGTCCGGGAGGCTTTTCGGTTCTGGTTTGTGGCGAATAAAAACCTCCAAGTCGTGCAGTCCGGCGAGCGGACCAATGCCGCGGGAAAGCTAGTCAGCAACAAAATACTTCTATCGATCTCCGATCGCGACTACAGCTCACTTCGTCCTCATCTCGAATACGTCAGCTTGCCAAACCATCTAGTCCTTCACGAGGCGGGAAAGCTGGAATTTGCGTATTTCCTGAACCGAGGTTTGATTTCTCTTGTAGTCGTGATGAAAGATGGAGAAACGGCCGAAGCCGGCATAGTCGGCTATGAGGGCTTTACAGGAACACCGGCAGCTGTTGGCCTGAGCACGAGCACGCTTCAAGCGGTTGTACAAATCACGGGGGATGGGTTTCGGGTAGAAACCGGAGCTTTGCAAAACACTTTGGTATCCGCTCCACACCTTCAATTGATGTTGAGCCGCTATGCAGTAGTTCAGGGTATGCAGGTTGCACAAACAGCCGCGTGTAATCGGCTGCACAATATTGAGCAGCGACTTGCGCGGTGGTTGCTAATGACTCAGGACAGAGTGGATTCGGAGTCGCTGCCCATCACCCATGATTTTCTCGCAACGATGCTAGGGACAGATAGATCTAGCGTGAGCTTGGCGGCTGGTGTTTTGCAGAAGAAGAAGCTCATCGGGTACACCCGTGGTGCGGTGAGGATCGTGGACCGCAAGAAACTTGAAGACTCCGCCTGCGAATGCTACGGGGTTATCCGACAGTATGATGGCGAACTGGGCATGAAATAAGTCCAGAAGTGAAGACTCGCCCTGTGCTTACCCTCGCCGATGGTGGCAAAGAACTTCTTTGGGTCGAAATCGTGATTGTTCTTGACCAATGTGGTTGGTGCCATCTGGAGACTTCTCCCAAAGTGGGCTACACTCTCCAGAATTCTGTCGGAATCGTGATTGCCAAAGATTTTCACTTTTGCTCACAATTGACAAGAACCAGTGGCGCACCCAAAATGAAGCCTCCCGTTTAGCCAAATGTGTTGAGAATGAGCGATATTGAGCATTTTCGCGGCCTGGAACGTTGCATTATGTGGTGGTGAAGACCAAAGAACTCACCCCAAAACAACTACTATCCGTGCCTTGTACTACTTGTGGTGCGGGGGTCGGGGAAGCTTGTGAACTGCATACGGGTGCCCCGCGCACCGAGCCACACCGAGATCGGAGACTTTCCGCAGCCGAGGCTGTGGAAACAAAGGCAGCAACGGCTGAAATAGAATTGGATGGGTGCGGCTCGGTTCGTATTAAGAAAGCTGCTCAGTCAGGAGATTGAGAATGAGCGTCAGTCCTGCAGAGCAGTTTCTTGAGGAAATCGTCCCACATCTTGAAACGCTGGATGCTCAGATTGGTGGTATTGTCCAAGTGTTGAAGGACAAGGGCATCACTACAAGCGAGGAGTTTGCCCAGTGCGTGCAGCGGGCGGAGAGGGCAAGCAATGTTGGAGATCTCGGCTTGCGGGTAAGGATGGAATATTTGTTTTCCTCCGCTGACAAGCACAGCACATCTGAGGAATCCGGTGGTGCAGTCGAATTTGGGGTTGCTGGCTAACCACTCGCTGCCAGCGACAAGAGACTTCAAACCCACCGCCAAGATTATCCAAGCAGGAGGTGTTCCCTGCCCTACCAGCTTTGGATTCCGCTGCGAATATCTGTTCCCCCGCATCCTCTCCCCAGTTTCAGTCTGCGTGCTGAGATTTGCGGGAAGCAAGAAAAGTCACGAGGTAATTCGGTTCCTGGCGGCTGAGCGTGCTTCCGAAAGCGGGCAAGTTGGTCCCGCCGTTCATGATCCGAATGATGGTTTGGTCACTGGAGAACCTGTCTCCGACACCGGTAAGATCAGGGCCGCGATGACAGCCGTATCCATCAATCACCAGGATTTTCATGCCATTCACTATTGCGTGTCGGCTGTGCACACTCGCGGAGCAACCGGACCATTGGTGCAGCGGTTTCGCATAGCGCGGTCTGCGAATCACACCCGGCGCACGTTCCGAACGTTATCGGCAGAGTCTCACCAAGTCAGTCACCGAATTTCATTCGTGCTGCTCCACGCTTGCGGTTGCGGTACCGCCGAATGAGTGCATTGGTCGAGCTATCATGATTCAGCGATGGCTCGTCGGCTGCATCAAGTTCCGGGATGATCCGGTTGGCCAGGACCTTGCCCAATTCGACGCCCCACTGATCGAACGAGTCGATTTGCCAGATCGTTCCCTGTGTAAACACGCTGTGCTCGTAGAGTGCCACTAGTTTGCCTAGAGTTTCTGGGGTGAGCCGTTCGGCGAGAATCACGTTCGACGGACGATTGCCT
>Ga0182030_10018436_pt1 | contig 13380 bp, 11 predicted proteins | sample 812S3MmetaG_FD_121299 | JGI IMG/M metagenome (GOLD analysis project Ga0182030, IMG submission 121299) | Permafrost microbial communities from Stordalen Mire, Sweden - 812S3M metaG (Illumina Assembly) | ecosystem: Environmental > Terrestrial > Soil > Wetlands > Permafrost | place: Sweden... | reverse complement strand
GAGGATCTTTTTCTGCTGGAAGGTCCCAACAACAGCTACCGTCTCACGACCTTAGATCCCGCTTTTCAAAAGAAAATAGAGAAGGCGGAGGAAATCATGGCTCGCTATCGGAATACTCTCCACGAACTGGCGAAATGAACGAGCCGGTCTGGATCGAGGAAGATCTCGTCCTCGCGATCCACGATCGACAGCTTGCCGAGCACGGGGGGGCGGAAGGTGTACGCGACTTGTCATTGCTCCGGTCGGCGCTCGCTCGGCCGCAGAACCTTCTTGCATACCAGAGCTCGGAGATCGTCGAGCTTGCCGCAAAGTACATGGCCGGCATTGTGCAGAATCACCCCTTTGTCGACGGCAACAAGCGTACAGGTTTCGTCGTTGGTGTCTTGTTTCTAGAACTCAACGGCTGCCGATTTACAGCGAGCGAGGAAGCGGCGGCGCAGGCTGTCCTCGAACTCGCGGCCCACAGAATTGACGAGGCCGGGCTGATTGCTTTCCTGCGTGTCAACGTTGACGCTCCCAGGGCAACGTGAAATCAATGGTCGGGGTGACAGGATTTGAGCCTCGGATTCCTACGTCCCGAACGTCATCAATACCGGTTCAGGTCCGACGCATCTTGACCCAGCCATATGTAAGGCATATGCTAACCACAAAGTGGTGGAGTATATGCGATGAAGCGCGGGCCAGCGGGGAATATTAAGGCAGCTAAGTCGAGCGCAGCGGCGAAGTCGATGTCCAAAGCCGTCTCGAAGCGAGCGTCCATATTTCGCAATGGCGCGAACCAAGCCGTGCGGCTCCCTCAGGAGTTGCGGTTCCCGTCAGAGGTCAAAGAGGTCCGGATTCGAAAGCAAGGAGACGGGTTGCTCATTTCCCCGATCAAGCCGAACTGGGCATCGTTCTTCGCATTGAACGTGGATGTACCCGATGACTTTCTGGAAAATCGCGACGATTCATCCCCGCAGTCGCGCGACCCGTTATGACGGGGTTCATGCTGGATACCGACATCTCGAGCTATATCATCAGGCGGCGACCTGCGACGCTGGTTGAGAAATTCGAGGAACATTCCGAGACGCTCAATGTGTCGGTGATCACCGCCGCGGAGTTGCGTTTTGGCGCGGAGAAGGCGGGTCGACCTCAACTCGCTGAATTGGTCGAAGCGTACTTGGAGCGACTGGCGATTCTGGATTGGACCGACGAAGTCACGCCGCACTATGCACGGATCCGCTCAGAGTTGGAGCATTCCGGCAAACCGATCGGGAACATGGACCTTCTCATCGCTTCGCACGCGGTTTCCCAGGGGATGAGTGTGGTCACGAATAATGTCAAACATTTCTCGAATGTGCCCGGCCTCAAGGTGGAACTGTGGAAGTAATCTCTTGGCGCTGACAAATGCTCGGACCGCAACAGGCGGATAAAACCGCGATCTGCGATTGGGACTTTGTCTCCCTTACAAGCGCGATTTGATGCTATTTCTTGGTGAAGATCTCTTTGGCTCGCGCTATCGCAGAGGATGCATTGGGCCACCCGGCGTAAAAAGCCAAGTGTGTAATTAGCTCCACTAGTTCCTCCTGCGTGACGCCATTGTGAATTGCGCGGGGGAAATGAAAGTTCAGTTGCTCGGTCTTGCCCATTGCGACCAGTGCAGCACAGGTAATCATGCTGCGGTCGCGTGGGGACAGTTGGGGTCGCTTCCAAATGTCTCCAAACAGAATTTCATCTGTGCACGCAGCTAACTTGGGTGCGATATCGCCGTAAAGCTGCTGCGCGAGGTTCGGAGATCTTTCTTCAGACATCGTGTACTCCTAGTTACCTGGGCGAAAGGGTGCTCTGTCTGCGTCGCGCGGATCACCCCCGATTGCAAGCTTCAGTCGTCTCAGAGGTGAGTCAAATGCGGGTGTTTTCACGGCCCTTGAGCGAGAGGATCTGGCGAGCCTCGTAGGGAGTGGCGATTTCGTGGCCGAGTTCCTCGAGGATCCGGCGGATCTTAAGCACCTGATCGGCGTTGGTGGCGGCAAGCATGGCTATTGGCGCAAAAGCCCTGCGTCCCGATCCCAGGCACTACCAAGATCCTTCGCATGAAGGAAAAAATGGGCGCCGCTGCCATTGAGCTGACAGCAGAGGACTTGCTCCAAATCGACGAAGCTTTCGCCAGTATAAAAGTGCAAGGGGATCGATATCCCGCGCACCTCGCGGCCCGGGCCGGTCGATGAGTCTTACCCGCCGTAATATCCTTTTCGAGGATGTGAGAGGGGCGTCCCGATCGAGACACGGCGACACCCAAGGCGTCGGCGCGGTCACGAGGGGAAAGTCCCAGGAACGCCTCAGTCCGCCCAAAAACACACGCGACTTCGGGGACGTTAAGCTACGAACGCTCTGCAAATGGAAAAAGGTGCGCAATTAGGTATATATTATTTTTGGCGGCAAGCCGTTAAATCATGGAAGTAAAAAGGACAGCAATGACGCTGCGAATCACTACTGCTTTTCTCCTGTTGTGCGCGATGCATTTCCCGCAACCTGCGCCCGCACAAACTTACACGACGCTTTACACGTTTTGCGACGCGGCGACTTGCCCGGACGGCACAGATCCCCGGTCCGGGCTGATCCAGGCCGCTGATGGAAATTTCTATGGGACAACCTATTATGGCGGCGCCAACTCCGCCGGGGTGGTCTATAAAATCTCTCCCAGCGGTACATACACCGTGGTAGCCAACTTCGGTGGCCCGAACGAGCATCCCGTTGCGGGGCTAATGCAAGCGACCGACGGCGCTTTCTACGGTACGGCCGGCGGGTCAATCTTCAAACTGACGCCAGATGGCTCCCTGATCACACTGGCCAGCGAGGCGGGGAGTTCAGCTGGATTGATCGAGGGCGAGGATGGCGACTTGTACGGAACAACGACTGGCGGCGGCAACCTCGGCAACGGAGTGGTCTGTGACTTCGGCGGAATATCTGGCTGCGGCACGGTTTTCAAAGTCACCACGAGCGGCACACTGACTACGCTCTACGAGTTTTGCTCTCAAGACCGGTGCACGGACGGCTTCAATCCCTATGCGGGGCTGGTCGAGACAGTCGATGGAGCCTTCTACGGAACCAACGCGTTTGGAGGCCGCATCGAGGACTGCTTCAACGCAACCGGCTGTGGTACCGTCTTTAAACTCACCCCTAGCGGCTCGCTGACCGAGATATACCGCTTCCCGGGCCCTGATTCTCGCTTCGGTGTGGTTCCCCTTGCAGGCGTGATCCAAGGTAACGATGGAAATTTCTACGGGACAACGTCTGGGGTCGTCGATAACGGCTGCGGTACGGTTTTCAAGATCGCCAACGGCACGCTGACCACGCTTCACAAATTCTATCAGCCACCCACTTGTGCCGTTGGCTCAAGCCCTCGGGCGGGGCTGGTCCAGGGCACGGACGGGAATTTCTACGGTACAACGCTCGAAACCATCTTTAAAATCACTCCCAGCGGCAAGCTGACCACGCTTTACGCGGGCGGATCGTTTATTACGGGACTGATCCAGGGCACCGACGGGAGTTTCTACGGGACGAGCGGTTCCACGGTCTTCAGACTGTCTGTGGGGCTAGGCCCCTTTGTGGTGACGCAGAGGACAATCGGCCGGGTGGGATCGCTTGTCAATATTTTGGGGACCGATCTGAGTGGAGCGACCAGCGTCACGTTCAACGGGATCCCCGCGACGTTCCTTGTGATCTCCCCTACTGAAATCAAAACAACCGTTCCTCCCGGCGCGACGACTGGCTTTGTTCAAGTGGTGACGCCTGATGGCACGCTGAGCAGCAACCTGCTCTTCAGGGTGAAACAGTAGCGGCGCACGGGTATGACAAAGGACGTTATCGAATCTAACGAAGTAAATTATCGAAACGAGATTCGAGAGGGATGGTCGATCACGGCGACCACAATTTCGCGATGCGAGAGCCTCGAATCGCTCGATCTCGGGTGGCCAGAGGAATCCCGTGCGTACGGGCTGTTGCCACTATGAGCCGATCGGCGGGATCACCATGAAATCGCGCGGGCAATCCGTCTACCGCGATTACAACGTCTCGATCGAGCGGCAGGACCGTCAAGACCCGAGAATCTGTTGCCCGCGTCAACCAATCGGGAAACGGTATCGGTAGCTGCAGGCGCTGTTTCGAGTGGAGCAGCTGCGCCTCCCATAGACTAATTGCAGCGAGACACACGCCCCCAGCTTCCGCCGCGGCATCGAGCGCTTTTCTCTCTGAGGCCTTCATCGGAGATTTCGGCGTAAGCCACCAGATCCAGAAATGCGTGTCTAGAAGGACGGTCAACGCAGGGCCTCGAAATCCTCCTCGTCCACGACTGATTCTCCGGGTTGAGCCAGCAATTCGCCACCCAATGCCCGCAGCTTCTGCCAAGGCTTAGCCTCCGCGTTCTCTGTGGCCTGAAATGACGGCGCGAGGCGGGCGACGACCTTCCCACGTCGCGTTATTGATACGGATTGCCCCGTAGTCTCTACGCGGCGAATCACGTCGAGACAGGAGTTCTTGAACTTGGTAACCGAAATGGCCATGTGGTGATTGTAAATGGCCATATTGGGTAACGCAAAGGATAGATCGTGCAGGGAGCCGGTTGAAGGAACTCTCGGTAAGGGCCGAGATGTGTTGCAACGCGGCGAAGGGTCGCATAGCGAGTAGCACGTTAAATATGCGAGGTGTCCTCAGGCCAACTCCCCTTATCGGACAATTTCGCCATCTCAACACGCAACCGCCCAAGCTACATCCCGGTCGTGACGCACTAGAACTCCAACAGATTGCCGGTCCAGGGCTTGTGCTCGACGTCGGATGCCCGGTCGGATCGAGCTCCCGTCCCGATTTGGTATTGGGCATATGGTGCGCCGGCCTGAGCCGCCTTCAGGAACCACGGCAGTGCTTGGGAATACGTTTGATGGAGTTGGGGTAACCCCGCGATCATCATGCCATAAAGCATTTGAGCCCCAGGGTCTCCCGCTTCGGCCTTGGCTTTTGTATCTCGCACTTTTTGTTCGAGTCCCCCGTAGTCGTGAACGGAGACGCCGGACATCACGAAGTTATAAAACATGTTCACCGAAGTCGAGACCGGAATGCCGTTGAGCCGCGCCGGCAAATACACGGAGCGCAGCACACTTTCCCGCACGGTTGGCTCGAAGAATCCCGCCCGCACGCCATACAAAATTCGCGGGATCCGCGGGTGACCGTCCGGCGCCACCGTGAATTCGACGAATACTTCCCCTTGCACGCTCTTCATCTGCGCACCAGGAGGATAGGATGGAACGAAAAGCCATCATCAGAGTATCTCTGCAGGCATGCGATTTCACGGAGGTATCGTGCCGACACTTTTGTGTAATGGATTGGCCCAGTGTCGTGTGTGATACTGACGACCCGAAGCTTGACTGACTCAACGGTGTCACACCTTCCGCCAAAGCCTTTTTCTCGCAGCATGGGAGTGCGGGGGATCCTGCTATTAACGCTTTCGGCGATTACCCCCGCTTGCTCTCTATTTGTCCTCGTGCCGGGGCTCATTCAGCAGGCCGGTACTGGCGCATTCCTGGCAATGGCGGCGGCGGGCCTCATCTCACTCGCCATGGGCTTGGTTTATGCCGAGCTGGCGTCTGCCTTTCCTTTGGCCGGAGGGGAATACGCAATGATCGGCCGAACGCTCGGCCCCGGCGCCGGCTTCATCTTCATGGGTATGTACACCATTGCGGGCATGGTCGCTCCGACTGCCCTTGCTTTGGGTGCCGGTATATACCTCGAGCCGATTTGGCCGGAGGCCAGGCCCCTTCCGGTCGCCCTCGGCATTGTCGGGATTGGGACCGCCTGCGCTGTGCTTAACATCCGTCTCAATGCCTGGGTGACTGGCTGTATTCTAATGGTCGAGGCTCTGGCCCTGATTGTCCTGACAGGGCTCGGCCTGGCCCACATCCGGCGTCCGATTCTCGAGTTGATTCAGTCGCCGCTCATGCTCGATGGTGGAGTGTCAACGCCGGCTACGATCGGCGCGGTAGCGCTGGCTACGTCGATCGGTGTCTACGCCTATAACGGCTTCGGGATGGCTGTCTATTTCACAGAGGAGATGCATGAGGCACCCCGGCGCATCGCGAAAGTAATCCTCCTGGCACTCGCCGTGACGGCGGCTCTTGAGTTCGCGCCTCTGACCGCTGTGCTGCTGGGTGCGCCTGATGTCACGCGGCTGCTGGCTTCGCCGAGCCCGTTCAGCCTATTCGTGAAGGAGACCGGTCCTCCCTGGCTCAATGTGCCGATCAGTCTTGGCATTGCGCTCTCAGTCCTGAATGCTCAAATAGCCCTGACACTAATGGGCGCGCGCTTTTTCTACTCGACCGGACGGGATCAGGTCTGGCACGGGGTGGCGAACCGGGCGCTGGTGCGGGTGCACAGGCGTTTCGGCTCGCCCTGGGTAGCGACACTACTGGCAGGATCGATAGGTGCCGCCGCCTGCTTCGTCCCATTTAAGTCGATCCTGGTGCTGACCGGCACTTGGATCGTCATCATGTACACGCTCCTTTGCATCGGCGTTATCGTCGGGCGGACCACCGGGCGCACGGCGCATTCCCCCTATCGCATGCCGCTATTCCCCGTGGCTCCTGTCTGTGGCCTTCTTGCGTTCGCGTACATTCTCTACGCTGACTGGATGGATCCGGCCGTTGGTCGCCCCAGTCTGATCGCCAGTGCAGTCATGCTACTGGTTGCCTCTGCCTATTATCGGGTGATCCGCCGATCGCGAAGCCCGGACGGATGTATGGTTGGACCGCGGGAGCGACCGGCGGAAATGGCGGATAGCATGATTTCGGCGAAGGAGAACATTACAATGTAGTGCGGATCCGAGCAGAAGAGCATCTACCCACCTTCGACGAGGGGAGGCAGTTGAATACACCCCTTCGATTTCACGCCGATGTGGAGGGCGGTCTTTTCTGGAATGACGGCGAACTTCTATTCTGCCGAGGATGGCGCTCGGATGGCAGCGGGGAACGGAGCACGGCGCTGGCATTGCTGCCGGCCTCGGAGCAACCATCCTCCGCCTGCCTGGATCGGCTCGCGCATGAGTTCGGGTTGAGGGATGAACTGGACGGAGACTGGGCGGTGCGCGCACTGGAGCTTGCGCGCGAGGGCGGCCCCCCGCACCTGGTGCTCGAGGATCCCGGGGGCGAGCCCCTCGAGCGGCTGCTCGGCAAGCCCATGGATGTTGGAAGTTTCTTGCGCTTTTCGATCGGGATCGCTGCGGCGATTGGCAAGGCCCACCAGCGTGGTCTCGTCCACAAGGACCTCAAACCCACCCATATCCTAGTGAGCTGCCCGGACGGACAGATCCGGCTACTAGGATTTGGCCTCGCCTCGCGTCGGCCACGCGAGCGGCAGGCGCCCGTATCGCCCGAGACCATCGCGGGTACGCTCGCCTACATGGCACCCGAACAGACCGGACGAATGAATCGCTCGATCGACTGGCGAAGCGACCTCTACTCGCTCGGCGTCACGTTCTATCAGATGCTCACGGGCAAACTGCCCTTCATCGCATCCGATCCTGTGGAGTGGGTCCACTGCCATATCGCGCGCCAGCCTCTGGCGCCGAGCGAGCGGCTGGCGAGTGTCCCAGACATGGTGTCTCAGATTGTAATGAAGCTGCTCGGCAAGACGCCCGAGGAACGCTACCAGACCGCCGCCGGCCTCGAGCGCGACCTGCAACGCTGCCTCACTGATTGGGAGCATCAACATCGTATCGATGACTTCCCGCTGGGCCAATACGACACGCCCGATCGGCTGCTGATCCCTGAGAAGCTGTACGGGAGAGAACAAGAGATCAGCACCCTGCTCGCCAGCTTCGATCGCATCGCTAACGGGGGTGCGCCAGAACTCGTACTGGTATCCGGCTATCCGGGCATCGGCAAATCCTCCGTTGTCAATGAGCTCCACAAGGTGCTTGTTCTGCCACGTGGCCTTTTTGCGTCAGGCAAGTTCGACCAGTACACGCGCGATATTCCTTATGCGACTTTAGCGCAGGCCTTTCAACAGCTTATCCGACCGCTTCTGAGTAAGAGCGACGCCGAGCTCGCCGGCTGGCGCGAGGCCCTGCTGAAGGCGCTCGGCCCGAATGCGGGCCTCATCACTGATCTCATCCCGGAACTGAAGCTCATCATAGGTGACCCGCCGCCGGTCCCGGAACTTGAGCCGCAGCAGACGCACAGCCGGTTCCAGTTCGTGTTCCGCCGATTCATCGGTGTATTTGCGCAGCCGGAACACCCACTGGCACTGTTTTTCGACGACTTGCAATGGCTAGACAAGGCGACGCTCGACCTGCTCGATGATCTGCTGATCCGTTCTGAGCTCAAGTATCTGATGCTGATCGGGGCCTATCGCGATAACGAGGTCGATGCCGCCCATCCGCTGACGCGCACGCTCGATGCCATCTGCCAAGCCGGAGCGCAGGTGCATGAAATCAGCCTCGCGCGGCTGGCGCGTGATGACCTCAGGCAATTGTTCGCCGGCGCGCTTCGATGCGATCCGGCACACGTCGGGCCGCTGGTGCAGCTCGTAGATCAGAAGACAGCCGGCAATCCGTTCTTTGTGATTCAGTTTCTGCGTTCGCTCAACGAGGAGGGCTTGCTCCGCTTCGATCACAAGGCGGTGCGTTGGTGCTGGGATCTCGATCGCATCCACGCCAAAGGCTATACCGACAACGTCGTCGACCTCATGGTGGGAAAGCTCAACCGCCTGCCGGCCGACACGCGTCAGGCCTTACAGCCGCTCGCCTGCATCGGCAACGTTGCTGCTATCCCAATGCTCTCGATCGTCGTGGGGATCCCGGAGGAGGAGGTGCGCGTGGTGCTGTGGCCGGCGGTCCGCGAGGAACTGATCGAGCCCTTGGATGGCTCGTACAGATTCATACACGACCGGGTGCAGGAGGCCACCTATTCGCTGATCCCCCAGGGCTTGCGCGCAGAGGTTCATCTGCGAATAGGAAGGCTGCTGGTGAGGCAGACGCCTTCCGAGAAGCTGGAGGAGGCGATCTTCGAGATCGTCAATCAGCTCAACCGCGGCGCGGCTCTGATCGACCAACAAGAGGAACGGGACCACCTTGCCAAGCTTAACCTGATCGCGGGAAGGCGCGCCAAGGCGTCTACCGCCTACACCTCGGCGCTCACCTATCTCAATGCCGGTGCGGGGCTGTTGGCGGAGGATATCTGGGAACGCAGGCGCGAGCTGATGTTTGCACTTGAGCTGAACCGGGCCGAATGCGAATTCTTGACCGGCGAGTCTCGAGTGGCGGCCGAGAGATTGGCGGCGCTGTCCAATCGCACCACGACAACGACCGAACGAGCCGTCGTCGCCTGCCTGTACATGGATGTCTGTATGACCCTCGGTCAGACGGCTCGCGCGATGGATCTCTGTCTCGACTATCTCCGGCATGTCGGTATCGAGTGGTCAGCCCATCCGAATGAGGCAGAGTCAAAACGCGAATACGAGCAAGTCTGGTCACTACTCGGGGACCGCGCAGTCGAAGATCTCATCGATTTGCCGCTGATGGAGGATCCCGCATCCCTCGCGACCGTGGATGTTCTGACCAAGGTCTATCCGTATGCCCTGGTTACGGATGCGAACTTGACTTCGCTGCTGCTCTGCAAGGCAGTGAGTATCAGCCTCCAGCGGGGTAACTGCGATGCTTCGTGCTTCGCCTACGCACAGCTCGGCTTGTTAGTGGGGCGTCGTTTCGGCGACTACCTTGCGGGCTTTCGATTCGGCCAACTCGGCTATCAACTCGTCGAACGACGCGGGCTAAAGCGCTTCGTGCCAGGGACTTATGAAATCTTCGGATTTTTCATTATGCCTTGGGTGAAGCACGTGCGAGCCAGCGGTAATCTGCTGCGCCGCGCGATCGATGCGGCGCGGCAGATCGGAGATCTGACATTGGGAGCCTACGCGTGCGACTCTCTCAACTCGCTGCTTTTCTTTGCCGGCGAACCGCTAATTGAGGTGCAAGCCGAAACCGAACACGGCCTCGCGTTCGCCGAGAAGCTTCGGTTCGGACTCGTCATTGACTACATTACCCCGCTGCTGGCCCTGATCCGGATGTTACGTGGCTTGATGCCAAAATTCGGCTGCCTTGATGACGGCCAGTTCAACGAACTGGAGATCGAACACCGTCTGTCCAGCGATCCGGCCTTGGCGAACGGTGCCTGCGGGTATTGGATCCGGAAAATGCAGGCACGCTATATCGCAGGCGACCATTCAGCGGCCAAGGACGCCGCATCGAAGCTGCAGAGTCTGCCCTGGATCACTGTCGGGGTCATAGAGGAGGCCGAATACCATCTTTACGGCGCCCTGGCCCACGCTGCCCATTACGATTGCGCACCGGTCAGCGAACGGCCGCAGTACTTAGACGTTATCGCCGAGCATCACACGCAATTGCAGGTATGGTCGAAGAACTGTCCGGAGAATTTCGAGAACCGCGCGGCGCTGGTCGGCGCCGAGATCGCCCGCTTGAGGGGTCGCCACCTCGATGCCGAATGTTTGTACGAGCAGGCCATACGCTCGGCGCGCGAGAATGGCTTTGTCCACAATGAAGCAATCGCCTACGAGCGTGCTTCGGACTTCTACCGGGCGCGCGGGTTCGACCAGTTTGCGGACCTCTACGTGCGCAATGCCCGCTATTGCTACTTGCGCTGGGGCGCGGTGGGCAAAGTGCGGCAGCTTGACGCGCTCCATCCGAAGCTGGCGGTGACAGATACGCATGGTGGAAACACAACACCACCGCGACCGGATCAGCAGTTTGACGTCGCCGCCGTGGTGACGGCGTCTCAGGCTCTGTCGGGGGAAATGCTGCTACCACGCCTGATCGAGCGGCTCATGACGATCGGGTTGCAGAATGCCGGGGCTGAGCGGGGGTTGTTGATCCTGATTCGGGACGGTGAGCCGCGCATCGAAGCGAAGGCCGCAACCGCCCAGGGCGAGATCGAGGTTGCGGCCGGCCACGGAGCGATCACGCCGTCCGATCTACCTCAATCCGTCCTGCATTACGTCATCCGGACGCAGGAGCACGTACTCCTCGATGATGCCTCGGTTGATCATGTGCATTCAAAGGACGAATATGTGCGGCAGAGGCGCGCCAAGTCGGTCCTCTGCCTCCCGATCGTGAAGCAGAGGAAACTTGTAGGCGCGCTTTACCTGGAGAACAACCTAGCACCGTTCGTATTCACGCCCGACCGCGTTGCCGTGCTGCAATTGCTGGCGTCGCAAGCCGCTATTTCACTGGAGAATGCGCGCCTCTATTCCAATCTGCAGCTCCAGGCTGAGCTGCTGCAGCGACTTCCTGTATCCGCTTGGACGCTGGAGCCTGATGGGACACCGGACTTCGTGAATCAAGTTTGGCTCGAATACTCGAATCAGACCCTCGATTTCGTCCGATCGCATCCGGAGGCCTGGATGACCGCGGTCCACCCCGAAGATCGCGAAGCGGCATCGACGGCCTTTTGGGACGGAGTACGTTCGGGACAAGGATTCGCAATAGAAACCCGCTCTCTTCGAGCGCGGGACGGAAGCTACCGCTGGCATCTCCAACAAGCCGTAGTCTTGCGCGATGCCGAAGGAAAGGTTCTGAAATTCGTCGGTACCACCACCGACATCGACGACCAGAAACTTGTCGAGGATGCGCTACGCCAGGCGCAGGGTGATCTCGCGCGCATCAACCGGGCGACAACCATGGGCGAACTCGCGGCCTCGCTGGCTCATGAACTCAGCCAACCAATCAGTGGCGCCATGACCAACGCCAACACCTGTCTGCGAAATCTCGAGCACGATAAACCCGATCTCGATGTGGTGCGCACGGCTGTCACCAGAATTGCAAGAGATGCACAACGTGCGGGGGACATCGTCGCGAGGATCCGCTCCCAATTTCAGAGGGGCGCTTCGCATCGAGAACTTGTCGATGTAAACGAGATTCATCGAGAGACAGCCGCCCTCCTGCGCGGCGAGGCCGCGCGATACAACATATCGGTGCGCCTTGAACTGGCGGCCGATCTTCGGCCGGTGCTGGGAGATCGCGTGCAACTGCAGCAGGTGGCGATGAATCTAATCGTCAACAGCATCGAAGCCACGAAGAATGTTGATGGAATACGAGAGCTGGTCATCAGGTCGCAGCAATCCGAAGAGGGGCTGATTCTTGTGTCAGTGAGTGATACCGGCATGGGGTTTCCGCCGCAGCTGGCTGAACGGATTTTCGATCCATTCTTTACAACCAAACCCCAAGGCACTGGCATGGGGCTGCGCATCAGCCGTTCAATCATTGAGTCGCATGGTGGGCGCCTGTGGGCGGTCGGGTCCTCTGGGCGCTGCGCAACTTTTCATTTGAACCTGCCCATCGCTCGATAAGTTCCGCAGAATGACAGTCGCGGACCGATAAAAGCGGCCGCTGGGTGAGTTCGGCGGGGCTGCCCGCCGAAAGCCGCCGGACTCGCGAACACATACCGACAAAGGGGCGGGTGACTAACCAACCAATCTGCGTGTGCGTACGTGACGAGCCCAGCCCGGTTGACGATGTCCTTGATGGGCCACACCGCCCATGGGCTTAACCACCGGGCTTGAGGATTGGCTGCTGATCAGGCTGTGCGGAACGTTTCGAGCTATGGGGAGGCTCAAGTGAAATGTTGCGCCGTGCCCAGGGGTGCCGACCCCCCACAAGCGCCCACCATGCGACTCAATGATTGACCGACATATGCGAAGCCCCATGCCGGTGCCTTGGGGTTTGGTTGTAAAGAACGGGTCGAATATCTGTTCCGCGAGTTGCGGCGGAAACCCCATGCCGGTATCGCTGACCGAAATAAGAATTTGTCCGTCTTCGCCCCGCCGCGACTTGATGACGATCTCTCGTATTCCATCAACGCCGCTCATCGCTTCAATGCCGTTGACGATTAGATTCATCGCGACCTGCTGCAGTTGTACGCGATCTCCAATGACTTGAGGAAGATCCTCCGCGAGCTCCGTTCGGACGGATACATTGTACCGCACCGCCTCGTCGCGCAGTAGAGTCACGGTTTCCTGATTGATCTTGTTTATGTCAACAATCTCTCGATTGGCGGCGCCTCTGGCGAACAGTGAGCGGATCCTGCCGATGATGCTGGCAGCTCGTTGCGTATCCCTTGCCAGCCTGGTGACAACCGCGCGCAATTCATCCGGATCGGGATTGCCACGCTCGAGCTTTAGCAGGCACGTGGTGGCGTTGCTGGTGGCGCCGCTGATCGGTTGACTGAGTTCATGAGCGAGGGATGCAGCCAACTCTCCCATGGTTGTCACCCGGTTGATGCGCGCGAGATCGCCCTGCGCTTGGCGCAAGGCCTCTTCGGACCTCGTGCGTTCGGTGATGTC
>Ga0182030_10018434_pt1 | contig 13381 bp, 11 predicted proteins | sample 812S3MmetaG_FD_121299 | JGI IMG/M metagenome (GOLD analysis project Ga0182030, IMG submission 121299) | Permafrost microbial communities from Stordalen Mire, Sweden - 812S3M metaG (Illumina Assembly) | ecosystem: Environmental > Terrestrial > Soil > Wetlands > Permafrost | place: Sweden... | reverse complement strand
TGACGCCAAAGAAGCAAACAAACAAGACTAAAAATAAAATAGCCTTGATTGGCGGATTCTCCCTGCTTGCAATGTTGGTCGTCGGTGCTATCGCTATCGTCATGAAAACTGACGAGCCAGACAAGTCACAAGTCACTATTCAGAGGCAGTCGGATCCTGACAGTCCAACAACTACTACAGTTTTGGAATTGATGGAAAATGGTGACAATGCCAGCTTCCTCAAGACACTGCACGACAATACCATGGTCTCTAATATCAGGAACGTGCCGATTCACATCACTGATCCCGCGCTTGTTCAGGTAGGCAAATTCGTCAATGTAGACACTGTCAATCTTTCTGATTGTACGAACATTACCGCAGAGGGTTTGACACACTTGGTCCGGCTCCCGAAACTCATTACTCTGTATCTCCCCAATACGAAGCTAGGTGATGAGTGTATCTCTGTTATCAACAAAATGTCCCATCTGGATCACTTGGATATGAGCGGCTCGCGGCTCACAGATCTTGGACTGAACAACCTGAGCGCGTCATTACCGCTGACGCGGCTTCGTCTGCAGAATATTCCTATTACAGACGACGCTGTACAAAGATTATCGAGATTCAAGCATTTAAGACATCTCCGTCTTGATCACTGCCCGAACATCACGGTCAAAGCACTTTCGAAACTGGCCGGATCTGAGATGATGGATTTAGCTCTGGGAAACACAAATATCACAAGCGACGTCTATAAACCAATCCTGGCAATGCCCGAACTGACAGATATCTTCCTCAATGATACAAACATAGATGACCATGTTCTGGATGCCCTGTTGCCGGTCAAACACTTGAAGTACCTGGACGTAACGCACTGCCCTGGTATTACAGCTGGTGCGGTCACGAGATTCAAGGAGCATCATCCTAATTGTCGGATCATAAGCGATCTGGACAAGGCTCGGCAAAAGAGCTTGCTCTAAACCAAAGGCTAAACCAATTGCCGCAATTTAGTTAACAGAGCGTAATTATGGAACCAGCCGAACCAGCCGAACCAACAGGAGACGACCTGCCGAGTCCTGAATTTTTACAGGGCGTCAAAGAATTCAATGCGAAGCAATTTTTCGACTGCCACGAAACGTTGGAAGCCGTCTGGAAAAAGGAAACGTCGCCTCGCCGAGAATTTACACAGGGAGTCATTCAGACTGCCGTCGCGTATTATCATCTCGGCAGAGACAACCAGGTCGGTGCGATCAAGCTATTTCACAGAGCTCTTCCTCGACTTCGCAAGTTCGCGCCGTGCTGTTATGGCGTAAACGTGGATTCACTGGCTCAATCGGTCAATGACGCTCTGTCCGCACTCGAAAACTGCACGCCTGATGCTGAGCAAAGGTTGCTCATCCCACCAGTGATTGAAATGACCCTCTAATGACAAGTTGTTGAATCACTAGAAAGCAGTTATTATCCTTACTAAGGAACAGTCCTTTCCCAGGGTTCTTCCTTTACTATTGCAGCAGTAAGCATTGAAAGAATTCCGGCAAACAGTGAAGACCAGTAACAACATCTTAGTGGTGGATGACGAACAAGCACACGCCATGTTGATCACTGAGCTTTTGCGTCGAGCGGGATATACCGTCGCATCTGCCAATGATCCTTTCAAGGCGCTCGCCGCTTGCAAAGTGCGCACTCCCGACCTGGTCATCCTCGATTTGCATATGCCACTCATGGGCGGAATGGATGTTTTTGAACGTCTTCGTGCGGAAGAAAGGACCAGCGGCATTCCAATCATTTTTCTTGGAAACAAAGACAAGCCTCTCCCTCCGTTCAAAACGGAAGATACTCAAGCGGAAGACGTAATCTACAAACCATTCGAACCAAATGAGCTGTTGTCACGAGTGCGTAGCTTACTAAAAGTCAAGCAGCTTCGTGATGAGCTGAAGAGTAAAGATGCTGAAATTACTGAGCTCAAGATGCTCGACCCTCTGACATCGCTGAAAACTCCAAGATATCTCACGGAGTTTCTGGTGAACGGGCTTAAGCAATCGAAACGGTATAACGTGCCACTAAGTGTGGTGATTCTGGAAGTCGACCAACATCGCGAATTGATTAAAGCGGTAGGCAAACCGGCAGCCGACAGTGTAATTCAACAACTGTCTGATATATTGGCCAAAGCCATGAGAGACTCAGACATCGTGGTCAGGTCCGGTGAATTCGAGTTCACTCTCGCTCTCACAGGAACGCCGGTCGGTGGTGCTATCGAAGTTGCAGAACGATTGCGCAATAAAATTGCTTTGACAAACTTTATTGTCGGAGAAATGGAATTCAACATCACCGTGAGCCTTGGTCTATGCGAGTTCAATAAGGGTATGGATGACGAAGGAAAGATTTTGCTTTCTCATGCTCGAGCAGCTCTGCAACAAGGTCATCTGTCAGGCGGAAACGTGACGCTGAAAGCCGAGTAGACGATTTCCATTTTTAATCTTGCCTGTGCTCTAAATGGGGCTGGGCGCAGAGTTCGACATCTCCAACCTTAAAGCTGGAGGGTCGGAGCGTGCTAAAATATCAAATCTGTCGGGGCGTAGCGCAGCTTGGTAGCGTGTCCGTTTCGGGTGCGGAAGGCCGGAGGTTCAAATCCTCTCGCCCCGATGTTCTTATACTTTGAAAAATGACGCAGTAACCGCATGATTTCACACCTTCGAGGCAAGATCTACTCTAAGGAAATCACGGGCGGTCCAGCGGATCGCCTCGTAATTGAAGTTGGAGACATTGGCTTTGAGCTTTCCGTCTCGCGGAGAACTATGACCTTGCTCGGTCAACCTGGCGAGACTGTACTCGTGCATACAGCAATTGCCATTCGCGAAACAGACTGGACAATTTTTGGCTTTGCCACGCAAGACGAGCGGCAAGTATTCGGCTTGTTGCAAAGTGTCAGTGGAATCGGACCCAAGCTGGCTCTGGCACTCGTCGGCACACTGGGACCGCAGCAACTCGCGGACGCGATTTCAACTGAAGATCAGAAAATGATATGTCAAACGCCAGGGGTAGGCGCCAAGGTCGCTCAACGAATTATTCTGGAATTGAAGACCAAGATAGAAGACTGGCAAAAAACTCGAGGCATAGCCAGCGGTGAAGCAGCGGTACCAAGAAGTGGCGCAACCGATGAAGTACGAGAGATTCTGGAGGGTTTGGGATACACGCCTTCAGAAATTAGCCACGCTCTTAAGAAAGCCCGGGAAAATTCTATCGAAATGGACGTAGAAATCTTGGTAAGGTATAGCTTAAAGGTACTGGGCGCGGCAGCCGCCTCCTGAAGCAAGTTGTTCGAGTGCCATCTTTCAAATCTATAATTCAACGTTTATTGTCGAAAACCGTGCTGGGTGCGGTAGTTTTTGTTTTGCCTGCATACGCAATTAAATGGGGTCAGCTACATCCACACACAAACTGGGCGAAGTATCTTGCCTCTGCCTGGTCGGTCGGAATTTTCAATTCGCCACTTGGACACATAGAGTTTTATGGTGCTCATTTTCACTGGCAGGAACTGGCGTGTCTACTTATCTATATGGCTGTATGGCTTCAAGCCGAGTATCTCTTCGCCGTCTTCGGACCGGAAGATTCTAAACGCTCCCCTTTTCCGCGCACACGAAAACAGCTGAGAGCATATTTCCTTGACCGAGAGCGGTCACTAATCACAGCTACGACAATATTCGTTTTTCTTTTTGTGGCCGCATGTGCGCTTTGTGAAAGAATTCAGATGGGCACCATATTTGGTATTAATCAATACACGCCTGAGATTAGAGACCTGGGCATAGTTATTGAAACGTATCTTTTATTCAAAACGATAAATATTCTCAGTCAGTCAATACAATTCAACGGCATGATCGTGCGTACTGACCTCGAGCGCTGTTATTTATTAGTTATAGGCTCTCTGGGCGGACTTTCTCTGGCCTTCGCAGACTGGTTTCCTCTTCTCGCATTGCCCGGTGCGAGAATAGCAATTCGATGGATATTCGTCGCATTGCGTGAGAACGAGGATGCATCAATCAGCGAAGAGATTGAAGTCGATCGAGAGCAACAGGGGCAACAGGGGACACCGCAGCCAGCGGAGCAGTCACCGGAGCAGCTAACGAAGCAGCCAGCGGAGCGGTCACGGGAGCAACAGGAGCCCCCGGAGCAACAGCAGTCGAAAGGGCCGGATCAAGAAGAGGGGCAAAAGTAGAAGCCTACTTAAGTCCCTTCAATAACGACTGACTGAGGGTGTATTCGAAAAACTCTTTGTTACCATTCTCGATCACCCAACCAAACTCTTTTCTTGCACTACCCGTGTTTTTCTCAGATAGAGCGTCAAGCCCAAGGAAACAATGGAGTTCAGTCTTTTTATCGTTGTTATCAGCGGTCGCATTTAACTGCCCGAGAGTGATCTTACCGCTGAGATAATCCAGAAAGGGGTATGGCCACTCATTATGCTTCAGCTTCGTTGCCGCCGTCGCATAGACGGAAGGCAAAACAGCTTGTTGCGCCGAAAGTTTGAGCATCAAGGCGCGATAAACATAGCAATATTTGACATATGGGTCAGGATTTTTCGTTTTACTATATTTATCAAAGTCAGCGGCAGCCTTGGCGTAATCACCAACCAGACAAAACGAAAAGCCCAATCCCCAATAGGCCGTATCTTCTTCTGGATCTATTGCCAGCACCTTTTTAAAATCAGCTATTGCATCTTCCGAGCGATCCATGCTGAATTCGACGTAACCACGTTGTAAGACTGCCAGTGCATCTCCTGGCGCGAGAGCTATCGCGTAATCAGCATCATTCATAGCCTCTGCATATTTGTGCAAGGAACGATAAGCTTCCGAACGTTTGCGCAAAAAATAGATTTTTTCTGGATAGAATTCCAAGGCCTCTGTCATCTCCATCGCACCACCAAGCGCATCTGAAGCTTGAGCCTTTCGAACGGCATTCTCGAGTATCTTGGATGTCGAATCACTCACTATCTCTACAAGCTTGTCGTAATCGGCAAGGGCCTTTTCGTAGTCACCTTTTTCCTCGTATATTGATGCCCTTTCTTTGCGGGCTTGCATAAAATCGGGAAATTGCTTAATCAAACGATCGAACTCTTGCAACGCGCCTGTTTTGTCTTTTCGAAGCTCTCTAAGATATGCGCGCTCGTATAGGCAAGAACGGCTTTTGGGGTCATATTTCAGACCTTCGTTAATTGAGAATGCTGCTTTGTCAAACTTACCAGCGCGCCCGTAGACGTCAGCACGAAACGCGTAGAATGACGATTCCTTTGGCTTCAAAACTATCGCGCGACTGAATGCAACAATGGCTTTTTCAGGTTGATTGTCTCGGTCATAGCTAGCACCGAGCGCTATCCAGACTGGTACATCATTAGGCTTTAATTGCAAATAGTGAACGTAATCAGATTGCGCGTTCTTTTGTTTATTCGAAGCGCTGAAGCAATAAGCGCGCAATTTATATGCGTCTGCTATCTCGTGCTTCAGAGTAATTACTTTATTCAAATCCTTGATTGCTGCATCAAAATCAGCTTTCAAAGCGAAAATTCTCGCGCGGTCCAAATAGTTTTGTGCATTGGGTTTATTTTTCACCCGCTGATTCAGTTGCTTCAAAGCATTGGTATAAAAGTCTTCATTTCCAGAATCCTCAGCTACTGCCTCAGCTGGAGGAAGAGAAATTTTGTTTACTGGAGCGAGAGTAGGTGGAAATTTGGCAAATGCTGGGGTCGAGGTCAACACGATCAGCGGTATAACAAATGCTTTTGCCCAGCGAAACTTTATCGTGTCTTCCATTTTCCTTAATCAACTCGTAGAAAGTTGGCGATTGAAGACAGATTACAACAATGACAAGCTCTGTGCTCTATTAAGGGTCCAAATAAACTGACTCTCTGTCACTTGTGAACGAGCCGTATTGTGGGGAAATGGCGAGCCCTTCAGAAACGGCAGGGCAAGTCCCACCCGCACGCTTTCCGATTATTACAACTTCAAATTGCTGCTTAGTCTTAGCCGGATCCAACTGCGCGATCAACACAACCGAAAACCCCTGCTTCTCAGTATCGCGAAGAACACCTTCCAAACTGCTGAAATAAGTCCTGGCGACCCGCCATTCATTGCCCATCGGTATCTACCATACATATTTACGGTAACAGCTTAACGCAACCTGGCTCGCGAGTCAATCAGGACACTTTACTCAGCTCTAAAATGCTCTAACACTAAGGAGTCAGAAAAATACCCCTTTTGCCAGGTCATTTCGGCGCAAGCTCACCCTCGTAGGGGACGGTAAACCGCCGATAAAAGAATATTCTTAAGGTAAGGTATGAATAGCGAGAAAAGCGATCCGTCAGATCGCCTAAGGACAAAAAAAATGATGGAATTAACTGTTCCGCAATTCCAGTACATAAAGTCTGAGCATATTCGGGTCGTTATCGCAGATGACGAGCCGATCAATCGCATAGGTCTAAAGTGGCTGCTCGCTGCCTGCCCGAAAAAAATGGAAGTAGTAGCTGAGGCTTGCAACGGCGAAGAGGCTGTGCGTTTTGCGCAGTCATTAGAACCAGACATTATCCTTATGGACATCACCATGCCGTACATGGATGGTATTTCTGCAACAGAAGCGATCAGAAAAACAAACTCCTCGGTCAAAATATTGATGTTGACCTCACGCAATTCAGAAGCAGATATTCAGGCAGCTATTGAGGCAGGCGCAAACGGCTACTGCCTGAAAGACGCAAGCCCGGAAAGATTTATGAGTGCCCTCGATGTAATAAGAGACGGAAATTTATTTTTAGATTCTTCAGTATTATCTTCATTGAAGAACGTAATCGCCAGCGGTGCGCATAGAAGAAAGGAAATTCCACAAACCGATGTATCTGCTTACCAGACATTATCAGAGAACGAACTCGAGATAATGGCGCTCAAAATGAAAGGGCTAGACGATGAAGAAGCCGCTAGCACGATGCGCATCAGTCTCGAAAACTTCAAAGACACGGAAGTAAGAATCAAAGCAAAAATTATTGAACTTGAAAGTCGAGCAATTTCAAACAGTGGTGGCAAGATAAACTCAATCGTCAAAATCTGCGAAATTTGCGAACTACATTACCCGCACAACGAGAGTGTATGTCCCAAAGACGGCTCAGCACTGGTCAGCGAAGTCACGACCAGATCGCCTGGTTCAACAGTAGCTGGCAAGTTCGAGATATTAGGTTTCATCGGACGCGGTGGTGGCGCAACTGTCTACAAAGCCAGACACAAGTTTCTCAATCAGTTGATGGCCATCAAGATCATTCACGCAGAGATGGCAACAGATTTTAGAATGCTGCAAAGATTCAGATATGAAGCAGAATCTGCGAGCCATTTGAATCATCCAAATATCGTAAGAGTGCACGACTTCGGAATTACTGACACCGGTGTACCATATCTCGCGATGGAATATTTAGAGGGCATGAATCTCTCGACGCATCTCAAAGAAAAGGGTCCGCTATCCCGAAACCAACTGATCACAATCTTCTGGCAAGTTTGTGCGGCTTTAGAACACGCACATAACAACGATCTCGTTCATCGGGACGTAAAACCAAGCAACATATTCCTGTCTTATTCGTTGCATGGTGAGGTAACTGCAAAACTAGTAGATTTTGGTCTAGCCAAGTCGACAAGCAACGATAAGCAGTTGAACGTTACTCAACATGGACAAATAGTCGGCACTCCCTGGTACATGAGCCCTGAAAGTTGCCGCGCGCAAGAATCTACACCAGCCTCAGACATCTACTCACTGGGTTGCACTTTGTATGAGTGCGTCACAGGAAAGCCACCATTTATTGGTGAATCAATAGCGGACGTAATGTTTAAGCATCTAAGCGCAAAGCCGGCTCAGATACCAATGAGAGAAGGTGCTGGCAGATCAGAAAGGCAACTGATGCGTTTGATCAACAAATGCTTACAGAAAGACCCTGCCGATAGATACGCGAACATCGGCGAAGTAAAAGCGCAGCTTTTCGAGATGCTTGTGAATTTACAAGGCTGAGTTTTTGCCAGAATTAGTAGCCGTTCCTGATTTACTGGCCGCCGTTATAGTAGAGGTATTGCTTGACACCAACAGGCTCTGAGCAAACAAATAGATTCATCGTTGCCTTCACACCGACATCAGGCTTAGGTATGTAGGCATGAAAGTTGAATTGCTCGAACTGAGAAACAACTGAATTCACAGCGCCTGCAGGAACAACAACAGAGGCTAGTGCGCTGTTGTTAAGCCCAATATCCAGGAGCAGCCTTATGGTGGCATTTGCAATTGAGCAGCCAGCGCCACTAGTATCACTCGAAGTCAAAAAATGGATACAGCCCTGTTCGCCCGGCTTGATCTGAAACAGATTATATCGCCTGCAGCCAATGGCCTGACAATTGTGATACCAGAGGTCTTCATATTGAACAGTTGTGCCGGCCTGGTTGCCAGTCGAACGGGGTGTCTCCCGATATGTGACTCGCAACTGAGTGATCGGATACAAGGTTGATCCGGTGTAATTCATGTAATTCTGCAAAATTTGCGTTTGCACTTCGATCACAAAATCAAAACGCTGATCAAGCGAAGAGTTATCGTAAAGGTTTGATTGAGTCTCAGCCGGCAGAGAAAACATGAGCAAAAAAATAGCAGCAAATGTGGCACAAAGTTTTAACGGCACTCTGTATTTTGTCATTTTACTCATTTACAAAAAACACCTTAGTCACAGGATCGCATCCCAGGTTTTCCCAATTCGCTTCGGAAGCTATTGTAAACGACACAGGACAATTCAGACCCGGTGTTTTCGCACCAAGACCCTTTACGAGCACGACAGGCGATATATCGACTTCAGCTGAAACCTGCACCGCATAATCACACGGACTTTTATATCCGTTCGGCAACCACTGTCCTGGAATTCTCTTCGGACCTTCAGCCACATACCGTTCGCCAGTCTTTGTACTTGAGATTATAAGATTGCACCTTATCTGCCTGGGTTTTACGCCGCCAAGCTTTATCAACTGGTTCTCCATCGATGGATCCGAATTAAGAATTGAAAGAGCCTGCGTGTAGGTTTCACATAAGGAAAGCTTTCGGGCATAATTTCCAATTATTTCCTTTGCCAGAAAATAACGAATAGGCAAAATGCCAAGATCGAGAAACGGAATAAAAATGACAACAAAAAGGATAGCTAACGCCGCACCAAATTCTGAAATTTGCTGTCCATGCGAATTTCTATATGCTCGAGTCACAGCCCGCAATCTCAATCATTAAGCTACAATAGGCGCCTAGGCAAGGATAGCATGCAGAAGAGTTGATCAAAACGTGTCGAAAACTGGAAGTATCACAGTCAGAAAATATTCCGTAGAGGCTCGGGTCGGCTGGCGAAAACGCGGCAGCATGCTTTCAATGACAGCGCTAGTAGGTGGCATACTGCTTTTCACCTGTGTCGTAGGCTTTGCAGGCTACATGTTATTAGCGCAACAAAAGCGCGGTCAAACTGACAGTGATGAAGTAGCACTAAATGTAGCCAAGCTAATGAACGGAGACGACCGAGTCGGACAAATGAATAACGTGGTTGAGCGCTGCCGCGAGTTGGTCTACGTATCACGCACTAATCTGACTAAAGCGAACAATCTGACCAACCCTCTTTTTCAACCGCTGGCTCAACAGCTACTGGACGAGTCAAGAGCGAATTCAGCCATCGTTGAAAATGAGCGAGCGAATCAGCTGAATCTAACCACTTTAAGAGTGAAGAACTTCATTAACCAGCATAATGAATCCACTCGCACTGGTAGCAGATTGACTTTGCCCTTCTTCCAAACCCAGTTTCCTGTAATACAGGAAGCTGACTTCGGCGCGATAGCCGGTGTGCAGTGCAACGTCCAAAATCTGCAGGTCATTCCTGAACTCAAAGATTACGACATGAGCCAGCATTATATCCAGCCAGGCAGCAACCTTTATATGGGTAACATCAACGCCAAGCTTCCAGCACCTGATTCAGACCTCAACTTTATGCTCGCCTCTCTTCCAGCCAATGTTGGCGGGTCAGTTGCACCGGTCAGGCTGGCCAACCCTGAGGTTTTTATCCAGACAGCCCCGGTTATGAAACGAAATGAGCAAACACATACGCGCCCGACTCATCTACCGGCAGCCATTCAATTGATAGAGAACATGGATGTAGCGGGCGGAAGCAATCAAGGGACTATTCGGCTCAGTGCTACTGCCACTGCAGATGGTGGCTTACCACCCCCTTAAGAACAACCGTATTTTCAAGAGTTGAACTTGTCATGCAGGCAAGAGCATCATTACCAAGCCGGGTTACGCCCCGAAACCGGCTGCCGAGAGGCACCTCGAAGAGAAGATGGATTTAATAAAAGAGGTAGTTTTATTAGCGTTTTCACATCAATACACATTTTGAAACAAGATTTCTGTTTGCAATGGCTGACCCAGTGAGGCTGTCCGCGAATGAGACAGCAATTATTATTATTTGTCGCTGTCAAGTGGCGCGCCCCCTTGGGAAGCCCCTACAATACGGCTATCGGGACTACTGCAAGAAACCGCAGGTGGTGCCAAAGATGGCGGTGTTAAATTGCACCTGCAATTTGCTAACACGGCTCTACTAACGACCAGTGCCTCTTGATTGATGAAGTCAACGGGATGGCAAAGTGTCAAACTACTTCAAAGGAATAGCCACGCATGAATGAATCCACGCTGACTAAAGACGAGCGAACCTGCCTACAAAGCTGGTTCCGTCAAGCAATTGCAAAAATCGAAGTGGAAGAAGCAACAGCACAATTTTTGCAAAATCGCAAAGTTTTAGAAGGGCAATTTGACGGTCACAATGTGCCAGTGACGAGAAGAAGGGCAAAGAGAGCCACAGTCAGCGGACATTCGAAAGAATTCGCGGTCTAAAACCCGTTCAGGTCAAAAATAAGAGGGCTGGCGAAAGCTGGTCCTTTTGTTTTTTGAGGAGTAGCTGCAAAGGCTTCATTTCATCGGAAGAACGGTCGGGAGAAACAGGCGTATATACAAAAGACATAGCCATATTTATCCATGCTCCTTTTGTTGGCGCTCAGTCGAATCAGCTGCTGCGGGGCGAAATCGCCTGCCAGCCCGAATTGATTTAAAGAACACGCAGAATCTGACTTCAATTTTCCAAAAAATTGAACTTAATTCCTTGAGTGAGCGTCTTTTTGATTGAAGATTTTTAGAATAAACTAGAAGTATCAGCTTATTTCGACGAAAGCCGCGCATCAGTTTGCTGCCGGCGACCGCTCTCGCTCACTGCTTCGGCAGTGCACGGCGCGCATTTCAGTCAGCAATATTGACCCTGAGCCTCCAGCCGTTCCGACAGAGGGCGCAAAAAACATGCCTCCAAGACCGTACGTACCTTTGCATCTGCACACCGAATACAGCTTGCTCGACGGAGCAACTGCTGTCAAGGATCTGGTAAAAAAAGCAAAAGCCGAGAATATGCCGGCAGTCGCCATTACAGATCATGGTGTCATGTATGGTGCTGTTGAACTCACCAAAACATGCCACGAAATGGGCGGAGTCAAGCCTATCATAGGCTGCGAAGCATACATTATCGACGGCAACATTAAAGACAAAACTTCAAGACAACATTTGCATCATTTGACGATGTTGGCTCAAAATTTGCAAGGTTACAAAAATCTGGTGCGACTAAACTCACGCGCCCATATAGAAGGGTACTACTATAAGCCTCGCATTAATAAAGAGATGCTCGCCGAACACAAAGAGGGGCTGATCGTACTCTCCGGCTGCCTCGGTGCAGAGCTATGCCAGCACATCTTGCACGACGAATACGACAAAGCGAAAGCTGCAGCCGGTTGGTACAAAGAAACACTCGGCGATAACTACTATCTTGAAATTCAAGACCATGGCACGCCGGAAGACCGCAAAGTAAATCGGGCACTTGTGACTATGTCGCGAGATCTCGGCATCAAGCTGGTTGCAACGAATGACAGTCACTTTACCAACAAAGACGATGCTGTTGCGCATGATTGCTTGCTTTGCATTCAAATGGGCAAGAAAGTAACCGATGCTCAGCGCATGAAATTCACAGGCTGGGAATACATCAAAAACGGCGACGAGATGGCATATCTTTTCAGGGACCATCTCGACACGGAGTACATAGAAGAAGCTCTTCTAAACACACTCGAGATCGCTGACAAAATCGAGCAGGTGAAGCTTGCAGGCGATCCGCGTTTGCCTGTGTTCCCTGTGCCGCCCGGTCACACTGACAAATCCTACTTAAATGAACTGGTCTTCGAAGGACTGAAAGCGCGATTTCCAGAAGGTTTGAATGAAGCGATCGAACAACGCGCGCGCACCGAGCTAAAAGTCATCGAAGACATGAATTTTGCGTCTTACTTCCTCATCACGTACGACTTCATTCGATATGCAAGAGAAAAAGGCATACCTGTGGGACCGGGTCGAGGGTCTGCAGCCGGCAGTCTGATTGCTTTTGCTCTCGGAATCACAAACATCGATCCACTGAAATACAACCTACTTTTTGAAAGATTTTTGAACCCGGAAAGAAAGTCGATGCCAGATATCGACACAGATTTCTGCATCGAACGGCGTGATGAAATCATCAAATATACTGCAGAAAAATACGGTGCAGACAAGGTTGCACAGATCATTACCTTCAACCGCATGACCAGCAAAGCAGTCATCAAAGACGTGGCCAGAGTGCTCGAATTTCCGTTTGCAGAATCAACGAAACTGGCGAAGATGGTGCCCGTAGTCCGCGGAAAACCTGCAGGGCTAAACGAGATGTTGGCTGAACATCCTGAGTTCAAAGCCGCATACGCAGCCAACGACGAAGCCAGACAGGTCATTGATCTTGCACGCAAACTCGAAGGCGTGAACAAGACGTTTGGTATGCATGCTGCCGGTATAGTAATTTCTGATGTGCCACTCGAAGAACTTGTTCCCGTGCAGAAGAACAACGATGGCACAGTAATCGCTCAGTTCTATATGGAAGATATCGCGTACATCGGGCTGGTCAAAATGGACTTCCTCGGTCTGCGGAACCTAACCATGATTGATAAGGCAGTGAAAATTATTGCCCAGACGCGGGGCATCAAAATCGAACCGGACTTACTTCCATTAGATGATACAAAAACTTTTCAGACTATTAGTAACGGTGACTTATCCGGAATATTCCAGCTTGAAACATCCTCCGGTATGCGCCAGGTCGCACGCGACATGAAACCGTCAAATCTGGAAGATTTATCAGCTTTGATCGCCCTTTATCGTCCGGGTCCATTAGATACCGGCATGATCGAAAAATTCATCGATTGCAAAAACGGCAAAACGAAAATCACGTATGCCACTCCACTGCTTGAGCCTATCCTCAAAGACACTTACGGTCAGATTG
>Ga0182030_10018433_pt1 | contig 13381 bp, 12 predicted proteins | sample 812S3MmetaG_FD_121299 | JGI IMG/M metagenome (GOLD analysis project Ga0182030, IMG submission 121299) | Permafrost microbial communities from Stordalen Mire, Sweden - 812S3M metaG (Illumina Assembly) | ecosystem: Environmental > Terrestrial > Soil > Wetlands > Permafrost | place: Sweden... | reverse complement strand
TGGACCGTGCTGGTGGCCGTGATTTGTGTCGCCTGCAGCTGGTTCCTGATGAACTCGCTCACGACCGATCTGGGCTTCCTGCAGCTCCAGTTCCGCTTCTACGATGTGCTCACGCTGATGCACGCGCCGCGGAGCATTCTCACGGGCGCCGATGGGGACTCCTCACGGCTTGATGCCTTGATTTTCGGTGCGGTGTGCGCCCTCGCCATTCTCGCCGCGCTCGCGCCGCTCGTCTCGCAGCGGCGGATCGCCTGGTTCGGCTGCGTCGCCCCGTTTGCGCTGATGGCCATCGTCGGTGCGGTCCTGTATCACAAGTTGAGCCAGGACCTGATTGCTGACAATGGCAGCTTCGGCGACCGCGGCTCGCACATCATCCGCTTTGCCAATTCGCTCGCCGACAAGGTCGGCAATGTGGTCACCCGCCAGGTGCACGTGGGCGCGGGGGGCTACCTGGCGCTTGCCTCCACCGCCGTGCTGGCCGTCAAGGGCCTGCTCGGCTATCAGAATTCGGCGCGCACACCTTGAGGATTTCGATGCGTCAGGGACGACGAGCCGGACTGCCGCGCGGTGGGCGCCTCACGGCGATCGTGATCGCCGCGGCGCTGGGCGCGAGCTGCGCGACCACCCATGTGGTCAAAGACAACGTCACGCGCGTGGTCAACGGTCAGCCGATGGACAATTCGGGCTACCGGCAGGCCCTTGCCTCGGATAGCCACGACATCCAGGTGGAGCTGACCCAGCTACGCGCGAAGTTCGCGCAGGAGGTCGCCACGTTGCGCGCCAATGCCCAGAAACGCTGGGGCAAGGGCGCGCAGGTTGCCGACCGCACGGTGTACGTCAAGTACTCGCAGGGCTACAACAGCCGCGTCATCACCGACTTCGACCACGGCATTCTCAGCGTCGAGACCCGCGACACCAAGGATCCCAAGGGCAGCCTGCACTCGGCCATCGTCGCGGCCCTGCTCACCGGCAGCGATCCGGCCACGGTGGACCTCTTCAGTGACAAGGATGTCACGCTCGATCCCTCGCGTCGGCCCTACCTGTACGGCCTGATCCACGACAACCGGGGCAAATCGATTTCGACGCGCAAGGAGGCGGACGCCTATGCGACGTTCCTGGTCGCCGACCGCGCGAAGTCGCGGCCCGTACCGGCGAACGAAGGCGGCGGCATTGCGTGGTTCGTGAATCTGACCATGGTCAAGAACTTCGAGGCCCGCGGCGCCGACCGCTATCGCGCCAGCGTGGACAAATACGCCGCCCAGTACCACGTCAGTCCGACCCTGGTGCTCGCGATCATGCGCACCGAAAGCAATTTCAACCCCTTCGCGGTCAGCGGCGCGCCGGCCTACGGTTTGATGCAACTGGTTCCGACCAGTGGTGGCCGGGCCGCCCAGAAACGCGTCTCCGGCGTGGACCAGACGCCCACGTCCGGCTACCTGCTGGATCCCGAGCACAACATCGAGCTCGGCGTCGCGTATCTCTCCGTGCTCAGTAACGACGAGTTCCCCGCCGTCACCAATCAGACCTCGCGCGACTACTGCGTCATTGCCGCCTACAACACCGGGCCGCACAACGTGACACGCATCTTCGCCAATGACCGGGCCGGGGCCTTCACCGCAATCAACGCGCAGCAGCCCGCGGAGTTGTTTGAACATCTGCGCACCGGCCTGCCGATGCAGGAGACGCGGGACTACGTGGTCAAGGTGACGGGGCATCGGAAGGAATTCGTGACCGCGCCTGCAGGAGCACCTGCGGCGACACCGGTAGTGGCGCCGGCACGTGCCGCCGCGCGGTCGTCGACTCCTGCGCCTGGTCCCGCCACGATCGCCGGACACTGACGACAGAGCGGGCCTCTGGCTACCGTGTTTGCGCGGCCCAATTGTAGTTAGCCAGCCGCAGCACCTCCGTTGTCGCGGAACCGGGTATTGCCGGTCTCCTTCCCATAGAACACTTGGCCAGGCACAGCGTCACGGTTTCCAGCGTCTGACAGCCGCGTTACAGCTATAGGGAATTTGGCACTGCGCAAGCCGTGGTGGCCAGCCATCCGCTTGCTGAGTCAACGGGCCGGTCGTCCATGTGTGCCATGTCACAGTCTGCACAGCCGCACTTTTGTCCCGGCAGTCGATGACCGATAAAGGAGCAGCGCCTCCAGACTGTGCAAAGCACCACCCTGATGCAACCTGCCCCGTTCGACCCCAACCCATGCCCTGACCGGGGGCTTACAGCGGCAGCCGCCGTGCTGGCGGGATTGCCGCTGGCGGTTCTCGTGCTTGATCAGCACGAACGCATCCAATTCGCCAACGCCCCCGTCGTCCACGTGTTTGGGTATGCGCAGGCCGAACTGCTTACCAAGCCTGCCTCGATGCTGTTTCCCGCTCTGCAGAAATTTGGCGCGAAGCAGTCCGGCCAGGGCCTTGGTTCCGGATTCAAACATTCGAACGATGCCGCCCGGCGTGTACAAGGAGTGCGCAAGGACGGTACCCGTTCGGCCTTTGTACTGACCTGCAGTTGCCTTGAGACGGGCGCCGAACCCTTGGCGATATGGGCCATTCAGGAGGACACCGGGGCGACTGCCATTGCGTACCTTGCGCTGACCCAGACTCGTCTCAATGAGGCGCAGCGGATCGTCAAACTTGGCAGCTGGACCTGGGACGTTTCAAGCAACACGCACTGGTGGTCCGACGAGCTGTATCACTTGCTCGAAGTGGAACCCGACACCGAAGAGCGGCCCTACGAGCGATTTCTGGCGATGGTGCATCCGCAGGACCGGGCACACTTGGACGACGTCCGCGCGCGAATCTTCGCCGGTGAAGCGACCGGCCCGGTCGACGTACGCATCAGAGTGGCCAGTGGTGAGGAACGAATCATTCAAACACGCGGCAGCGCCATATTCGATGCGGCCGGGACCCCCGTGGCTACGCATGGAACGCTTCAGGACATTACGGAGCAGCGAGTCACGCAGACAGCCCTTAAGCTCACTGAACTGCGTTATCGGGAGACGCAGCGACTTGCGAAGATCGGTAACTGGGAATTTGACCTGACCACCGGCAAGAGCTGGTGGTCGTACGAGCTATACCGGATTCTCGAGGAGGATCCCGAGCACTATCCACCAAGCTTCGAGAGCTTTCTGGATCGGGTGCACCCCGCCGACCGGCCGGATCTGCAGCTACGCAAAGCGGGTATCGCCACGGGGGCAGACGCGTATAAGCCCACGGAAACGCGCCTGGTGTTGCGCAGCGGGCGCCAAAAGATCGCACAGCTCTCGGTCGAAACGCGTGTCAACGATGAGGGTCAACCCACGGCCGTCGTGGGAACCATTCACGATATCACCGAGCGCCGCTCGCTCGAGGAGTTGCTGCGCGACAGCGAGGCTCGCTACTCGGGCACCGTGGAGCTGGCGGCCGTCGGTATTGCACACGTGGACCCCGGCGGCCGCTTCATCTGGAGCAATAGCTGGATGCACGCACTGCTGGGTTACGCAAAGGAGGAACTCGAGCGTCTCACGGTCTGGGACGTATCACATCCGGATGATATCCATACCACGGATGAGGAACGATCCCTGATGCATTCGGGTGCGAAGGACTTCCTGCGCACGGAAAAGCGCTACATCCGCAAAAACGGCGAGACCATCTGGGTCAAGATTGCCAGCGCGCCGCGACGTGATGCGAACGGCACACTGCTGTATGACATCTCCGTCATCGAAGACATCACGCCCCGAAAGGTCGCTGAGGCGCGCATCCAGTATCTGGCGACGCACGACGAATTGACAGCGTTGCCCAATCGCGCACTTTTCACGGAGAGGCTGTCGCGGGCCATCGACGCCGCGCAATTGAACGACAGACAATGTGCTCTGATCTTCATTGACTTGGATCGGTTCAAGATCGTCAACGACTCTCTCGGACACGACGCCGGCGACGAGCTGCTCAAGGAAGTCGCGCGGCGCATCGTCCGGTCTGTCGGAAGTGCCACCGTTACGGCGCGCTTCGGTGGCGACGAGTTTGTCGTCCTGCTGGATGACGTACCGGACCGGTCTGTGGCCGCCGTCGCCGCGAGGGGCATCCTGTCGGCAATGCTGGAACCAGTGCGCGTCATGAACTACGACTGTCGGGTCACTGCGAGCATCGGAATCGCAATGTTTCCGCAGGATGGGCCCGCGTTATCCACGCTCATGAAGCATGCCGACATGGCCATGTATCTGGCCAAGGATGAGGGCAAGAACAATTTTCAGTTCTACTCGTCCGTCGTCGCGCCGATGTCAGTGGAGCGCATCGTGCTTGAGACGCATCTCACCAATGCGCTACATCGCCGCGAGTTTTCGCTCCAGTACCAGGCGAAACTTGAAATCGCCACGGGGCGGATCTGCGGCGTCGAAGCCCTGCTGCGGTGGCGCAATCCGCAGCTCGGCAACGTCCCCCCTAATGCCTTCATTTCAGTGGCCGAGGACAACGGACTGATTGTTGAGATAGGCAAGTGGGTGTTGAAAACCGCCTGCGCGCAGTGCAGCGCGTGGCGGCGTCTCGGGCTCCCCGCATTGGGCATGGCGGTAAATCTTTCTCCCCGTCAGTTCAAGGACCCGGGCCTCGCCCAGGACGTGACTGAGGCGCTGCGTGAGAGCGGCATGGAGCCGGAACTCCTCGAGCTCGAAATCACCGAAGGCATGATCATGAATAGCATCGATCAGGCGGCCGAGGTAGCCACTGTCATCAAGGCGCTCGGCGTGCGTCTGGCCATCGACGATTTCGGCACCGGTTACTCCTCGCTCTCGCAGCTGAAGCGCTTTCCGATCGACACCCTTAAGATCGACCGATCGTTTATCCGGGAGCTTCCGCACAACTCTGAGGACATGGCCATCACCGAGGCGATCATCAGCCTGGGCAAGGCTCGGAGTGAATGTCATCGCCGAGGGCGTCGAGACCGCGGAGCAGGAAGCATTCCTGCGCAGCCACGGCTGCGACGAAATCCAGGGCTTCCTCTACAGCAGACCGTGCGATCCAGATGCATTCGTCAAGCTTTTCCTGGATATGGATGCGCGCGCCGATGCGATCGCACTTTCGAATCTGACCGGTCCGAGCGCGAAGCCACCATTGCTGACATTCAAGAATTGATAGCCACGGGCTGGTCTGTCTGAACCGACTGCCCACGCCCTTTTCCTGCATCAGCGGCGGCGACGCTTAGGTCTGCGGGAAGGTGTCACTTGAAAGGTATCCACGAATGCCTCCAAGTCATCCGGATCGTACGGTTCCGGCTCCAACTCGAAATTCTTGAGGCTGCGGCGCAATTGTTCTGGATCACGAAACACCACCAGATCTGCCTGCAATTCGCGGATGACCGTGGAAAGCTGGGCGCAGGCGGCACTGAGATCACGGTCCACGTCGGCGATCGTCAGAGCCCGACCCCGGGGCCTGTCCAGGCTTTGCCGGAAGTGCGCAACGCAGTGCTCCAGTTCCAGGTCCAGCTCCGCAAGTTGGTCGCGCAGAATCTGGTTGTAATGGGTGAGCCGTTCCCCGGAAACGGCTGACAGATCCGCGGTGTTGATTTGCTCGATCTCCAGTTGCAAGCCCAGTAGCGTGAGCAAGTCATTGGCTTCATAGGCCTGATTGACCCGCTGCATAAGCAGGGTCTTGCGTTGCCGGGCTTGGGCGTCCGGTTCGCGATCGGGATGCAGGGCGCTGACCAGCTTACGAAACACCTCGCGCAGGGACTGTCTGACTTCTTTGGCCGCCTCTTCGCGTCGGGCTTGTTCGGCCTGGGCCTTCGCGCTGTTTGCCCTGGAGCGTCGTGCCCCCGGGATGTGTGGGCGCTCCTGCGCCTGGCTTTCCTCGGCGGTGGCACGTTCCTGCAGTTTGCGATGCGCGTACTGCAGCAGCTCCTCGGTGCTCGATGCGCCGTGGTCCTCGTCGATATGCAAGCCCATGACCTCCTCGAGGAAGGTCTGGGTGCGCTCCATGTCCGACTGTCGGACTTGTTCGTGAGACACGTCGCTGTACCGATCATGCATGGCTTCCAGCGCCTCGTCGCGAGCGTCCTCCAATAGGCTCTCCAGCAGGTTCATGAGCAGGGCACGCAGTTTGGTACGCTGCACGCGACCCAACGGACGGCCTTCGTTGGGGCGGGTCAGCAACTCGTCGATGAGTGCGACCATCTGCTGCTGTCCTGCCCGCAGCCGCGCTCGCAGCGGTTCCAATTCGTCGCAGATGCGCTGATTGTAGCGAAGCGAGTACGCTTGCCATCCCTTCAACTGTTCGCGCTTCAGTTCGATCTGGGCGACGAGCCGTTGGAACTGCCGTTGCTCCTTGCTGTTGGGCTTGCTCTGCGCAAGCGTTAACACGAGCGACAATGACTGTTCATCGTTGTCCTCGAACAGCGATCCGTTGATCGGAGTATTCATGGGTGCCCGCGTGGCTCCTCGTCTTGGGTGTTTGTGTTGCGGTCGGGGCGACTCATGGCCCAAGCCGCACGGTCCTTTTTACCATGGTGTGCGGTCGCCGCGCAGTCACTTTTTGGGTCCATCAGCGCGCGTTGGATGCGTGCAGCTGCTCAAAGCACTTGACCTGGGAGTTGTAATTCAGCCACCGGCTGAAGTCCGCGGCGCGCTGTAGCATCCTGCCGTAAGGTTCAGGGTTGTGATTGGTCGCTGTTTTGAGCAGGAGCGGCGGCTTCACCCTGAGCTGTGTCGCTATTTCAAGCGAAAACTCAGAGTATCGTCTCTATATTGCACAGACACTCAGAAGCGCCGCGAAGCGGATGGCTAACAGCGGCCGCCGCCGATCGTTCCCGCGCGCAGCAGTTCGCCCGCCTCGGCTGCCCCGACCGGGGCGCTGAAATGGAAACCCTGGGCCTGCGTGGCGGCGCCGTGCGCCGCATTCAGCAGCGCGCATTGCTGCTCGGTCTCAACGCCCTGCGCGATCACGTCGATGCCGATGTCGCGGGCGAAATTGATGATGGCGCTGATGGTCGCCGCACTTTGCGGATCGGTGGCCGAGCGGGCAATGTAGGCACGCGAGATCTTCAGATGATTTACGCCGTAGGCCCGGACATAGTCGAACGAGGAGTATTCACTGCCGAAGTTGTCGATGGCGATCTGCACGCCCAGCGCACGCAGCTTCGGCAGGATGTCGTTCTGGCTCCACTTGAGGTGCGCGAGGGTTCCCTCGGTCACATCGAATTCCAGATCTTTGGGTTCCAGGCCCCACTTGGCGAGGCATTGTTCCACGTCCTCGACCAGCTCCCAGCCCCGGTTCAGCTGTGAAAGCGAGAGATTAACGGCCATTACGGGCAGAGTCAGGCCCGCTTCCCGCCATTCCCGCATCTGTTTGCAGGCCTGATCGAGTACCCAGCGCTCCAGCGGCACGACCGCGCCGCTGCGCTCGGCCAACGAAATGAAGGTCTCCGCCGCCAGCAGCCCGCGGGTGGGATGATTCCAGCGCACCAGCGCTTCCATCCCTAAGATCGCGCCCGCGAGCTCACCGGCGTTGGCGGCGTCCCCCAGTTCGCCCTGCAGGATGGCAAATTCATCCCCGCCGAGGCGCGCGACGAGATCGGTCTCGCGCGTGCAGTGCCGGAGGCGCAGCGCCACTTCCTGCAGCAGCCGGTCCCCGACCGGGTGCCCCAGCGCGGGTTCGCCGCGCAGGCGATAGAGGATCACCGGGCTGTTGCGCACGATGATGTTGGCATTGGTCAGCTCGCGGGTTCGTTCCTCGACGGCCTGCTCGAGCAGGTTCATCTTGAAACTGGCCTGCCGGGCCAGGCGTGATCCGAGTAGGCGGTGCACAACACGACCTGCAGGCTCGGATCCTCCTTCCAGAGCTGTTCGACGGTCTCGATGCCGTCCCATCCGGGTGGCATGCGCACGTCAATGAACGCCATGGCGTACGGCCGGCCGGCCGCGCGCGCCGACTTCAATTTCTCGAGCGCCTCCTGACCCTGGTAGGCCGAGTCCATCTCGAACACGATGGACTCCGTGGGCGTGGGTGAAGCAGTGCCAAAGAGCGCCGCCTCACGCGGCTTCGGCTTCGTCCTTCGCGATCTGCAGCGACTGGGCCAGCAACGCATTGCGCTTGGCGAGGTGTCCGTCGAGGGTCGAGAGAATGAGCGTCAGAGTCAGGATCGCCATCGCGATGCAGCCGACGATTATCGCCAGGGTCGAGCCGCCGAGCCCCGCGGATCGCGCAGCAAGGCAGACACTGCCAGGCGCGAACTGGGCGGCCGCCATGCCGGTGTAGTGCATGCCGGCGATCGCGAAGCCCATGACGGCGGCGCTGCGACCGAGGCGAGAATGGCGATCAGGACCGAGGTAATGAACAGCACCGCGTCGTAGTGGATCGGCGGGAACATCTGCATCGCCATCATGCCCGTGTAGTGCATGGCCGAAATGCCGAGGCCCATGAGTGTCGCGCCGGTGACCAGGATCGGGAGCCGCACGGTAGGCGTGCGCAGGATATGAAGTGCGAGCGCGGACACTCCCACGGCGATGACCAGCGACAGGATCGTGATCGGCCAGTTGTAGGCCATCGGAATCGGCAGGCTGAAGGCCAGCATGCCGATGAAGTGCATCGCCCAGATTCCGGCGCCCATGGCCAGGGCCCCGGCGGTCAGCCAGATCCACGCCTTGCGCGGATTGCCAAAGTTCTCACTGACTCGGTTCGCGAGGTCCAGTGCGGTATAGGAGGCGATGATGGCAATCGCGACGGAAAGCGCGACTAGCGTGAAATTGTAATGGCCAACGATCATTCTCAGGTGCCCGGAGGGAAGCGCTTGTGCGCTGAGGCCCCCTCAGCGATCGCCGCCCTGATCATGTTCATCGGCTTCAACCTGACCTTCTTCCCGCAGTTCATCCTAGGGTACCTGGGAATGCCCCGGCGCGCGCGCCGGGGCCACTTCTCACCCGACTTGCGCGGTCCCCTTCATTCCCGAATGAGTAGCGCGTAGGCTTGTTCAAACATCCGAACAGGGGGGAACAGGATGAAAACCGCCTTTGCGACACTTGGCGCGCTCGCCTTGCTTTTGGCCGGCGCGACGGCTGGCGCTCAGAACTGCAACCGTGATTGCCTCAAGCAGCACCTGGACACCTATCTCGCGGCCATCACGAGTCACAAGCCGGAAGCGGGCAATCTGTGGGTAGGTTTCCGCCAGACCGAAAACTCAGTGGTCATACCCGAAGGACAGGGTGCCTGGAACAACGTCACCGGTCTGGGTTCGGTGCAGCGTCGGTACCTGGATCCCGTCCAGAGTCAGGCAGGGTATTTCGGTACAGTCTTCCTCGGCGATGAGGAGGCGGTGGTCGCGATTCGCATCAAGGTGCAGTGGAACCAGGTGACTGAAGCCCAATGGTGGATGGCCAGAAAGAGCGATCCGGGCGTGACCGGTGAACCGGGCAAGACTCCCTTCAACATTGAGACGCTGCGCGCCACCCTTCCGGCGCAGCGCGTGGTACCGAAGCCGGAGCGGCTGCAGCGCGAAGCGTTGCAGGCCGTCGTCAACTCGTACTTCGACGGGATCACGAGCCACAACGGCTTCATCGTCAAAGGGCATCCGGGATGCTCGCGCTACGAGAACGGCTTCCCGACGTTCAACACGCCCATGAAGCCCGGCATGAACGACATCGGTAACGACGGCAAGACCGACTGCCGCACGCAGGGCGATTTCGGTGTCGCGATCGTCGCCATCCGCAACTTCTATGTCATTGACGAAGAATCGCAGACGGTGATGGTGGAGGCGGTGTTCCGGCGCGCCCAGAAGAATCCCAAGCTCCGGAATCACTTCACCGAGGTGTTCCACGTCGATCACGGAAAGATCCGCGATATTCACGCGTGCTTCTATTACGCACCGGCGGAGCGCCCCGTGCCGAACTGGCCTCCCTACGACGGCCTGTTCCCACTTCCGGCCAGTTACCAGTAACGCCAGTGAGCGAGCCAATCCGCTTCGACGATGGTCCAGCCTACGAGCGATACATGGGGAAGTGGAGCCAGCTCGTGGGCGCCACCTTCCTCAACTGGCTCGCGCCCAAGCCGGGTTTGCGATGGCTTGATGTCGGCTGTGGCAATGGCGCCTTCACAGAAACGTTGGTCGAGCAGTGCGCTCCGGCTCTGGTACGAGGCATAGACCCTTCTGAGCAACAGCTTGCCTATGCGCGAACGCGACCCTCGTTGCGTAGCGCGCAGTTCCTGCCAGGCGATGCCATGGCGCTGTCTTTCCCGGACGATACCTTCGACATCGCTGTCATGCCGCTGGTGATTTTCTTTGTTCCCGATCCAGCCACGGGACTGGCCGAAATGGCGCGAGTCGTCAGTCCCGGCGGCATGGTCGCGGCCTACGCGTGGGACATGGATGGCGGTGGCTTCCCTTACGACTTGCTGCGAACTGAAATGGCCGCTCTGGGCCGCGAAGTTCCGACACCACCCAGCCCTGATGCGTCGCGAATAGACGCCCTGGCAGAGCTGTGGGCTGGCGCGGGTTTGGATTCTGTCGAAACGGACCAGATCACCGTGAACCGGATCTTCACCGACTTCGAGGACTACTGGAATACCATTCGTGGCGGCCCGCGCATGGGCGCGAGGCTCGCAGCTATGGCGCCCGATCTTCTCGCGCGTCTCAGGGCCCGAATGCAGGAGCGCCTGTCCAAAGACGCCTCTGGCCGCATAACCTGTGGCGCCCAGGCGAACGCTGTAAAGGGCCGCGTCCCCAAGTAAGGCTGGTACGGCCATCGGCGGGCGAGGTCTCAGGCGCGATCGGAGGGCGAGTCATCCTCGGTGACGTCATCAGCCTCGACATCACCGACTGCTCCGGTCCAATCCTCCGGCGCTGCCGCCGCGACGAGCGGTAGCCCTGCCCAGTCCTCCGCCTCGATACTATCAAGCTCTCCATCAAAGGATTGGCTCTGCACGGTTCCCGATGCTGCATCCACGCTCACCACTTGAAATGTTTCGCCCTTGTCCGTGCGCTCGTACCAATTGCCGACCTCCGGTCTTCCTACTGAATTCATCGTGTGTCTCCTGGAATTCGTCAGCGCTTATGCTTTGGCGGAATCGCTACGGTAGCCCACCGTGTGGAACGTGGCATAGGCGCCCCGCCGGTATTCCTGTCAGTGGTAGCCGACTACCATCCACCGGGCCGGACCTGCTGACCGACCTGCGCAACATGAATACAGCGTGGCCCCGGGTCATCCGCGCTTCCACACGCTTCTGATCCAGTCCTCTACGTCTTTGACTTCTCGCGGCAAACTGGACGATAGGACGCGGCGTCCTTTTTCCGTCACGAGAACGTCGTCTTCAATGCGCACGCCGATACCGCGATATTTCGCTGGCACCGTGAGATCGTCAGTCTGAAAATACAGACCAGGCTCGACGGTAAGGACCATACCGGGTTCGAGCCGGCCGTACTTGTAGGTCTCGGCCCGCGCCTGAGCGCAGTCATGGACGTCGAGGCCGAGCATGTGGCTGACGTTATGCAGCGAATAGCGGCGATAGAACTGGTTCTCGTCCCGCAGCGCTTCCTCGGCCGACATGGGCAGGATCCCCAGCCGTTCCAGCCCGTTGGCGATTACGCTCATGGCCGCCTTGTTGGGAGCCATGAAGTCATTTCCAGGTCGAACGAGCTTGAGTGCCGCGTTCTGGGCATCAAGCACGATGCTATAGACCGCCCGCTGCTCAGGGGTAAATTTTCCCGAAATCGGCAGGGTGCGCGTGATGTCCGCCGTATAGAGCGAGTTGCCTTCGATTCCGGCATCCAGCAGCAGGACGTCACCTTTGCGGATGGCACCGTCGTTGTGCTTCCAATGCAACGTGCAGGCGTGGGAACCGGAGGCCACGATTGACGTGTACCCCAGATCGTTTCCTTCCATGCGGGCGCGCGTCCAGAACACGCCCTCCAGCTCGCGCTCGGTCTTCGCCGTCCTTAAGCGCGCGATCACGTCCTCGAAACCGCGCTTGGTGGCCATCACGGCGCTCTGCAGCGCCTTGATCTCGTCAGAGTCCTTGATCAGGCGCATCTCGGAGAGGACGGCCTCCAGCTACGAATCCGAAGCCGCCTGGTCGTTGCCGGCGGCACCCACCAGGCTTTCGGTAGCCGCAGACAGACCGCGAAGTACCCGCACGCGGGCGTTACTCGTCGTCGCCGCACCGCGGAGCGTTGAGTCGAGTTCGGACAGGGGCTTACAGACAATGGCGTAGCGCGCGTGGCTCTCCGGCACACCGGGTCGGTAGCCCTCCCAGAGTTCGCCCTTTTTCCGGTCCGTGAAAAAGGTCGCGTCGGTCTTACCCGGATTGGGTTCGACGAACAGGAGCTGCTCGTGCGCGTCGCCGCGCGGCAGCAGTACCAGAACGCAGTCCGGCTCGAGCGCGCCGGTGAGGTAGTAGAAATTGGTGCCCGGCCGAAACGGGTAATACGTGTCGTTAGCACGCACTTTGGAATGGCCCGTCGGGATGACCAGCACGTCGCCAGCAAAGCGCCGTGACAGCCGATTACGCCGCTTGCGGAAGTTCGCCGTGCCGGGCAGGACCTTCGGACGCTTACGGACCTTCGGATTCCAGCTCTTCAGCATGAAATTCAAGAGGTTCGGTGGCACGTCCGCGTCGTACGCGTTGCGGGCCGGAGACTTGCTGGCGTCGAACGTGCTCATGGGAAAGGCCTCCGTGTCGATGCGTCGATTTTACCCCCGCTCACCGACGACACAAAGGAAAACGCCCCTGAAGTCTTTCGACCTCAGGGGCGTTTTGTTTGAGAGCCTGGCAGTGACCTACTCTAGCATGGCAACAGGCCACACTACCATCGGCGCAGAGCGTTTTCACTTCCGAGTTCGGAATGGGATCGGGTGGTTCCCGCTCGCTATTGCCGCCAGACAAACCGTTTTGAGCTCGATGTGCCGGTCCGTGTTACGGGACCGGCTCACCGTTCTCGAATCCATTGAGTTCTTTGTATCGACGCCATGTCGCGTTCGAAATGGAACGAATTCCACTCCATACATTTGCATCGGTCGATAACCATCATCAGGTGTGGCCAACTCTTTTGGAGTCAACCAAACCCCTTGAGGTTATATGGTCAAGTCTCACGGGCAATTAGTACTGGTTAGCTGAAGCCATCACTGGCCGTACACACCCAGCCTATCAACCACGTAGTCTTCGTGGGCCCTTTAGGAGAGTCAAGCTCTCAGGGAGATCTAATCTTGGGGGGGGCTTCCCGCTTAGATGCTTTCAGCGGTTATCCCGTCCGTACATAGCTACCCGGCAGTGCTACTAGCGTAACAACCGGAACACCAGAGGTACGTCCATCCCGGTCCTCTCGTACTAAGGACAGCTCACCCTCAAATCTCCAACGGCTACGGAAGATAGGGACCAAACTGTCTCACGACGTTTTGAACCCAGCTCGCGTACCACTTTAATCGGCG
>Ga0182030_10018432_pt1 | contig 13382 bp, 7 predicted proteins | sample 812S3MmetaG_FD_121299 | JGI IMG/M metagenome (GOLD analysis project Ga0182030, IMG submission 121299) | Permafrost microbial communities from Stordalen Mire, Sweden - 812S3M metaG (Illumina Assembly) | ecosystem: Environmental > Terrestrial > Soil > Wetlands > Permafrost | place: Sweden... | reverse complement strand
TCCAAAGTGCACTGAAATCGGGCGGAAGACTAATACCGCTAGACGAGGTCCTGGGTGGCCAGCATTGGTTTGTGTCAGACGAGATTGCAATAAAAACTGCTTCAAAAACACTGGTTGCTGACATGCTCATAGTGCGAATCGATGCTGAAGGCCTGGGCTGTTTGGCGAGCTGCGATCTCGGCGGTCGATGCGCAGTCGTAATGGGCGCGTAGGCGGCCGGGTCGGCCCCGGCCGTTGGAGCAACGGTGGATATGGCACTGGACAGATTCAGGAGGGCCGTCATGTAAGCCTGGTTTCCCGGCCCAATGAAGCGGTCGGGATTGTTTGGATCGACCAGAGTCTGCGTTGATTGGAAGACCGATTTGATCTGCGGATCGGCGACGGCGGTGTTGTGCGCGACGGTGTAAAAGAGCAGCAGCAAAGGCGAATTCGCGCCGGAAAGAGCATTGAGCCGCGCTGGCGCTTCGTGAATTCCCCCACAGCCGATCACTTGCGCCCTGGTCAGGAACGTGTGCCACTGGTTGATGAAGTCGCCCGAGTATTTTGAGGCCAGATTCTTACCTATGCCTGCCGTGTCAAGCGACGGCCCGGCCTGCTCGCCCAGAACCCAGGCTTCGCCGCTGGCATAGCGGTCAATGTGCTGGAAGGCGTCCTGCATGAAGGCAAAGCCGGATTTGGTAAATGCTCCTCTGACCACATAGCTATCCACAACCGAAGCCGCCGAGCCGGGATACATGCGGTTAAAGTCGACCGCGGGGCCAGTCTTGTCCGCGGCGTTCAGCATGTCCTGATAGATGCGTGTGTCGGCCAGGAAATGGGAGAGATAACCGCGCGCATGAGCCACCACCAGCGCATCCGGATTGATCGCGTAGGGGTCCTGACGGGCAAGTTCTGTGGCGTAAAAATCGATCTGCTTCTGCGCCAATTGCTCCTGAGCGGAATCGACCTGTCTCGTTCCATTCCAATACTGGAGCATGACGGGCGTCAGGAACTGGGACACACTCTTGTCATGGTTGCCGGCAGTGATCAGATAGGCCTTGAGCGGGTTGTACGCGGCCAGGTAAGAAGAGGAATCGTCGGTTGTAGCCGGCGCATCCGGCAAGGCGCGCAAATATTGAACGAAGTTCGTTTGCGCTGGATTAAGCAGCATGGGCCGGAAGCGGTCGAAGTAGACGCTTCTGGCGCGCAGGTCCAGCTTGTCTCCCTGGTACAAGCCGAAGCGGTAACTCCAGGGAGCTCCGTCCCGCTGATAGCCGTCCAACTGGACAATCGTCTGCCGCAGCTGGTCGAGGGCTTGCAGATCGCCCAGACTGGGTAGCGAGACGCTCGTGGCGTCAGCCACGGACAGCGATCGGGCAGCGGTGCGTATCTTATTTTCAAGCGCCGAGTTATTCAGATAGGAGACGAGCAGCAACAGCGTGTAAACGAAGAGCAGAACCGCCAGTGTCCCGAACAGGAATCTGCGGAACAGGCGCGCCGGAGCTGTCTGCTGGGTTGCCGAAAGCGCGCTCTTGTCGCCCAGGATAGCCTCAGGAAACAGCCGCGGCAAAAACGTCCATTGCGGAACACGCGTGGAAACCCTGACAGCCTGCGGCGCCGGACGGGTTGAAGCTGACTGTCCCAGGGAAATATTCAGGTACTGCGTGGCTCCCGCATCCTGAAGCGGGCGCTCTTCCTGAGCGGCTGGGGCCGACATCCGCTCCACCACCTGGGCGCGGATTCCGGAGAAATAGAATCCGCGAAGATAGGGGTTGACGCTCAATTGGCTGGGCTTGCATAGTTCAACCAGATATCCATTCAGATTCTTGCGCAGCTTTGCGAATTCGCGAGGAAACTCATAGACGCCCGGTGCATTTTGCGGTGCCGTTTCGCGGGCCAGCATCTCGACGCGAAACTCGCCCAGGGTGTAGCAAAGGGCATCGAGAACGCCACCCAGCTGAGCCGAGGCTCGATCGGCATAGAGGCCTGCTGAAGCGTCAATCCTTGCCAGTGTATTGCCGACGATCTGCCTCACTTCGTCATTCGACAGGTTGCGAACAAACTCCTCAAAATGCGGTACCCGGTCCAGCTTGGTAACGATGACATAGACCGGGAGGGGAGTGCCGAGCAAGCGGCTGATCTCACGCAGTTGCGCGCCTGTGGAGCGAGCCGCGGCCAGCGACGATGCCCCAGCGTCGGCCGCCAGCAACTGCTCGATGCTCACGCAAACGACTACCGCGCGTGCGGCCGCTGCCGAGCCGAAAGTAGAGCGGTATGCACGGGGACGAGTCCGCTCGATGAGCCGGGTGAGCAGCTGGCTGCTTTGCCTGACCGCCTCTCCGGCTTCAACGATCGCCGCCTGGCGGGTAAACCAGACATTGACCATCGGCGTTGCAACCACGTCGCCCTCGCGCGGGATGGTGCCGGCAAGCAGGTCAGGATCGAGGCCCGAGCGCAGGATCTGGGTGGTCTTTGCCGCGCCCTGCTCGCCCAGGATGTAGAGCAGGGGAAGGAGGTCGAGAGTCTTGGCGCCCTGTTGGGATGCCCGCAATTTAAGGTTTGCGTCGTTCAACAACAGGTCGAGACTCGCGGTGGCGCCGCCCACCGGCGAATCCCCCTCCAGCCCCTGGTTCTTCTTCGCCCGGAAGTGGAGGATGAGGATGATGGCCGCGGCAGCCACGCCAAGCAGGAGAATGACAACAACAAACACGATGAGCGAGACGCCATGCAGATGAAGAAGAGCTGCACCGCCGAACGCGAGCAGGGCGGCAACCACCAACACGGCCAGAACACCCAGAGAGACGAGCACGGGTTACCCCCCGAAAATGCGCAGATTTTTTACGAAATATGAGCAGCCCCGGAGCTAAGGGCAATCCAGAAACCAGCAAACGCCAGAACTGTTATGGCGAGCAGACAAAGGGCCGCAATCCCCAGCCCCCGGCTCCAGTGGTCAATGGCAGCGGTCTGTTTGATCGGGGGCGGCGGCGATTCTGCGCGCAGAAAAAGAGCCCGGCCTCGAATGCGCTCAATTTTCTCGCGCGCCTGGCGGATCAGGGTCTGAACCTCGGGGCTCTCTTGCGCTCCGCTGTCCGCCTGGACGGAGAGAAAGCCTGTGCCGCCGAAGGAGATGGCGTGTCGCCCCTTGAACCCGAGCAGCATGCAAAGGGCGTAGACTTCCAGGCAATCGGCGGTTTCTTCGGAATCCTGTCTGGCGAGCAGCGCGCGCAGGTGCTCAAAGAAAACCTCGCCGGCGCGATTGTGGCCAAACATCTCTTCCTGCATCGGTCGCTGCGCCCATTCGGCAAATGCCGGGCTCTGCAGTTTGAGTACACTTTCATCCAGCAGCGCCACCACGGCAAAGAACGACAACTGGATCACGTCGCTCGTGTAGCCGAGAGCCTTGGCTTGTTCCATGGCCGATTTGAGCGCGGCGCGGATGCTGTTCCGGAAGCCTTGAGCATTGGGCACCGCCTGCTGTTGCAGAGAGCTGAGGCGGAGGATAGTGGTGATCGCATTTTCATAGCACGACGCCAGACTGTGAGTGCGCGCCGGAGAATTTGTCATGCTCTTGTCCCCCGTGGAACTTCGGAACTTCCTGGAATTTTCTGGAATAGTCGTGCCGGAAGGTCAATGAATGGGAGCGAACAACAAGGGGTCGCTCTTAAATCACCACAAATATACCCTAACCGGCCGCCGCCGAGAAAGAGATTTACCTCTACCGTCAACACGTGTCGCAGTCTACTTCACCCTTCAGCCCTAACTGCCCGCTCGATTGCGGATCAGGGCTGAGTCCAGGACAATGCTGTATCCAGGACAATCGCATGAACAGCCCCTGTCGCCACTTCTGGCTCGTTTCGACGTTTGAACCGACCCGCAAATGCAACTCCTCCCAGAGGCAGCGGACGAAAATAGTCGTCCATAACCCTCGGGTTCACAACTATGCATGAGTAATGTGGCGATGCGCACGAAAATGTGACAATGCTCGCGTTGTCTCCACTCCCATCGCGTTGTCTCCACTCCCGTAGGGAGTGAAGACGACCCAATAAGGGGTGCGCCCCGTAGGGGCGCTGCGAAGGGCGAGCGTGATCCTAAATGCGATTGCCACAGGCCGGCGTCATTTCTCTTTACGCAACAGTTAGGCCCGTGTAAGCTTTGCAGGTAGTCGTGCCGCGATCTAACGCAGAGGACACCTTCTCCATGACAAAGACAGATTGGACACCCGAAGGCCAGCCGAGTGAAGAGGCAGATCCTCTCAGCGCTACCGGGATGTTTTTAAGTGCACTTGGAAAAGAATCGGATCAGCCTCAGAAGCAGCCACAAGAGACGGCCGCCCCATCCGTGGTGAGGCTGGAAACGGAGCAAGCGCCGTCCTCGTCCGCCAACCCAGCCAGCGCTGCAGCGCCACAAAGCTCCTCCGGCGAGTTCACGAAATTATTCCAGACGACTCAGCCCCCGCCTGCGGCACCGCCCCAGACTCCCGCGGTTTCGCCGCCGGCATCTGCTCCCGGCGAGTTCACGCGGATCTTCGTGAAACCGGCGGAAGCGAATCCGGCCGATCTGCCACCCGCGCCGTTGGCAAAATCGATTCCCGAACCACCGCCCGCCCCGCACGCGGCTCCAGGTGCGCCCCGCATGAAAGGCTTCTCCTCTGGTGCGTCCGACTCAGCATCTGTAGAAGGCGGCTTTACGCAGCTCTTCCAGACTCGCCCATCCGCTCCGGCCCCCGCACCCACGCCTCGCGTCCAGGCATTCACACCGCCAACACCGGCCCCGGCGCCACCCGCGGAGGAAATCAAGTGGCCGCGGCAGCCCGAATTCAAGTCAGTCGAAAGTCCAGCTGCCCCTCACGCCGGTTCGACGAGCGTCACCGGCCTCTTTGCTTCTTTGGGTGCGGCAGATCAACGCCCAACCAGCCAGCGCCAGGAGGAATTCAGGCCGCAGCCGATTGAGCCGTTTCCTTCGTTCTCACCCGCGCCGCCCGCCACACCCTCCGCAGGCGAATCGGGCAGCGTTACCCGATTGATCCAAAGGCTGTCTGAGACTGCGCGCGTTGCCGAGCCTGCTCCAATAGCCCCCGAGATCCCGGCCCCGCCGGTCGACTCCGGGCCGGGAGAGTTCACCCGCATGATCTCTGCCAGTGGCTTGAGGGCTGCAGCCAGCACCCCGATTGCGCCAGCCTCCGCAGCACCATCGTCCGCAGCGCCCTTCTCCATGCCCGTCGCGCCACCCTTGGCGTTTCCGCCGCTGCCCAAGCCTGTGGCCGCAGCGGCCCCACCTCCGATTCCAGCTCCTAAAATTGAACCGCCCAAAGCAATTGAACTGCCCAAAGTGCCGGTTCCCAAGCCGGCTCTGCCTGCTGCGCCCGGCAAGTTCCAGGAGATGGTGCCCATCCTGCTGGTGGTCAACACATTCCTGCTGCTCGTACTCATCGTTCTGGTGATCTTTGCGCTGAAGGCAAAGTAGCTGGGAGAGTTTGTAATCCAGTCTCCATCTGTGGGTGCCCCCGGTCTCGCACTTGAGACCTGGGAGGACACCGATCCACACGGTCGCGGTACTAGCTAAACCAGAAGGCCCATTTCTCTTAACAAGGTATCTGTACGCTCGAAGCTGGGAATCAGCACCACGCCCTGTGCACGCGCCCTGCCTGCCCACTTCGAAGCATCGTCCTCGCTGAGCTTCAGCTCCGTCAACAGGGAGACCAGATCGTCGTGGTTATTCGCCTTTGCCGGCTTGGTGTTGAGTCGACCGGCATAGGGAATAAAAACGACCTCAAAGTGAGGCCGCTCACCCGCCGCCCCGGGATTCACCTTGATTTGGAGGTTCCCCATCAGTTTCGCCATCGGTCAGGTCCTTGCTCAGTGATTGGAGTGGATCTCGCTCTGCCCAGTCTTTCATAAATGGTCAATCTGTGGACAGTGCCCGGCTTGCCGAGATCAGTGCAATCGCATGAACGCCTCCTGTTGCCACCTCTGGCTCGTCTCGACGTTTGAGCCGGCCGGCAAATGCAACTCCTCCCGGAGGGAGCGAACGAGAATAGCCCAGGGCCGGGGTCCCTGCGGACAGGTCTTCGTCCGTGGGGTGGCAGGGCAAGCCTAGCGCCGCCCTGGGAACGCATGCCAACAGGGACGCTCCGCCCCGTAGGGGCGGGACGAAGGCAGAGCTTAGTCCGGAGCCACAACCATGAATCCGCGGTCGATGAGTTTGCGCATCATCGCCAGGCATTCCCGCCGCACGGTATCGAGTGGCGCTTGGGCGACGACAGCAAACTCCTGAATGGCCTGTTCGGCGGTACGCGCCCCGTCGCAGGTCGCCAGGAACTCCGCTACCAGCGGTTGCAAGGTCAGATGGAACGGGAAACCGCGAATCAGCCGTAGTGTGACCGACTCCGCGGCCCAGCGGCCGCCGGACTGCTCGCAGATCTGTTCCAGTCTCGTGTCGGTTGAGAGTTTGAGCCTCATCGCAAGCAGGCTCTCGTCGTCCTCCATTTGCGCCAGCAGATCGTGGGCGGCAAAAGTAGAGAGAACCAGTTCTCCCAGGTCGCCCGTCGGAGTCTTCGGCACCTCTTCGATGCGCACCCAGTTGGCTCCCGTGCGGCGGCGCATCACCACCAGGCCATCGTGAATCGCCTCAACGCCTCGCTCACGATAGTAGGCCATATATTCGTCATAGAGAGTGGAGTCTTCCGTCGCGTTCGCGAAGGTCTCGCGAATCCGATGCTGCGCGTATTCCCCGGGGTCCTGGGTCAGCCCTTTCATGACCCACGCGTCGCACCCCGTCCCTGTCAGCCATTCGCTGAGCCGCTCTTCCCACGGTTGTCCGCTTACCTGGGCCCATTCGCAAAGCATCTGCATGTGGCCGCCTTCGTTCAGGTATTCGGGAGCTTCCTTGACCAGGCGGCGGCACAGTCCATCCAGTTCCATCGGGTTATCGCAAAACATATAGCCCTGCTGGGGTGTGATGAAGAAGGGAGGGTTGGAGAGAATAAGGTCAAAGCGGCGATTCGCTACCGGGGCGAAACAATCGCCAGCCACGACTTCAATGTTTTCCACTCCATTTAACTTCGCGTTGAACGCCGCAAACGACACAGCTCTCTGATTCAGATCGGTGGCCACAACCGTGTCGCTGAACTTGGCTGCGACCAGACTGAGAATGCCGCTGCCGGTGCCCAGATCGAGGGTGGCTTGCGAGTGGCGGCGAATCGCAAACCTGGCCAGGAATTTGCTGGTGGGATTGGGCCACAGCACCATCTCCGGCTCGGCGCGTTCGATGGCCACCGGGAAATCGGCGGCAACCAGAAACCCGTCCGACGGCAACAGCATCGAACTTGCAGTCAATATGCCTGCGTCGGCCCGCAGCAAGCCGCACTTCAGCATCAGGGCCTGGAACTCGCCAGGGACTGAATCCGCTGCTCGCACCTCTGCTATGGGATGCCCCAGCCAGAACCAGCGCAGCAGAGCGTTGAGTAAAGTGGGCTCCGCTGTTCGATCCAGAAGGCGGGGCAGGTTGCGCAGTTGGCGGGAAGGCAACTCCGCCGCGCCCAGGTGCTTGCGAATGTTTGCTTCCACGTACCCGGCATCTTCAAAGCACGTGAGCAGCCGGCGAAACTCCTCTTGAGACAAATGGACAAGCATCAGGATTCCACATTACCATCAGAAACCTGTCCGGCAGGGGAAGTTTTGCATTATTCGCCGCGCGTCCGATGCTCCTTCAAGGAAAATAGATTACTATCCTTAGGGCCTGTCATCTAATTCCCAGGGGGTAGCGACGGGAGCCAATTTTCCCGAGTTCTAGCAGCGTGGAGTGCGCTGTAATCAATTACTGAAGCGACGAGCGACAACGAAATCGGGAAAATTGGCCCCATCCCTTCGGGTTGCGGGTAAAATCGGGCCATACTTCGTTGTCGCCCTCGACCTTCAAACCACCAAAGCCTTCGGGCTCCGCCTCATCTCCACCCCACGGACGAAGACCCGTCCGCGAGGGCCCCGGGTCTGGCCCGATTTTCCCTCGCAACGCTACCCCCTCGGAATTAGATGACAGGCCCTAAGCATCTTGAGGTTTATTGTCTGCTCGGGAGACTCCGCATAAGTCGGCGTTTTGAAAGGGCACGGCTTTAGCCGTGCCGATGAAGCAGGAAATGGGATGCGGCTTTAGCCGCCGAGGAAATGCAAAGGGTTGAAAATAAATTCCCTCGGGGGCTAAAGCCCAAGATTCAATCTGACCTTGGGCGGCGCGGCTAAAGCCGCGCCCTTTCAAAGCAGATGAATCCACTACCGTCCCGAGTTTTTATACAGGTCCTAAGAGCAAAGTCCATTGACTTGATGCCCACAATAGACGATAGCGCCGTAAAGACATTTTCAATCTCCTCGCGCGCTGCGGCCAGCGATCAAGAAAAACAGATTACTATCCTCAAACATCTTGAGGTATATTGTCTGCTAGCCGGTAAAGCTACTTGGAAGTCCCCGGACAGGGCTGACCGACAAGGAGAGTAAGATGGCTAACTTCTCTGCGAAATGCGGATTTGAAGCATTCTCCGGCAAGCAATATAGTGAGGTTTCAGTTAATACCCCCGGCGGCACTATTACCGGCGACTCCAATGAGAGGTTCTCTGCTTCCGATCTGCTAACAGACAGCTATTTCAGCGTTCAATCGGCAAAGGGCGGTATGAGAATCACCTTGCCAACCGGCTCGCCGGTGACTGCGGCGTTTGTCACTTCGGGTTCTAAGGAACCTCTGGAGAAGTATTGCGGTGAAGCAAACCTTCCCTCAGGGGCTAAAGCCCACGTCGATTTGATTGCATTTGCGGCACCCTTCGACTGCGCTCAGGGCAGGCTATTGAAGTCGTGCCCTGTTACAAAACCTCAGTCGTGCTGACTTAGTCGCCGCGCAGGCTGCCCCGGCCGGCGGTCTTCGCGGTTGCCGCCTTGAGAGTCCTCTTGAATCGGGTGTTTTTCCATGAATAGCCCTGCACCGGTAACGCAAATCGGCAAGTACCAGATCCTGGGCATCCTGGGTGTCGGCGGCATGGGCGTCGTTTACCGGGGACTGGATAAGTCGGTCGGCCGCGAGGTGGCCATCAAGACGCTGACCGAAGCGACCGAGGAGCTGCGCCAGCGGTTTCAGCTTGAGGCGCGATCCGGCGTGCTGAATCATCCCAATGTTGTTACGGTCTATGACTTCGGCGAGCAGGATGGCAATCCTTACATCGTCATGGAATTTGTTCAGGGCGATTCGCTGGAGAATCTACTCCGCGCCGGACGCCAGTTCACCCTGATTGAAAGGCTTGAGATCGTCCGCCAGGTCTGCCTGGCGCTGGGTTATGCGCACCAGCAGGGCGTGATTCATCGCGACATCAAGCCGGCCAACGTCATGGTGCAGCCGAGCGGCAATATCAAGATTGTCGACTTTGGCGTTGCGCGCCTGGAGAGTCAATCCGGCCACACCCAGGCCGGGATGGTCATCGGGACCTTCCACTACATCTCGCCGGAGAGGCTGCTGGGCAGGACCGCGGATGGACGGGCCGACATCTGGTCGGCCGGCGTCATTCTCTATCTGCTGCTGAGCGGGCGGCTTCCCTTTCCGGGCGACGATCCGGCCACGCTGCACCGGGTAATCCGTGAAGCGCACGAGCCGCTGTCCAGCATGAACTTCGGTTATCCAGTCGCGCTCGACCATATCGTCGACCGCGCGCTGGCCAAGGATCCCATCGATCGCTACGTGACGGCCGACGAGATGGCCGCGGATATTGAAGCGGTCAACGACGATCTGAAGCGCGAGCACGTGGGCGAAGCGCTGGGCAATGTGAAGCACCTCATTGACCAGGAGAGGTGGACTACCGTGCGTCCGGTCCTGCTCGACCTGCAACGCCTCAATCCGCAGAACACCGAGGTGAAGAAGCTGCTCCGCGAAGTCCAGGAGAAGGTTGCGCGGCAGCAGAAAACGCTGCAGTGGCAGCAACTGCTGGGCGAGGCCGAAGAGGCCGTTCTCTCGCAGCGTTACAAGGAGGCGATTGAGTTTTACAATCAGGCCGCCGCGCTGGACAAGGAAAATGCAGAGATTGCGGTGAAGATCGAGCATGTTCGCGGATTGAAGGAAAAGGCAGACAAGGTTGCGCAGTTGCTTGATCAGGCTCGAGAGGCGCGCGGGCGAAGCGACTTTGGCGCAGCCAGCGAACTGATCGACAAAGCGCTTCAACTCGACGAGCGCAATACCGATCTGCGCAACGAGCGTGTAAGGATTGTTCAGGAAGTAGAGCGAAGGAGCAGGGAGCGCGCACGCCGCGAGTTCAGCGAAGCCGGGCGCGGCCAGCTTGCCGCACGGCAATACACCGAGGCCATCCAGAGCATGCGCTCGGCCCTCGAGATCGATCCCACCGACAGCGAAACACAGCAACTCTACCAGAGCGCTGTGGATCGCCAGGAAGAACAGCGGCGGCGCGGGATCATCGAGCAGATTGTCGCTCAGATTTCGGAATCCATCGCGGCGGAAGATTACGATCGCGCACTTGCACTGATCCAGCGCACACAGGAGCGCCTGCCCGGCGAGGCCATTCTGTTGCAGTTGAAGGTCGAGGCGGAAACGAAGCAGCGCGAACAGGCCTCGAAGAGGCTGCTGGAGCAGACCTCACGGCATGTCTACAATGTCCTTCACGACAACCCGCAGGAAGCTCTGACCGCCGTTCACCAGGCGCTCGCGCAGATCCCTGGGGAGCCCGGCTTGATTGCTCTTCAGGAAAAGGTTGTTGAGCAGCTCAGGAAGACGGGCGCCGAGGAACTCAAATCTCAAAACCTCAAACGAGCGCAGGCAGCGATCGATGCAAAGCAGTTTGACCAGGCGACCCAGATTCTGGAAGCCGCGGCCATTGAGTGTGGCGAGCTGGTGGAAATTACGTCGCTTCTGACGTATGCGCGTGAGCAGAAGCGCAAGGCTGAACTGAGCCGACTGGCGTCCAACGCCACTCTCGAAGCGCAGGCGCTGATTGCGGCCGGCAATTTTGAAGCAGCCGTTAACCTGCTTCAGCCGGTTGCATTGGAGACCGGAGACGCCTCTGTCGAACTGCTGCTGCGCCAGGCCACCAGTAGCCTGGCGGATCTCAGCCGCCGTCTGGATGCGGTTCTTAACCGCGCGCAGGCATTGAGTGAAACCAATCGGGAAGAGGCATTGCAGCTTCTTTCCAGCCAACCCTCCGATATTCAGCAGCAAGCGCGCGTGCGTGAGCTGCGCGCCAGGCTCGAAGCCGGCGTAGAGCAGGAGCGCCAGACCCAGGATGCGATTCGCCAAGCCGGCGAATCGCTGGAGCGGCGCGACCTGCAGAACGGCATGCAGGCGCTCGAGTCGGTGCGACAGTCCTATGGCGATTCCCCGCGGGTTGCTTCCGCCATTGCCGAGTTCAAGACGCGGCGCGTGCAGATTGCCAACGAACTGCTCACTGCGGCGCTTGCATCGGCCACCGAGGCCATTCAGCAGGGCGACCGAGAGCGCGCAACTGGAGCGCTGAACGCAGTCGCCGATGCGGCCGAGTTTGCCGACGCCGGATTGCAGGCGAACCTGAAGAAGCTGGCCAAGGAGGCTCAAAAGGCTGCGCCTATGGAGCAGGTCCATCGGCAGGATGCCTCAGTTCCGCAGGCCGCAGAGGCTGCGCAGTGGCAGCCGGTCGCTGCACCGGTCAAAGCTCGGTCGAGCGCCAAGTCCGGCTTCCCGTGGGTCGTCGTGATCGTCGTTCTGGTCGTTGTGCTTGTAGGAGGCGCCGGCGCCGGCTACTGGTTCTTCCTGCGCCCCGCGCCGGCCGTGCCAACAGGCGCTCTCGAACTCAACGCAACGCCGTTTGCCGAGGTCGTCAGCATCAATTCAGAACAAGGCAAAGCCATAACCCTCCCGCAAGGCGATCACTGGACGCCGCTGCGCCTGGACGACGTTCCTGTTGGCAAGTACTCAGTGACCTTCAAGGGCACGGACGGCGCCACGCAGAGCCAATCCTGTGAAGTGACGCAGACAGCGCAGGTCTGCACCATTGAATTGAAGCCAGTCGACGACAACACGATTGAGCAGATGGTCGGAGGTGCGAAATGACCTTGCGGCGCGTCGCGTGGATGATGAGTCTGGTTCTGTTGGCGATGGCAATGCCCCCGGCTCATGCCGACGAAAAGCCCAAGCAGCAGGCCAAGGACCTGGTGGAGAAGGCTAAGGGTGAAGGCAGCGATCGGGTCAGCCAGGTGCAGGATTTCTGCAAAGCCGCCCAACTGGATGAAAAGGAAAAGAAATACGCTGACCTGTGCAGCAGCTATCGGAGCGGCCTTATCCAGGACGACACGGCGATGCTGGCAAGCGCAATTGCGGCCTACAAGAGCCATGACCTCGATCACGCCGAGTCGCAGGCCAAGCTGGTGTCGGGCTATGACCAGAAGCTATCCGGGCAGGCGAGACTTGTACTGGACCTGATCCACAACCAGCGGCTCCTCAACCAGGTCCAGGCTGCCTGGAAAACGGGCGATCTTGACTCAATCCTGTCGCTGTCGCAGTCGATGACCAACGCGGACGCAAAGGCCGCCGCGGCAACCTACGTGAGCAACGTCAACGCCTACAAGGGCTACATGAGCCAGGCGCAAAGCCAGGCGCAAAGCAATCCCGCAGAAGCGATCCGGCAGCTGAATTTGGCAAAGACCCTTAATCCCAACGGGCCGGGTAATCCAGCCGGAATGATTGAAGAATTGCAGAAGGCCATGCAGGCGAAGAACGCGCCTCCGCCCACCACTCCAGGCCCCAAGGCTCCGCCGCCCAGCTCAGGGGCCGACACCGCGAAGAAGGTCGCCAAGCTGCTCAGCGATGCGCGCGAGGCAGAGAAGCAGGGCAAGCAGCCGGATGCTCTCAACGATTATGCGGCGGCGCTGAAGCTTCAGCCTGGCAATGCGGAAGCGCAGGCCAGCACCGACAGAATCCAGTTGGCCATCCAGAACGATCCAGCGGCTGCCAAGAACGAACTGAAATCCGCGATCCACTCCTTCTACTCATCGCAGTTCGATGACGCGCGCCGAGCGCTGCTGAGCTATCTGGAATCTCCGCAGACCGCCAAGGATCCCGGTGCAGCCGACTTCTACCTGGGAGCCACGCTGATCGAGCGGTCGATCCTTCAAACCCCGCGTGCGCAGTGGAAGGGAGCATCGCCTGAGGCGCTGTCTGCTTTTCAGAAGGCGCGCACGGCCAACTACCAGCCGCTGCGCGACTACGTTTCCCCGGCCATCCTCAAGATTTGGGACTCCACAAACCAATAGCCGCACCGGGATCGACCTAGGGCCTGTCATCTAATTCCGAGGGGGTAGCGTTGCGAGGGAAAATCGGGCCAGACGAGGCGGAGCCGGAAGGCTTTGGTGGTTCCAAGGTCGAGGGCGACAACGAAGTATGGCCCGATT
>Ga0182030_10018430_pt1 | contig 13383 bp, 11 predicted proteins | sample 812S3MmetaG_FD_121299 | JGI IMG/M metagenome (GOLD analysis project Ga0182030, IMG submission 121299) | Permafrost microbial communities from Stordalen Mire, Sweden - 812S3M metaG (Illumina Assembly) | ecosystem: Environmental > Terrestrial > Soil > Wetlands > Permafrost | place: Sweden... | reverse complement strand
ATGATGATGATGATGATGATGATGATGGCACTCCCAAGTGGGTGTCCAGTGAACATTTGTCTGCCAACTCGTTGCCTAACGGATCGATGCGAATCCTCACGCAGCTCATAGCGGATTGAACTTACGAAATAGCTATTCCGCGTCAAGCAAATAATAACAAAGTGTTCGTACACCAAATGCGGTGCCGCCTTTGTTGCACTCGTCGCGCTCTCTATCAAGCCATCCTGGTCCAGCGATATCTAAATGCGCCCACGGTTTGCCATCGGTAAATTCTTGCAAAAACATACCGGCACTCGAACTTGCAGCCTGACCGCCTGAACCTGCATTCTTCAAATCGGCGATATCGCTCTTCAGACCATCTTTGTATTCTTCAAATAACGGCAACTGCCACAACTTCTCACCAGCTTTAGCACCAGAGGCAATTAAATTATCCACGAGTGCCTGATCCGAGCCCATGATACCGGCAGCGCAGCGCCCCAGCGCAGTCACCACGGCTCCAGTCAAAGTGGCTATGTCAATGATTTCGTCCACTTCTTCGCCAACTGCATACGTGATAGCGTCAGCAAGAACGAGACGCCCTTCGGCATCGGTGTTGTTAACTTCAATGGTCTTACCATTCATAGACTTTAAAATGTCGCCTGGATGCAGTGCATCGTGACCTGGCATATTTTCAGTGGCGGCAATCAAACCCAACACAGAAACATGTGGCTGCAATTCGGCAATCACCTGCATGGTGCCAATGACGACAGCAGCGCCAGTCATATCGTATTTCATGTGTTCCATACCGACGGGTGGCTTCAAAGAAAGGCCGCCAGAATCAAAAGTGATGCCTTTACCCACTATGGCAACAGTGCGCTTTGCTTTTGGCGCATCGTATTTCATAACAATGAATTTGCATGGTTCTTTGGCACCGCGTGCGACACCAAGAAATGAGCCCATCCCTAATTTCTCAATTTGCTCAACGTCCAGTATTTTGCACGTCAAATCAGTTTTTTTTGCGACAGCCTTAGCTTCCTCAGCGAGTTTGGATGGCGTCATATAACAAGCAGGTTCGGCAATTAAGCGACGCGCATGATTTGTCGCCTCAGCTATGGCATCGCCTTTTTGACAGGCCGCTGCGAGAGTTTTCTCGCTAATATCGAGACCAGCAAATTTGATAGTGGCCTCTTTGGCACTAGATTCATCTTTGCCCGATTTATACTTATTGAATGTGTAACCGCCAAGTTTCCATCCCTCGGCAATAGCCTGGGCGTAGGAAGAGCCGTCTGCAGCAGTAGTTTCAACTAGATCAGCGCCGTTTGATTCACCCGCCGGAGTTGCGTGTTTTTTATCTTTCTTTTTGGAACTGGCACTAGATTCGGTGACCGGAACATTAGAATTGCGCAGAAAGAAAGCCACTTTTTCGAGAGACTTGAAACGTCTCGAGAGATTAGCTGCATACTTGCGAGCGTCTTGCACTTTCATCTCGGAAGCTTTGCCCAGTCCCACAAAAACCAGGCGCTTAGCGGCAATTTGCCCATAGGTTGGCAATGCCAGAATCTGTCCTAGTTTGCCCGTAAACTTATCTTCTTTTGCCACGTCGGATATATGCTGAACTAATTCGGCCTTGGCAGATGTAAATTCGACATCGACTGTAGCTAGAATTTCATCGATACGCTCGTCGAGAAAAACTCCGACGACAGCCGCATCAGCGGATGTTTCAGCAAATGGCGAGCTTGTTAGCTTGAATTTCATGACGTTGACTCCCATGTGTCAGCAGGATGCTCCAGCTGATGATGATGATGATTGAGTGGAAAAGCTATACAATTCTAACCGCTCTGACTGCCATTTATAACTTTGGCAACTATAGCGTCAACATTTTGTGGATCGATATGCCGCCTGCAATAGGCTAGATAGGCTTCCATCCATCGTCTCAGCTCAAGAATAACCGACGATACGGGTGCTCCTGAAGCCTTGACCTGGCTTAAATTAACACTGACGCGCCCTTCACCGTCTATGTTAAAGCGACTGGCTGCAGCCGAAGTGCCATGCACCTGCTCTAAAGTGGCAAGCAAAATAGAGCGGTTATCGTCACGCCCTATTACCTTTTGCAAGTCAGAGACTATTCTTTGAAAGATCGAAACAGGTCTGAACAAACTGGCCTGTTGTACGTTGACAAGACGCGCTTCCAGCAATGCCTGGATGGCTTTGATAATCATATATGCAGGCCAAACTTCGTAGGCTTTTACAACTTCATCCAACGTGGATAATCCATCGATCAAAGAGACAAGATCGAAAATGTGCTTTTTATCCGAATCGGTTACAGGCGAATCATCCATATAACGTAAAGAGCGGGACTCAATTTGATGCCACAACGTTTCGAAATTCCAGACACGTTCCAGAATCGTATTTCTGCCACCAGGCAAGGTGCTCAAAATTTGATTAACGTGATCTTGATTCAAAGCGGCATCAAGCAGCATTCGGTCTAAAGCCTGTGTCAGAGCGCAAGAGTCATCAAGTTCTTTGGATATGCCTTTATCTCTGAAAACGAAAATACCATCGTTCCATGAAACTAAAAATTCAACGATAGCATCGTATCCCTTTAATTTATTCATGCGTGCAAAAGTCGGTTTACCCGAGGCAAAAGCTACGATCAACGATTTGTCAGCGTTTTCGATAGTGAGCAATCCTGTCTTTTTGCCTGTGACAAACGACTGCAGCAGCCCTGCTGTATCAATGGCGCCAAGACTGCCGATCATAGAGTCTCGCATCGTTTCCACGTGCATGTGCGTACCGCCCATGTCATCAGCTTTTTTATGATAACCGCCATACAAATATTGATCGTCCAGCAACACTTCCAGTTCTCTGGTATTCAAATAGCCAGAACGAACAGCAAGCAGCCCCAGATAGATCTTTTGACCGCGACCTAAGCCATCTTCTGCTTGCCTTTCCAGAAGCTCGCGCAATTGATTTTCCGAAACGATTCCAGCAGCCACCATGTAGCGCCCAAGGCGAAACGATTTACGATTGTGGTAACAGTTTGCCAGAAATTGAATTCGCGAAAAAATCGGAAAAATCAATTTTGCAGATTCCAGTTCTTGCAAAATTCGTAGTGTCTCATCTGGTGGCAAGTGATGTTGCCCCTCGAGCAATCTTGTAATTGATTCGATCGAAGAATAATCGTCAATCACTTGCAACACCCAACTCTGAGGAGCAGTCAAAGTGAAACTGTCTTTTACTTGTTTGCCTTCAACTGAGAGCACAGGCATCGAGGTGAATAAAATATGATTCGCAAGAGTACTACCGCCACCTCTTAAACGACGACGATCAAGCCCAGAGACTGTCGCACAAACATAATCGGCTAACATAGGATGTCTGGCGAAAATACCAAAAGGACTATCATACGTATTGAACGTTAGGCCTCCGCCTGGATCATCTTTGGTTAAGGTGATGGCACCATCAGCTTTGACAAAAAGCAGCACGCCCTGAGGCTTGAGAAGACGCTTTGCAAATTGACTGAATTTGACCATCGCCTCGATAGGCAGAGAAAAACCAGTCTGCATCAAATCAATGATCAAGCCATCAAAACCTTTTCCGGCTTCGACAAGACGCTCAAGCTCTGAAAATAATGTCTCTCTGTATGAATAAGTCAAAAACGAGAGCGTGGAAGAAAAATAGTTTTTCTCTTCTATCGCTTTTTCAGCGCGGCCGGCGCTTCTACCCTGGGGGTAATCACTTGCTCGCTTTGTTTGATCGGAAGGAGACGGAATCACAAGTTTTTTGGGTCTGACGAAAGAGTAAAGCCCTGTATTCCCACTATATGCCCATTAACGGGGCAAAAACATATATCAACAGGCAGATAAATGTCGTTATTTCGCTTCAGCCGGAGGGGCATCAGCATTGCTGGATGAAGCACCAGTGGTTGCAGTATTTGACGCTGGAGCAGGCGGGTTTAAAGTGCCAAGCAATTTTTGCGCAAGCGGATCGGCAGGGGCAACGTAGATCGCTTTCACGGCCAGTTGCTGCGTTTTGATTTTACCGATATCGATGATCAAATCTTCTTTGAGAAAGCTAACCAGCCGAAACCGACTGTTGCCATTGCCAGGATTGGCCATGGGCATCACGCGCAATGGCGAGTGACCAAGCAATCCTGCATATTGCGGAATAGCTATCAGCTTGCCTTCAGCCATCCAACCTTTAGCCAGCTCCACTCGATTTTGAGCAACGGCCGTGGCAAATTGTTGAGCGACAGCAAAAGGTCCATCCTCTCCAGTTTTACCATCAAGAACATACTTACCGTTGATGAAATGCAAAACGAGACGATAACCGTTTGCCGTTGCCGAACTGGTTGTGGCACCTTTGCCATTTTCATCAGCCACCTTAGCCAGAGGAGTTGGCATGCCGACACTGACAATCAAATCATTTCCTGCAAACGTTACTTTGCCCGCCAAATTCTGCAAAAGAAACGGAGGAACGCCTGAGAACAATTCGGGTGAATCATTCCAATTGGAGCCGCTTTGACGATAAGCGTGCAACCAGGTATTGCCGTTCTTCTCAACCCCTGACAGAATCAAGCCTCTGACATAATCAACGTCGGCTGCCTTTTTAACGACAGCAGTCGTGGCTGCTCCAGTTGTTGCAGAGGCTGCAGCAGACACTGCCGAGCGGACGAGTCTTGCGTCTTTCAAGGCAAGACCTGCTGGCAAGCGCATCATCTGCCCTTTCCAGGTAACAGTTGGCTCACCACGAACAACGCGTTTGCGACCTCGAACGCGCACGACCTGTTCTGGTCCAGAAGTGACATTTTGCCAGAGAACGATAGCCGCTTGATTGTCTGGCACCTTGGTAAAGGTCCAGATTTTGGCTCCGCCGGCATCAACGCAACGAGCGCCAACATCATTCAACGAAGGATTAGCGGCGATGATTAAAGCGGCAGAGGTTTTGGCGTTTTGACCCACCATGTTATAGAAATCGGCAAAAGCTTTATCCCAAGCTTCCGGGTCTGGTTGGGCTTTATACGCCTTGATTAAATCACTAAGAGTGGCAGAGTGCAGCGCAGGTCCGGCGTCGATTGCAGGCGTTGCCGGGGCAGACGTGGCGGTGACTGGTTTAGCCGGGCTCGCTCCTTTGCTTGTCGCCGACGTGGCGCTGGCGGCAATGCATTGAGCACCGTTTAATAAGAGCAGGCTCAGCATAAGACCAAAAATTTTCAGTTTCATAGATAGCGATTTCTCAGTGTCGAATAAAAGCAAATGTCGTATAGAGATGATTCTCTGCCTGGTATATCCAATCGCCATAGCTCATCGCCGCGGCTAATGCATTGTAAACCACTGAACGAAAGAACACTTTGCCTGCGAATAAGAAAGTATCAGTGGTGGAATCACCATGATCTTCAAAGAAATAAAAAAATGTGGACAAAACCATGGGAATAGTCCCATAAACCCCTTTGACTTGCATTCTTGGGGGATGTAGATTGTTCACAGATGTTCGTTGCACAAAGCGCAGAGATTGAATATGGATTCCAGTCCCTTCAAATTTAACCTAGCAGGAGACGCAAACCCAATCGGGCGCGGTCTTTCTCAGCCGCTTTCAATAAATGCCGAACACCAGCTCAATTCGCCAGGCGACATCGGTAAAGCTCATCAATTTTTCCAACCCGCACAAGCTGGTCACGCTGCCCTCGGCAATGCAGCGGTCGGCAACGCAGCCGTCGGCAATGCAGCGGTCGGCAACGCAGCCGTCGGCAATGCAGCGGTCGGCAACGCAGCCGTCGGCAATGCAGCACTTGGACGTGCCGCAGTTGCTCCTGGAGCCGGTTTAGAGGGACTGACTACAAAAGCTATCGCTCAACTGCAAGCTCAAGTATCGCCAATGATTCAGCTGATCATGCGTATGCCTGGTCATATTGGCTTAATGAGTTCGGCATTTGAAGCATTTGCCAACTTCTTCATGCCTCACGTCAACTTGATTGGCGGGTTAGACCACAGTCTTTTTACTGCTCACATGGAAGCTGCCAATGCCTCAATGCAACACGCAGCCGGTGCTGGCTCAGAGCACATCGCCACAGATATGCATTTGTTGCCTCACAATGCTCCCATTCTGCATGAGTTTCATTTAGAAGGAGGCGACACGGGTATCGCTTCTGCAACCAGCGAGCATGGTTTCAATCTCAGTTATGTCAATGAGGATTTACTTTTTAACAAAGGTTCGCTCAACGTCGCAGGCACATTAGACGCAGCCAAACCTCAATTCGACGGAATCTCTTTCACCGATTCGCACGGCGAAATTCTCTCTGGTCCAACTCTTTCTTCCGCCAGCCCAGCTACTCATCTTGCGACATCTAGTCACCATGCTGTATTTGAAAAAGCACTCTCACACGGCGGCGGCGCCAGCGCTCAAATGAACAGCGCTCTTGCGACAAATTCGACAGCTCCAATGTCTTCATCGATGTCTCAATCATTGCCACTCAGTTCCACAAGTGGTGGGATGAACGTCGGCTCAAATTCTTTCGCTGGCAATCTCAATGCTGCCCCGAGCAATTCGAACCTCGTCAATGCGCCATCGGATGCTGGCGCCGGCAGTTCATACGGTGCCTCAGGCGCCGGCAGCGATCAACTCGGCGGAAACAATCAGCTTCTCGCGTTGAATAAAACTGGTGCTGGCGACATGCATGCAGCAAGCAGCACTCCTGATGCCACAAATGGTAGCGAATACAACTACGGCAATTACAATCATGCTCAAGCTGCAAGTGGCGCTGTCAAAGGTCTTCACGCTAAAGGACTGACTCTCGATTCGGTCAAAGCAAGTCACACTACAGGTGATGCTCACACTGCAGCTCACAGTACATCTGCCGACGCCAACAGTCACGCTCACAGCGCCGATAAGCATATCGCCTCGGCCAACAAGCATGCAGCTACCACTGAAAAACACATCGAACACAAAGTAGAGGCCAAAGCAGTCGACCACAAACAAATTGCTGAAGCTATTAAAGATAAGGCAGCCGCAACAAAATCGGCTGTATCGCAAGCTGCTAAACCAGCTGCTCATGCCGCACAATCTACAGTCGCAAAAGCAGTGACGCCAAAAGTCGAAGCTGCTCCAAGCACAGACAGTCGAGCAGTTGTAGCTGAAGCACCAGCAACTGACGCTACCGCAGCACCTAACGCTGGAGCGGACAATGCAGCCGCCGGCGCTGACGCAGCAAAACCAGTTGACGTTACTTACACAATCAAAGCTGGTGACAATCTCTGGAATATCGCCAAAGACAATTTGCACAATGCCACCAAATGGCAAGACATTTACAAGTTGAACACTGATGTGCTGGGAACCAACCCCGGTATGATTCATCCTGGTACTACAATCCATTTACCAGGCAGTGAGCATGCAATTGCAAGCACTGGCGAAGCCACCAAATACGTCGTCAAATCTGGCGATAATCTGTGGAATCTAGCGAAACACAATATGGGCGATGGCTCCAAGTGGAGCGAAATCTACAAGCTCAATCATGACGTCATCGGCGCCAATCCAGACTTAATCAAACCAGGTCAGGAATTGACTTTGAGCGCTCCAGCACCTGGTGCTGAATCAGGTTCTCTTGCTGATGCATCGGTTGCCGCTCCAGCCGGCGTCCCCACGGATGCTGTCGCTGCCGCCCCTCAACAATTAGCCTCTGCCCCAGTCGGTTCATCGGCTCCTGCTGAATTTGGTCAACCAGAAGCAGTCAGTCAATTTTGTTCTCCTGCTGATTCGCAAGTTACACTTGCCCCATCCCAACAAGCAGTAGAACAGGCAACAGCTGCTCCAATGGATCCAGTCCTGCCACCACAATCGGCACTACCACCAGCCGGTGCAGCTAATGCTATGCAACCTGCTTCACATGCTCTTCAACCAGGCGCAGCCGGAGCTGCAACGCTATCGCAACCAGCCACTAATGTTGTTCCCGGACCAGATTCGCCAGATCGAGCAAGCGTAGTTTCATCTAATTTGCTCGGTAATCTGCAAGACTTCCTGGCTCGCAGAAAATAGTAAGAGCGGTTTACATATCGCGGAAAAGTAAACGCATCGTTTTGACGACATCGTTGACGGTAGCCATTTGTCCGTCTTCAACTACTGGTAAAACCTTCGTGACGCCAACTGCTTCCCAGTCGTCTTGCTGCGTGCAAGATGCAGGTAGAACGTATAACGGCTTGCCATGCAGCTTGCATAAGGAAGCTAGTTGACCGATGGCTTTGCCGGACAATGTCTGTCCATCTAAACGTCCTTCACCTGTTACAACCACATCTGCAGATTGCACGCGACTATCTAACTGAATCAAAGAAGATATCCAGTCGAACCCGGAAATAATTTCAGCACCAAACATGCAAGCGATACCAAATGCGGTGCCACCGGCCGCTCCAGCGCCAGGCAAATGACGAACATTTCTAGTGCTGATTTTCTCAAGATGATCGGCATAATGAGCAAGCGCAGTGTCTAATTGTGCAACCATGGCTTCTGTTGCTCCCTTTTGCGGCGCGTATACATAGGCCGCACCATCAGGGCCAAGCAGCGGATTTTTTACATCGACGGCGACTGAGATTTTTAAATTTGCCAGCGATGGTAACCAAATTTGCGCACAACTTGAAATCAATCCCAGTTCTAAAGCGCCCAGTTTAATTTCGCTACCGTCAGCTTTAGAGAATTTTGCTCCCAGAGCCCTCAATAAACCAGAACCTCCATCAGTCGATGCCGAACCACCGAGGCAAACGACTATTTCTGCAATATCAGAATCTTGAGCAGCTGCGGCAATAACCTGACCAAGACCTTGTGTATGAGCATCGATGGCATTTAGTCGACCATTAAGCAACGCTAGTCCGCTGGCTGAAGCCAATTCGACAATGGCCATATTGCCTAATTTCAACCACGGGGCTTCCACCGGCTCGGACAAAGGACCGCTGACCGTCACAAATTGGATTCTGCCGCCGATAGCCGTGTGGAGCGCGTCAAGGGTACCATCGCCACCGTCGGCGATAGGGCACATATCGGTGCTGGCTGAAGGCATTGCCAGTTTTAAACCGCATGCCATCGCGCTTGCAATTTGATTGCAACCGATAGTTCCTTTATATGAGCAAGGTGCGATCAGAACTTTCATATGTTTGATTTCGAGAGAAATTATCAGTCCCTCCGAACCCAGGCACTCGCCCAAGCATAAGCCTTTTATGGAGCTTACGGCAATCACCCCTTGGCAACACGATCAACATTCACGCCCCTTTTAACCAATTTTTCGGGTTTATTTTGCCCTCATCGGTGGCAAATAAAAAGAGTAGAACTGAGCGAGCACTCCATGTGAAGTGCTCCATTGGGAGGACTTCATAATGGCTAAGAAAGAGAGAGCAGAAAAGCTATTGACCAAACTGGAACAAACCAGCAAGAACGCTGCTGCTCCAAAATCAGAACAGCCAAAAGACAGACGCAGGCAGGCGTTACCCCAACCAGATTTCACTCATTACAAACAAGCTCACGCTTATCCAGGTAAAGAATTCTTATTCGTCGGGCATTCTTATAATACCGAATGTGATGGCAGCACTTGCGCTAACACCTCAAAGAGATCTGCTGCTGTCACTACTCTTCTTGAGAATGGCAACAAAAACAATCAATGGGTTACTGTCAAAGACGCTGTCAATGATCAACAGTTTTATTCCACACTCAGTCGCTTCGAAAAAGACTGGTTGGGTCGCTTACCGGAATCCACTTTAATTGGACCCGCTATCGATGTTTCAGGCAGAACTATTCCGCAGTCATTTACTGTATGGCGCCTTGAAATGCGTAAAACCGCTCAAACAGAGCAACCCACCAAGCAAACAGGTTCAAAATCACTCAGCACCACTGGCAATACCGGTAACAAGTAGATTAGATCGATTCTGAACGTATTTAAAAGCACCGACCTCATTACGAAGTCGGTGCTTTTTCTATGTGGCGTACGACAAGTCTCGTGGCACACTTCAAATCTTGGCGATATTCACGCTTTTGATATTGCGCGCCTCAGCCTTATTGCCCGTATACACAGATTCTGGAGCCGTATTTCCTAAAATCAGTGAGCCTGCACCAATAAGACTCTGACGCCCAAGTGTTACACCATCTCTAACAGTGGCATTAACGCCTATAAAACAGCCTTTTTCAACAGTGACGCCACCAGAGATGACGACATGAGAGGCGATAAAACAATCGTCTTCAATGGTCGAGTGATGCCCTATGTGATTTCCACTCCACAAAGTGCAATTATTGCCTATCTGCACAAACGGCTGTACGACATTGTTTTCCAGAATAAAACAATTGTCTCCATATCGAACGTTATCAAAGATTGTGGCTTTCGAACTGATGTAACTGACCAGTGAATAACCTTTCGCTTTGGCTTCACTGTATTTGTCCGAGCGAATTTTATTCATTTTCGAATAACTTAAGGCTACAAAAAAATCGTAGTCTTTAGGCGAATATTTCTCTTCTACAGTAGCGAAATCAACTACTGGCAGACCAAGCCATGACTCGCTTGTGATATACGCGCCATCAACGACAAATGCTGATACCTCGAATGGCGTATCTTTTGTGAAATAGTAATGAGCCAGTTCGGCAATTTGACCGGTGCCAAAGATAACTATTTTTCGAGACATATTGTTCCTGTATGCAAAACGTTAAGTTTTTGAGCTTATGCGCTATCGTTGCCAGTTTGAATAAACAGCACCGCAGCCTCTGCTTGACGAGTCCTGAACGCGCAGACATTCACCCTGCATGAATCTTCTTTCACTGAGTCGCGAGGAGTTTGTCATAAACTTTCTCAGGGACCGATGACGAGCAAGTTACATGTTTCAGGCAAAAGCCCGCAGCCAGTATTTTAGCACTGAGAAAACAAAACCTGATTCAAAACAATTGGAGATGAAAATCCGCAGCACCGAGAATAACTTTCAAGCTTTCTTTTTCGTTGCGGTAATCGCTTGTTTTGCGATGGTTTCCAGCTACAACTGTTTTGCGCACCATCAAACCGGTGAAGTCAGCGCAGTCGAAAATAGAAGTTTGGCCGACTTACCCTCGCGTTCAATGGCTAAGACAGATTTTCAAAAATTTGTGAGCTTGCTCGAGCAATTTTATAATGACCGTTTCGCCTCTCGCCTGGATTTACAAAAAAACACGCAGCCTAATTTTATACAAACTTTTATGCACTTCGTCTTCACCGCTAGTGGTGCTTGGCCAAAACGGTTGGATGTTTTACTTCACTGAAAATCTGGCGACGAATGACGCTTTTAACCCAGACCAGCTACAGAACTGGGCTCAGCTAGAGGGTCCCGTCTCGCTGCGCTTCCCTGTAAGCACCTTGGACACGCTGTTTCCAAGGCTCTACGCCGAGAAATAAGACCCTATCGCCTGGTGATGCTGTTCGCGCAAATATCGCGCTCAAGAAGTAGGCTATGTAGTGCACAGACGAAGTTTGACTGACATTGCCGAAGAAGTGGTGGTCTCCAGATCTGAACTCCTGGTGGACATTCTAAACGTCGTGCAAGTGTGAATGGCTTTCAAAAAACCATTCGACAATGCGCGCAGGCACATTTGGTAGTTCGTTACGCGTTTCGCCATTCTCGGCAATTTTTATCGCGTGGTCAGCGCCCTCAATTCGCTCACAGACAATATCACGTCGTTTCATGGTCAATTCCGCTCGCATTATATCGAATGAAATCACCGGAGTGGCAGTGTCGAGAGTGCCATGCACCAAATAAGCTTTAGCCTGAGAGTTCAACAAGGCTTCAAGCGGGGAGCTTGCGCAGTAAGAAGACCAACGGTTGAAAGGATGTTTGCCAAAAAATTTATCGATGCTGGTTGGGTCGTCTTGAAACTCCTTCCACTTCGCATACATTTTTTCTATTGCATCATTGGAAGAGTCAACTTTCCCAGTGTCAAGATTAATCGACTCAGGGCGTTTTTCAGCAAAATACACAAGATCAAATAATTGCGTCGGACCACCAGCGGCGATGCTGGCGACGTGGGTAACTTTTGGATTAAAAGCTCCCACCTTCGTAGCCACATATCCGCCTTCAGAATGCCCTGCCACCAATATTCTGGTTGAATCAATTCCGTCCAATGTCTGAGCAGCGATAATTGCCGCATTAACAGCTTCGGTCCAGCGCTCCAGAGTGTTCTCTCGGAGAAATTCAACAGAGCAACCTTCAGCGGTTCCCCACTCTGCTGGCTCCTCATGCAATTGCACTCCTGGTTTCTCGACCAGTAACAATCGTGCGCGCCCTGCCGACGGTCGCAGAAAGTTTTCATACAGGTTTGAACCGACAAATCGCGCTCCTTGTGGAGCGAATACAGAGCCGCCGCCTGAACCATTTAAGTAAACAAACAATGAAAGTTTAGATGCACCACCTCTCGGCTCCGCTGGCGATTCAAGAAGATAAAAAGTGATGGTGCGATCGTATTTGTCAGTCGTTTGAAATTGATCGAATTTATACTCGTCCCAGCCGACGACAATGCCAGTCTCATTGCAGTTTTGATGCGATGGTGGAGGAATATGTTTAGCCACTATCGCTCACCCTGAAAAAACACACCGTCGAAGATTACCATATAAATTTAATTCGCTATATCGTGGGAAATGCTACTTACTGCAGGCAACAGATGAAATCGATGCGCAAACGCTTCAATCAACGCGTCGGCCCAGGCACCTGCCAGATCAACTTGCCTGAGTCATCCAGCCACTCGCGATTTTTGGAATACCAGACAGCTTTCTTTCCGCCTGGACCGCTAACCTGCTCGAGCGCATTTTCGTTTTGCTTCCAACCAGGCGGTGGCGGCGGACCGAGCCTTACTGGCAAATTTTTATTGTCAATCCACTTCCCATCGCTCCACGTGGCCGTTCGCCCGACCTCACGCAAATCAAAAGCTTTAGCGGGATCACCTGCATCTTGCAGCCACTTTCCATCAGGTCCATAAATGAAAGTATCTGGTGGTGCAAGGAAGATGCGAACAAGAATCGAAAAAACAATCAGTGCAAGAACGCAGAAAATAGCTTTCATTGAAACTACGGGTTTTGCCATAAAAATTCTTCTTTAATTCGGTGAATAACCAGTCGGAAATTTTTGGTGCCAGCTCCAGGCATCGGCAATGATTTTATCAATATCGCCAAGCACTGGTTCAAATTTCAACATTTGCTTGCACTTTTCATTAGAAGCGATAAGCACAGCTGGATCACCAGCGCGTCGCGCAGAAATATTCACCGGAATCGCATGTCCGGTCACTCGGCGTGCGGACTCTATTATCTGCAGCACCGAGAAACCACTATTAGTGCCAAGGTTGAAAATCTCATTTTTGACGTTTCCATTGATCATTTGCTCCAAAGAAACCATATGCGCTTTTGCCAGATCCTTGACGTGGATGTAGTCT
>Ga0182030_10018428_pt1 | contig 13384 bp, 10 predicted proteins | sample 812S3MmetaG_FD_121299 | JGI IMG/M metagenome (GOLD analysis project Ga0182030, IMG submission 121299) | Permafrost microbial communities from Stordalen Mire, Sweden - 812S3M metaG (Illumina Assembly) | ecosystem: Environmental > Terrestrial > Soil > Wetlands > Permafrost | place: Sweden... | reverse complement strand
CGCGCTCATGGATGTCCCTCCTCACGATGGCCGGTCCCGGCCGCATCCGTCATCGCCGCATACCGCGCGAGCTCGCCCGGGGGCCACGGCTCCTCGACGATCTCGTATCTCCCGTAGTCGAACGGCTGCCCCTCGGCGGGCTGCGTCCGCACGAGGCGCTCGCGCTTGCCCTGCTGCAGGAGCTCCAGCGCGCGGTGGTGGCAGTAGGGGTTATTGCCCGTCTTGCCGAAGAGGACGTGCGTCGTCCAGTTGCACCCGGCGAGGCACGCCTCGGCGTAGTAGCACCCGCGACAGAACCCCCAGAGATCCTCCACCGTCCGGTCTCGCATGAAGCGCAGCGGCTCGGTGCGTTCCCAGATGTCGCGGAGCGAGCGGTCGCGCACGTTGCCGCCGGCGTACGGGTCGGTGGGGAGCGACGGGCAGCCCTTCACGTCGCCGTTGGCCTCGAGCCCGAGCGTCAACCGGCCGGCGCCGCACGAGCCGCGGTGCTTGTCGGGCTTGGTGCCGCGCAGCACGGCCTCGTGCGGGCCGAAGTAGCCGATGTTGTTGCCGGGCCACATGCGGATCTTCGCGGCAGCGGCGCGGACCTTGAGCCGCGCGAGCCGGGGGATGACGTCGAGCACCTGGTAGGGCTCGAGGAGCAGATCGTCCTCGTCGCCCGCACGACCCATCGCCGTCGTGATCTGCATGAGCCACGCGCGGATGCCCTCGGCGACGAGGATGTCGAAGACCGCCTCGAGGTGATCGATGTTCCACCGGTTGATCTGGGTGTTCGCGGTGATCGGCATGCCGACACGACGGAGGTTGTCGATCGACGCCATCGCGGCGTCGAAGCTCCCCTGGAGCGCACGGACGGCGTCGTGGCTCTCGCGCAGCCCGTCGATCGACACGGAGACCGCCTGCACGCCCGCGTCCCGCGCGGCCTGGGCGCGCTCCTTCGTGAAGGCCCTCCCGCCGGTGGTGATCGAGCAGAGCATCCCGCGGGCGCGGACGGCGCGGACGATCGCGGTCCAGTCGTCGCGCAGGTAGGCCTCGCCGCCGATGAGGGTGACCTCCTTCACGCCGAGGTCCGCCATCTGCTCGACGAGGTCGAGAGCCTCGGCCGTCGTCAGCTCGTCGGGACGCGCGCGGCCTGCACGGGACCCGCAGTGGCGGCACGCGAGGTCACAGGCGAGCGTGATCTCCCAGACGGCGTAGACGGGCCGGTAGACGCGATCGACGTCGCGGGCTTCCCCGGCGAGCGGCAGATGCCGTCTCGCGGGCCGCGCCAGCGGTGCGATCGGGAGCGAATGCGGCCGGGTCCCGGCGACCATCGCGGAAGCATACCCCCCGCCGGCCGTCAGACCCACTGCAGGCGCACCGACAGGCTATGCGGCCCGTGCGGCGAGCCCTTCTCGTGGACGTAGGCCTTCGTGCAGAAGAGCTCCGTCAGGCTCGCCACCCACCCCAGGAGCGCGCCTCGAAAGAAGGCCATCGTGCAGAGCGAGAACTCCGCGACATCGAGGCGCGCCTCCTTCGGGCCGAGCTTGACGACCGCGAGGCCGCCGCCGTCGTAGCCGCGATCCCAGAAGCGTTGCACGTGCGGCAAGATGGTCCAGGGCGTCGCCCCCACCTGCTTCGCCACGGAGAGCGAGGTCCCGAGGAGGGTCCTGCCGACGCGATCCATGGCCCGGCGTCCCATCGCGATCTGCACCGACGGTGGGAGCGCCAGGGCGTCGATCGCCGAGTAGTGGGCGTGAGCCGCGTCGATCGGGACCCACATCGCGGCGACGGATTCGAGCACCATCGGGCGATGCTGCTCCGGGAGATGAGGGAGGTACGCGTCGAAGTACCCGAGGTGTCGCAGGTTATCGACGCTCGCGACGAGGATCGTGCTCCGCACGTGGCGCACCGCGGGGATGCTCTTCGGAAACGGCGCGACGACTTCCGCGCCTCTCGGGAGCTTCGGGAGGACAGGCACGACGATGCCTCGAATCGTACCCCGGGCTCGCTCTCAGTGCCGGAAGTGCCTCACCCCCGTCATCACCATCGCGAGCCCGAGCCGATCGGCCACCGCGATGACCTCGGGGTCCTTCACGCTCCCACCCGGCTGCGCCACGGCGGTCACCCCGGCCTTCGCGGCCGCCTCGACGCCGTCGGGGAACGGGAAGAACGCGTCGCTGGCGAGGACACTGCCGCGCGCCTTCTCCCCTGCCTTCTCGCATGCGATCTGCACCGAAATGACGCGAGACATCTGGCCTGCGCCGACGCCCACGGTCACCTCGCCCCGGGCCAGGACGATGGCGTTCGACTTGACGTGCTTGCACACGCGCCACGCGAACTCGAGGCCCCGCATCTCCTCGGCGGTGGGCGGACGCTGGCTCGCCACCTTGCCGCGCGTCACCTCGCCTGCTGCCGTCGCGTCGCGGTCCTGCACGACGAGGCCGCCCCCGACGCGCTTGAACGTGAGCGCCTGGTGCTCCGGGCCGAGCCATCCCCCGGTGGCGAGCAGACGCAGGTTCTTCTTTCCGCGGAGCACCTCGAGTGCGGGAGCCGAGAAGGACGGCGCGACGACGCACTCGAGGAACGTCTCGGCGAGGACGCGGGCGGTCGCCTCGTCGACCTCGCGATTGACGGCGACGATGCCCCCGAACGCGCTGACCGGATCGGCCTCGCGCGCCTCGCGGTAGGCGTCGACCAGCTCCGACGCGACCGCGACGCCGCAGGGGTTCGTGTGCTTGACGACGACGGCGGCGGGCCGGTCGAACTCGCGCACGGCGTCGAGCGCCGCCTCGACGTCGACCAGGTTGTTGAACGAGAGCTCCTTGCCGCCGGCTCCCAGGCTCTCGGCGCGTGCCAGCGAGCCCGCCGCCGCGTCGCGCTCGACGTAGAACGCGCCCGCCTGGTGGGGGTTCTCGCCGTAGCGAAGGCCGTAGGCGCGCTCGAAGGGCAGCGTGAGGTAGCGGGGGAACTGCGCGCGCGTGCCGTCCGGCTCGCGCGAGGAGAGGTACCCGCTGATGGCCGCGTCGTAGGCGGCGGTGTGGGCGAACGCCTTCGCCGCGAGCTCGGCGCGGGTGGCCGGGGTCGTGTCGCCGGTCTGGCGGATCTCGTCGAGGACGCGCGCGTAGTCCGCGGGATCGCACACGACGGTGACGCGCGCGTGGTTCTTCGCCGCCGAGCGGACCATCGACGGGCCGCCGATGTCGATGTTCTCGACGATGTGCTCGTGGCTCGAGGCCGGATCGGCCGCCACCCGCTCGAAGGGGTAGAGGTTCACGATGACCAGATCGATCTCGCGCGCCCCGAGCCGCTCGAGGTCGCCCTTGTCGCGCTCGCCGCGCGAGAGGATGCCGCCGTGGACGCGTGGGTGCAGCGTCTTCACGCGGCCATCCATCACCTCCGGGGATCCGGTGTAGCTCTCGACCGTCTCGACGGCGACGCCCTCGGCCGCCAGCGCCTTCGCCGTCCCGCCGCTCGACAGGACGCGAACGCCGCGCTCGTGGAGCGCCCGCGCGAAGGGGACCAGGCCGGACTTGTCGGAGACGGAGACGAGAGCGGTGCGGATCGGCATGCCGCGCCGGTACCGTGGCCGGTCAGCGCGGTCAATGCGAGAGGTCAGCGCTTCAGTCGACGTCCAGCTCGGTCGAGGCGAAGGCCTCCACGTCGAACTCGGCGGTGGCCTCGGCCTCGACCTCGACTTCCGCCTCGGCCTCGACGTCCGTGTCCTCCGCCTCCTCTTCCGCGTCGACGGGCGCGGTGAGCACCGGCAGGCGGCGCTTGCCGACGGGGCCCTCGTCGACGTAGTCGCGGAGAGCGCTCATGTCGCGGAGCGCCGAGAGCTTGGCCAGGCCCTTCACTTCGACCTGGCGGATGCGCTCGCGGGTCAAGTTCATGATGGCGCCGACCTCTTCGAGGGTCGTCCCGCCGCGGTCGGCGACGTCGAGGGCGCACGTCTCGGTCATCTCCCACACCTCGAGGTCGGGGAAGTTGAGCTTGATGGCTCCCGTCCGCGCCGAGACGTCGAGATAGAGGTGGTGCTTGCAGGACACGAACGGGCAAGGGCGCATGGCCTCGGCGCACTCGTTGCGCACGCTGGGCCGCTCGACCTCGTCCACATCCGGGTACAGCATGCGACCGAGCTCGAGCTCGCGCTTGGTCATGCGCTTGACGCTGATGGTCTTGGCGCGGATGGCGCGCTTGCGACGCGACCTCCGCTGCTCGCGCGTGACCGGCTCGCCCACCGGCTCGGCGCTCTCGGTGCTCAGGGCCAGGGCCCCGTCCGTCGCCATCTCCATCTGACCCACGACGGTCAGCTCTTCGATCTTCGGTTCGTGATTGGGGTCCATCCTCGGCTCCTCCCGGCGCAACGCCGACAAACCGCTCCACCGCCGCGTGCGGGCTGCCTCGCCCACACTCGCCCACGCTATCCGTGCTCCCGCGGCGCCTGCCTGCGGGCCCCCGGCTCCAACCTCGACGTCCGGCTGCCAGTGCAGCCCGGATGCTCGCGGTCGGTCGCCTAAAAGAAAGACCCTGTTTTGCCCGTCGAAGTCGCGTCGACAACCGCCACACGATGCCTCGACCGTTTGCACCTTAAGTCAGACGAAAGATCGTGGTCAATCCATCGTTCGCCTTTTTTTTGTGTGTTTCCATTATGGAACTCGTTTCGCGTGGTTAGATCGTCGCCGTGACAAGAAATGTCACGACATGGACAGCGCCCGCACGCAGGACACGATGCTCGCGAGGCGCAGCGACCCGAGCTCGCCGGCGCCGAATGGAGCGAGCGCGCGCAGCGCGTCGTCCGGCCCGGCGAATCGTGCGCTCGGATCGCGTGCGAAGAGGCGCTCCACGACGACGGCCAGCGCGCGATCGAGCCGCGGACGACGCTCGTGCAGGGGTACCGGCGGTGCGTCGACGACGGCCTTCATCTCGCGCACGCCTCGGATGGGACCCCAGGGGCGCTCCCCGGCGAGGAGCTCGTAGAGGACGATCCCGACGGCGAAGAGATCCGTCCGCTGGTCCAGCTCCCCACCCAGGATCTGCTCGGGGGCCATGTAACCGAGCTTGCCCTTCACGTAGAGGGGCCGCGTCCAGCGCGTGCGGTCGCGCGCGAGGGCGATGCCGAAGTCCCCGAGCTTCACCTCGCCCTGCGACGAGACGAGGACGTTGTGCGGGGTGACGTCGCGATGAACCAGACCGGGGAGCGAGCCCTGGACGGCCGAGAGGGCGCGGAGCAGCGCGCAGGCCACGTGCACAGCGACGCCGTCCGCGAGCCGGTCGGCCGGCCCGAGGCCAGCCGAGAGGGCCCTGAGGTCGAGCCCGTCGACCAGCTCGAGGACGAGGAAGGGCCCGGCGAGGCGGTCCTCCCCGAAGGCGAGGAGGGAGACGACGTGGGCGTGGCGGACGCTGGCGAGCAAGCGGGCTTCCTCGCGCAGGGCCTCGGCGTGCTCCGGCTCGACGGTCCCGGCGAGGCGCTTGATGCAGACGAGGCGCTCGAGGCCGTCGCCCACGGCCCGCGCGACGTGAACGTCGCCGAACGGGCCCCCACCGAGGCGCCGCAGCAGCTCGTACCGGATACCGGGGTGCCCGACGTGGCCACTACCGTCCCGGAGCACGTCACGCGCGTTCCATCTCATGCCCCCCCATCGGCTCGCCACCGGCCGCGGTTGCGTCTATCTTCCGCCCCGAGGCTCGGGAGATGACGCTGGAGCATCGCGATCCCCCCCAGCCGATGACGCGCGACGTCGCCGCCCGGGGGGCGCGCATCCGCTTCGTGGAGGCGGGCAGCGGGCCGCCGCTGGTCCTCGTGCACGACTACCTGGCTAGCCGCGTGGCCTGGGATGACGTCCTGCCCCGCCTGGCCGAGCGCTTCCGCGTCATCGTGCCGGACCTGCCGGGGTTCGGAGAGAGCGAAAAGCCGTCGCCCAGCCGCTACCGGTACGGCTTCGACGGGTTCTCGGAGTCGCTGATCGACCTCCTCGCCGCGCTCGGCCTGGGGCGAGTCTCCGTCTGCGGGCACGCCATGGGGGGCGCCGTCGCCCTGACGATGGCCGCCACGCACGCGCACATCGTCGAGAAGCTCGTCCTCGTCAACCCTCTCGTCTACCCGCCGCGGCCCGACGCGCTGTCGCGCATCGCCGGGGTCCCGGTGCTCGGTCCGCTCGTCTTCAAGCAGCTCTACGGGCGGGCGCTCTTCCGCACCCGTTTCGCGGGAAGCGCCGTGGCGCGCCAGGAGCGCCTCTTCGAGCTGTTCGACGTCCCTGCGGCGCGGGAGGCCGCCTATGCGACGATGTGCTCCATGCTCGACACGCGCTCGCTCACGGCCAGCGTCCCGCGGGTGACGGCGCCCACGCTGGTGGCGTGGGGGAGGACGAACCGCGCGTCGCCCGTGGAGCAGGGGCGGCGCCTCGCGCGGGAGCTCCGCGGCGCGCGCTTCGAGGTGTTCGACTGCGGGTCCTCGCCCGCCGAGGAGGTCCCGGCCGCGTTCGCGAGCGCGGTGATCTCGTTCCTCGCGAAGGGCGCGAACGGCGCGAACGGCGGGAGGAGCTAGGCCGTGTTCGACGCGCGGGCGCGCGCGCGGTTCACGCGGAACCGGTCGGCCGTGGCGGGGACGGCGATCGTCGCGGCGCTGGTGCTGTTCGCGCTCGTGGGGCCGCTCCTCGCGAGCCACGGTCCGCTGGAGAGCGACTTTGCCCACGGAGTCGGGCCGGACAAGATGCCGGTGGGGCCGAGCGCGGGCTTCCCCCTGGGGGCCGACCGCATCTTCCGTGACGTCTTCGCCCGCCTCGCCGTCGCGGGGCGGCTCTCGCTCCTCATCGCCGTGTCGGCCACGCTCATCGCCAGCGCGATCGGGGCCGTCGTCGGCATCGTCGCGGGGTACTACGAGGGAAAGCGCTTCGCGCGCGTCGTCAGCGTCGACGGGATCCTGATGCGCCTCGTCGACGTGATTCTCGCCTTCCCGTTTCTGCTGCTGGTCATGGCCATCGGCGCAGCGCTCGACCGCACGTCCGCCGTCACCATCTTCGTCATCCTCGGCGTGACCGGCTGGCTGTCGATCGCGCGCGTCCTCCGTGCCAAGACGATGCAGGTACGATCGCTCGACTACGTCGTAGCGTCCCGAGCGCTCGGCCAACCCGTTGGGTGGGTGATGCTGAAGCACATACTGCCAAACGTCGCCGGGCCGCTCGTTGTGAGCGCAACGGTCCTCGTGGCGCAGATGATCGTGGCTGACAGCGTCCTCTCCTATCTTGGCGTCGGCATCGCGCCGCCTACGCCAACGTGGGGCCGCATGCTGTTCGAGGGCCAGGACTACTACGCAGCCGCCCCTTGGCTCGTCGCAGCGCCGGCGACGGCCATCCTGCTGGCGGTCTGGGGCTTCAACATGCTCGGCGAGGGGCTGCGCGATGCGCTCGATCCTCACGAGATCTAGCCCCATCGTCCTGGCGATCGCGGCGATCGCGCTGCTCGCGGCGCCGCTCGGTTGCGACCGGGCGCTCCCGTCCCCCATCTCGTCGGCTCACGGCGAGGACGACACACCGCGCCGTGGCGGCACGCTCCACCTCGCGGCGTTCGCCGATCTACGCGGCGGCCTCGATCCCACGGGATACCTGGACGGCCTATCGCTCGGCCCGATCCACCTGCTCTTCGCGGGGCTCGTCGAGTACGACGAGCACGCGCACGTCGTGCCCGACCTGGCGGACCACTGGGACGTGGACGACGGCGGGCGAACGTACCGCTTCGCCCTGCGCACAGGGGTGACGATGCAAGACGACGCGGAGCTGACCGCTGACGACGTCAAGCGATCCGCCGAGCGCGCACTCCATCCCGCGACTCCCAACCCGAACGCGAGCTACTTCACGAACATCGCCGGCTACGAAGCGTATTCGACCGGCAACGCCGAGCATCTCGCCGGAGTCGTCGTCGAAGGCCGCTATGTCGTCGCGTTTCACCTGACCAAGCCAGATTCCACGTTCCCGTACCTTCTCGCGATGCACACGCTTCGCCCAACCTGCCGGAGCGCCGGGGACCGCTACTCGGACAGCTGGCTTCCGTGTGGCGCGGGACCGTTCAAGCTGCCCCCGGGCGGCTGGCGGCGGGGGACGAGCCTGCGGCTCGTGCGTCACGAAGGCTACTTCCGCCCCGGGAGGCCTTACCTCGACGCGGTGGAGTGGACCTACAACATGACGGCGCTCGCACAGCGCGTACGGTTCGAACGCGGCGAGCTCGACCTGGCGCGGGAGCTGACCGACGCGGACGCCGGGCGCTTCATGCTGGACCAGCGCTGGAAGCCCCTTGGCATCGTCGAGGCAGACACCGCCATCTACGGCGAGTCGATGAATACGCGCATGGCCCCCTTCGACAACGTCGAGATCCGGCGCGCCGTCGCGGCGGCTATCGATCGCGAGCACCAGCACCTCGTGCAGCCGTCACGGATGTCGGTGCTGACTCAAGCGCTGCCGGCTTCCCTGGCAGATGACGATCCGTCGTTCACCGGGCAACGCTACGACTACCCCGCCGCCCTCGAGCACATGAGAAGGGCGGGCTATCCGTACGATCCGGTGACCGGTACGGGCGGCTGGCCGCACCCCATCGAGTACATCCTCTACGATCCCGGTCTCGACGTCCTGACCGCACAGCTCGTCCAGCAGGATCTGGCCAAGATCGGGCTGCGGCTGCATCTCAAGACGATGAGCTATGCCGCGTTCCTCACGCTCCAGGAGCGTCCAAGCGCATCAGCAATGTCCCCCGGCAACTGGATGCTGGATTATCCGGACCCCAGCTCGATATTCGACCCGCTCTTCACGACCGGCGCCATTGCTCCGGAGGGATCCTTCAACACGGCGTTCTTCTCGAGCCCGCGTCTCGACGATCTGATCGCCCGCGCGCACCTCGAGATGGACCAGACGGTTCGCAAGGTCCTCTACCGCGAGGCCAACGCCATCGTTTGTGACGAGGCGCCTTGGGCCTTCACGTTCGGCCACCACACCTTCGACGTGCGCCAGCCTTACCTGCACGGCTTCGTCCCTCACCCGGTATGGCCGCTCGATGTCAGCGGCGCGTGGGTCGACCGCGCAGGCGATGCGCTGGAGCGCGCGCTCGGTCCAGGCTTGCGATGAGGTTGCTGCTGCGTCGTCTGGGGTGGAGCGTCTTCGTCGTGTGGGCGGTCGTGTCCATCGCCTTCGTCGTGAACACCTTCGTCCCGGGAGACCCCGCGCGGATGGTGGCGGGGGTTCAGGCGCGACCCGCGGACGTGGAGCGCATCCGGCAGCAGCTCGGCCTGGGAGACCCCGCCCTCGTGCAGTACGCCCACTTCTGGAAGCGGCTCGTCCACCTCGGGCCGAGCGTCATCGACGCGAAGACCGATCCCGCCCACGCCAACTGCGCCGCCGTCGTTCCCCTCGGCGCGTCGGCGATGCACATCGACCTCGGGCGCAGCGCGCAGAAGCGTCAACCGGTCGTCGACCTCGTGGCGACACGGCTACCCCGCACCCTCGCGCTCGCGATGGCCGGGATGTTCGTGCAGCTCCTGCTCGGCCTCGGCACCGGCGTCTTCGCCGCGGCCCGGCGCGGCTCGTGGCTCGACCGCTTCCTCGTGGGCACGAGCCTGCTCGGGATCAGCGCGCCCACCTTCCTCATCGCGCTCGTCCTGCAGTTCGTCTTCGCTCGCGGCCTTGGCTGGCTCCCGCTCGACGGCTTCGGCACGACCCTCGGCGAGCACGCGCGCTGCCTGGTGCTCCCCGCGCTCACGCTCGGGGTCTACGGGGCAGCGTATTACACGCGCCTGGTCCGCGACGAGATGGTGGTGCTCCTCCAGCAGGACTGGGTGCGTACCGCGCGCGCGAAGGGGCTCTCCCCGGCGCGCGTCGTCCTCCGCCACGGGCTGCGCAACGCGCTCCTCCCCATCGTCACCGCCGTCGGCCTCGACTTCGGGGCGCTGATGGGCGGCGCCGTGGTCACCGAGACGGTCTTCCGCTGGCCGGGGCTCGGGGAGCTCAGCGTCAAGGCGCTCCTCGACCGCGACGGGCCCGTCATCCTGGCATGCGTCGTCGTCACGTCGATGGCCATCGTCGCGGCCAACGTCGTCGTCGACGCTCTCTACGCGCGCCTCGACCCTCGTGTGCGCGAAGCGGGCTAGATTAGTAGGCGCGACCAGCGATCTCGGTGTCCGTTCACGCTCAGAGAGTGTCGCTCCTGCTCTGGAGAGTGAAGCTTCAGAAAACTTTCTTGTCGCTTCACACGTCGAGAATGGAGCTTCGTGGAAAGGAAAGTGGCCGTCCAGGAGTCGAGAGTGGACGCCCAGAGAGTTTTCCTGTCGCTCTCCTCATTTCTCCTGGAGCTTCAGGCCGGACGAATGCAGCTTCTGGTCTCGGACCCTGAAGCTTCTGATGGATCGTGTGTCGCTTCTGTCGCGCGGCCTGGACGGACACACTGGTTTGCTGGAGCGACAGTCAAATTCGATGAGCCGACAGTCTCGGGCGCAGTCGGTCCGTCCTCGAAGGGGTGCCCGATGCTCCCGGGAGCGGTCCGGATGCTCGAAAAGCGTAGGACGCCGGTCAGAACGATGCTCCCGATAGCAAAAACGGCACGACGTCCAGTTCCGGCGCCACACCGTTCACATCCCAGGTCTCCTGCGACGCCTGCGGCTCCTAGGGCCCCGCGAGCATGCGGCACTCGTTCACGTTCGCCGTATGCGCCTGCGCGACGCAGCTCTTGTAGGCATCGCGCGCGGCGCCGCCGTTGCCGGACGCCTGGAGGGCCGCGCCGAGCGTGAGCCAGGCGTCGGCGTTCGACGGATTGCCCGACACGGCTTGCCTCGCGAGCGTCACGGCACGCGTCGTATCTCCCTTCGCCAGCGCCTTGCTGGCCTGCGAGAGGGCCGAGCCACCGCCGGGAACGAGCCCCGTGTCGACCGGCGTCTCGTGCGGGGCAGCCGTGGGGGCTGCGGCCGCGGTCACCGCCGGGATGCCGGGGGCATGCGTGGCTGCGGGTACGGCCGTGGCCACGGGGGCGGCGGTCGCAGGTGCTACGGCAGCCGCCGTGGCGGTCGCCGTCTCGGTCGGAGCCGGAGCGGCGGTCACGTTGGGCGCCGGCGCCGCTGCCGCCGCCGTCTCGACGGGTGCCGCCGACGCACTGGCCACGGGCTCGGTCGACGCGCTCGCAGCCGGTACCGCGGCGGCGGACGCCGTCTCGGTCGCTGTCGCGGTGACCGCCGGCGGTGGTGGGATGTCCGCCGTCTTCGCTGTCTTCGCGACGGCCCGCTGGTTCATCGCCTCGATCTGCCGGTCCTGCCGGGCACGCAGCGCCTGCAGCCCTCCGACCACCGAGAGGATCACCGCCAGCGCGACCACGATCACCACGATCCGCTTGGCCTGCGGGCTCACCTTGCGCGGGAGCCCCGCGATGCGCTCGTCGTCGAGCTCTTCCCGGGCCGCCGCCGCCGTCGCGCGTGTCGGGACCGTGGGGGGCAGGGACCGCGGCACCGGAGGCGGCCCATGCGCGGGCTGCGGTCCGGCCGCCCCGAGGGCGGGTGGCACCTTCAGCGGCTCGGTCTTGGCTGGCTGCCGCTTGGAGTGAGGCGTCTTCACCTCGAGCTTCCGGTTCGCCTCCGTCAGGATGTCGTCCACGTCGATCTCGCCCGTGGTGGGCTCCGGAGCGACGACTGGCACGGTCTTCGGCAGCGGAGCGGGCGTCGGTGCCGGCGCCGCCCTGGCGACGACCACGGGCATCGGCTTGGTGTCCGCGCTCGGGCTCGGGCGCACCTCGGCCTTGGGCGACGGCTTCGGCGTTGGCTTGCCCGCGGGGACCTCACGCAACACGGCCGCCGGCTCGCGTGCCGCGGCAGGCTCGCGCACCAGCGTCGCCGGCTCCTCGCCGAGGCCGGTCATCGTGTTCGCCAGTCCAGCGGGCCTCGCAGCCACCTTGTCGTGCACGCCATTGGCCGCGGGGGGCGCCGGTGCGGACGTCCACGTCTGCGCGAGAGGCTTATGCGACGGAGGCTCGCGGGCGGGAGGAGGCGGGAGCGGCGGGGGCGGCGGCGTGTCCGGCGGGACCGGCGGCACCGCCGGGAACTGCGACAGGGTGTTCGTGAGCGACTTGGGCGTCTCGGGCGCAGCCTCGGGAGCAGCTGCCACGGGCGCGGGCGGCCGGACCGTCTCCAACGCCGGCACGATCGCCATCTCCCCGCTCGACGGCATGACGTGCTGCCGCGCGCTGTCGCGCTCTCCGATCGCCGCGTCCTCGTCGGGCACGCGCACCACGAGCGTGCCGGGTTTGGCCACGAGCAGCCCTTCGAAATAGAGCTTGGTGATCGTCGACAGGGTCGACAGATCCTCGAAGGGTGAGTCGTCGACCACGTCCGATAGCGTCCGCTTGCCGTCGAAGAGGCGCAGGATCCCGTTGAGCTCATCGGGGATCTCGTTGAGGCGCTCGAGGAGCTGCCCGTGATCGATCTCGAAGACCGTCACCAGCGCCGGGAGCTGCTCGCACAGGCGCCCCCACTCGTCGACGCGCCGCATGCCCTCCATGAGGATGGCCTGGGTGGAGCCGCCGATGACGTCCTCGTTGGCGACGGCGCGGAACTCGACCTCGAACGTCGCCTCGTTCCAGATGAGCGCGCGGTAGATGGCCTCCTCGCCGCGCAGCCGCCCGAGCTCCGCGTCGACGACCTTGCCGTCGCGGAAATACACGTGCCCCTCCTGCCCGCCGCTGCGAAGGTGCACGACGCCGCTCTTGCGCGACACCTCGAACGTCTGGAGCAGATCGACGACCGCCATGTCCGACGTGGACCCGGCGAAGCGCGTGCGACCCGACGAGGATCCGCGCGTCGTGGCGATGTTCTCCTGCGTCCGCCGGGCGAGGAGCAGGTTCACCCGCGCGATGAGCTCGCGCACGAAGATGGGCTTGGTGAGGTAGTCCTCGACGCCGAGCTCCAGGCCGCGAATCTTGTCCTCGATCGACTTCTGACTCGTCAGAAAGACGATGGGGATGCTCGCCCACTCGGGCCGCTCCTTGAGCTTGCGCACGAGGGTGTACCCGTCGAGCTTGGGTAGGCGCGTGTCGCTGAGCACCAGATCGGGCGTGAGGGACTCGATCTTGGCGAGGGCGTCGAGGCCGTCGGTGGCCGTGGTGACGCTGTAGCCGGCCTTCTTGAGGCTGACCTCGAGCACGCGGACGCTCCGCGGGTCGGCGTCGACGAGAAGCAGCTTCTGCTTTGCCACGGGCGGAGCGTCAGCATGGAAGGGGGGCGCAGGGGGTGTCAAGCCGGGCGAACCTTCCAGTAGGGGCAAATCGGTAAGGAGACGGGGCCGTCAGTGCTTCGCGGCGAAGGGATCGCCGATGTCGTCCGACGGCGGCGGCTTCTTCGGACCACGGTGCGAGGTCGCGGTCGGGACGGCGGTCGCGGTCGCGG
>Ga0182030_10018427_pt1 | contig 13385 bp, 12 predicted proteins | sample 812S3MmetaG_FD_121299 | JGI IMG/M metagenome (GOLD analysis project Ga0182030, IMG submission 121299) | Permafrost microbial communities from Stordalen Mire, Sweden - 812S3M metaG (Illumina Assembly) | ecosystem: Environmental > Terrestrial > Soil > Wetlands > Permafrost | place: Sweden... | reverse complement strand
GCCTATGCTTGCTGTAATTTATATGGCAATAATGAGTTCGGTGGTGGCATATCTATTCTATGTTTACATGGTCAAACACATGAGCTTAATGGCGCTTTCTACGTTGCAGTTCGTTTTGCCAGTTTTCGCCCTTACTGTCGATCTTTTTCTAGAAAAACGAATGACTCTTTCGCCACAGATTTGGATTGGCAGCCTTATTGTTCTAGTCGGAGTAATTGTGAGCGTGCGGCGCTTCAAATGAGGTTTGGAAAATGGATTCAAAACGGCTTCAGCAGCTGAGAAACATTGCAATCAAGAATACTTTTTTTCAGCCGACCAGCTTAAATGAAAGTGTAAGACGACTCGGGTTTGTCCAGGCTGATCCGATTCGTGCTCCCGCCACCGCGCAAGATTTGATCTTGCGGCACCGCGTTGACTCTTATCGCACTGGCGATCTCGAACGTCATTATCATAATCTGGATATAGAAGAGGATCTTTTTTACGCTTACGGCTTTCTCGATCGCAGTGTGTGGAGCTTGTTGCACCCACGCGAAAAAACGACGCTTAGCAAGATGGATAAAAAACTGTTGAAGGCAGTTTCTGATGCAAAGGAAATACATCCGCGCCAGCTTGAGGCGCAGTTCGGGTCCGAGCGGATTGTTAACGCCTGGGGAGGTTATTCAAAAGCCACGACAAAGGCTCTTGAAGATCTTCATTATGCAGGATTTCTCAGAATAGTCAGACGAGAACGTGGTATCAGAATTTATGCGCCTGCCAAGCCCTCCGAAGTCGGCGAGCTTTCTGCTCAGGAACGCGCCGGGAGGCTCGCGAAGGTCATTGTGCAAATCCTTCAACCGGTGCCTGAAAAAACACTGCGCGAAACGCTCAACCGTGTGAAACATTCATTGAATTCGAATGTCGATTTCAGCACCGTGCTTGCGCGAAGCTATAAGTTGGGTGAGTTGATCAAGGTGGCGGTGGACGATGTTCAATATGTGCTGTGCGGTGTTGGGAGTGGTGATGTTAATGATGTGCCGGGTGATGTGCCCGAGCATGTGCGCTTTCTGGCGCCATTTGACCCCCTCGTTTGGGATCGGCGCCGCTTCGAATTATTCTGGGGCTGGGCTTATCGCTTTGAGGCTTACACGCCGGTAGCTAAACGTGAACGCGGGTACTACGCAATGCCACTTATGTGGCGCGACGCGATCATCGGTTGGGTGAATGCTTCGTTGGACGCCAACAAAAGTCTAATCGTTGAACCGGGTTTCATCAAAAGTAAACCAAGAGATAAACAATTCAAAGCTGCATTCGATCTGGAGTTGGAGCGATTCCGCAATTTTCTTGGGGGCTCGTGACGAGAGTTCAATCGACTTTGTTTTGCAATTCTTGGTCTAATGCGCGTATGAAAAGACTTGGGTGAACGATTTGCACACCTGCATGATGCTTAAGCGGAAGAACCTGTTTTGCATCTAGTGATACCAGATAGTCTGCTGCGCCCTCTTGAGCTGCAGCCAGGAGCATGTTGTCGTCCTGGTCAACCTCATCCAATCGATATACGACGTAGTTGCCTGGCACAAAAAGCGCGAGCTTGCCTACGCTTGTTATGAATTCAAGTATGCGTTCTGTCTCAATGCCCTTTTCGATAAACTTCGCTGCTATTTCTTCGAGAATTTGTTTGGACATAACTAGCTGGAATTCGCCTGCTCGCCATCTTGAAATGATTTGCGCAGAATGGCTGGCACCGGTTCGTGATAAAAATCCAGCGATGAAAACCGATGTGTCGACAACTACTTTAAGCACCCTTAGTTATCTTTCGCTCCTTGCTTGCTTGTTCCGCAGCGGATTGCATGCGAACTCTCACAGCATCAAACTCAGCCCAAATCTCCTCTGGCGTTGCATTCTGAGACTGCATTGCCGCCTGCAATCCTTGCGCTACCAGCAGCTTTGCCTTTTGGCGTGACTCGTCTGAAACTGTGATGTTCTCTGGTTCATCCTCAAGAAGAAGCAGATCTCCAGGACCGCAATTGAAGAACGAACACAATTTCAGCAGGGTGTTGAATTCGATTCCTTTACTTGCACCAGTTTCAAGTGCACTGAGGGTTTTTTGGCCAATGCCGGTCGCTTCCGACACAGCTTTTTGGCTGAGTCGCCCATGGCTAAAGCGGAGGAAAGAAAGATTTGTTTTGATGATTTTGTTCATTGGCTTACTCCTACTAAGGTCATTATGAGGTCGTGTAGGGTAAATGTCAAGCCGAGAACGGGGTGGGTAATGTTGTAGGCGGGGTCGGTCTGTATTAAGCGGAGCCGGTCTTTATTATGCGGAGCGCTTTTGAAGATCTGCATTCTGCTTGGGGTATAGCGGTACTACATCGTCTATTTGTTCTTCGGGATTTAGGTGATTTTTCAGCCCACTTTCCAGAAGCGCTTTCACCTCATCCAGCAATGATGCAGCATCCGAAACGGACATGATCATGGTATCAACCGCAAGTGTCAGCGTCATCAATTTGCGAATTTCGATCTTGTCACCAGCGCAAACTTTCAGTCGGGGCTCAATGGATCCAACACCGAAAATGCTCGTGGTTATATTCGGTGCAATTATAGTTTGCATCCCTAATTTGCCCAGAGATGTCAGACCGAACGTTGCTGGATTTACAAGTTGCCGAATTGCGGGTATGCGCATGCCGATCCAAATTCCTGCCTGACGAAACAGCCATGGCAAGCGAGTAAGTCTCACCTCTTTTGCCAGTTGCGGCACCTCTAATATTGGATCACTTCCATAGCTCTGAAGTTCTTCTGCGATTTCTCTTAGCGGCTTCGATTGCGCATCCTCAATGTTGGCGAAGAAGACTGTAGGCTGTTCGTCGACTGGGCGTTCAACTGTAAATCCTGCGATGGGTTTGGGTTGCGTAATCAACTTACCAGAGGGCAGACGAAAACTTCGGCTGCTTGGAAATTCTATTTGAGCAATAGAAATCGCCTTTAGCAAAATCGCAGTAATGGTGACTTTGTTGCCTCTCGCCGCCAGTCGAGCGCACAAATTCTCTATGGCTGTTACCTCAATATCAGATATGAGGACAGCAGGACGAGTACTCCGCGTGAAAATGGTAATCAGGTCGAGCACGTTCCAACGACTGCGTGCCAGGGTACTGATAGAAAAATCGTCACTTTGATTAGACACAATTGTTCCTCTGTCACAGCTCAGCTGTTCAGATTGATGTAACGACTATTGGTTCCGCATAATACATTTATGTGAAGAGAAACGAACCTGTGAGGCCACGCTTGTTAGCCGAAGGAAATGCGCTCCTCAAATCGGCAGTCCTTTTAGCAGAGATATGACTGCGCCAAGAGCCTTGACTGGAAGTGAATGCTAGGTTGTGCGGATTGAACGTGGTGCATGCGGATTGATGCGGATCGAACGTAGGGCGCGACGCCTTGCGTCGCCCACGCTACGAAAGACCCAATTCAAAAGGAATCCGTCGGCTATTATTCGAGTCGTCCTGAAGCCGGTTGAATGAACATCGAGAAGTTCTGCCCCTTGCCAGGTTTATCAGAGGCGGTGCTTTGAGCGGCAGGTTCCAAATCGTTTTTAGCAGCTGATTCCGGCTCAGCAGAACTTGTTGCTGGTTTCACAGAGGGCTCCGGAGCCTTGAGCGCTACCTTCTTCAAGCTTGATGCGAACAACTTCTTGCCCAACCCCTTCTCCGCTTGTGGCGCAACCGGTGGCGCCGGAGGATCGCACAAGTGACTTACCATAAATTGCGAGAATGCCAGCAATGGCGAATTCTGCGTGAGCAACGCCGAATTATAGCTGTTTACAGCAAGGGAAGTCTCTGAATTGATAGTCTGGAAACGAGTCTCGAAGCGTTTCGCTAGATACACTTCTTTGAGCAATTTCGATTCTTCCGGTCCACCTTGAGTCATGATGTATGCAGTCCAGGCGATCTGTGAAGCTGGCGAAATGATTGTCGGAGACATTGACGCGATGCTCAGGCTGGTGTTTACCACTTTCGCCGTAGCACGCGCAAACTTGCTGCGACCATTGTACTTGTGCAGAGAACCTGCGATCTGCTGTACTACGTGATCTTGTTGAATCGCTCTGCCCAGAACATCTTTGCACTCAGCCTGGATTTGCATTGGCCCATCAAGCGGCGCGGGGAAAGCAACCTTCTGTGTTTGACACCAAGCTCTCAGGCGTTCAACAGCTTTGTCAGCTGATTCTTTGTCGGTGAGCGTCTCTATTTCAGCCCTTCCCTCGTCGACGTCTGCAGTCCCCTTCGCTGCATCGGTGGTGCCTAAACCAGTGGCAATTTGCATCATCGCTGTAACAAGTCGTTCATGAACCTCGTCGGCTTGTTTTTGCTTGGCATAAGCAACTGCCGAGCTGCTCTTCAATTTTAGTTTCTCATCGAGAATTACGTCGGCAGCTTCGCTTGATTGTTCAAATCCGCGATAGGCTGTACATAACTCTGCCAGGTCGCGGCTGGATGCTGCGAGTTTGGCGATTCCTTTCTTAAAATGCTTTTCTTTATCGAGAAGTTCGGCTTGTCGAATCTTTTCTTCAGCTGCATCGTTTAGTCCAACGATTAACTGGGACATATCAGGACTGTTTCGCTCTACAACTTCTGCGCGTAGGCGGACTGTTTTTGATGCTTTCGTTTCACTGGTATTGTCAGCCACATTTGGGATTGCGCCCCTTAACCCGCCTGTGCCAGGTGAAGCTTCTGCTGTTGGGGTTGTGCTTGAACCGGAGTCACCGCTGGTGGTGGCATTAGGCGCTGCTGCTGGCGCCGCATCGGAAATCGCTTTGTTTGAAGATTGTTTCTCTGTTGCTAATCGGTCTGCTTCAGCTTTCTCTGCTTCAGCTTTTTCTGTCGCCGCCTTCTCTGCAGCTGTCTTTTCCGCCGCTAATTTTTCTGCAGCTTCTTGTTCTGCCGCAACTTGTTCTGCCGCAGCTTTTTCCGCCGCTGCCCTTTGAGCCGCGACTCTCTGCGCTGCAGCGGCTCGCTGCGCCGCAGCCTCGGTGACCGCCCTATCCGAATGACTAGCGGAGCCGTCCTCAATCCAGTTTTCGCCTGTGCCATCTTCGGATGGTGCCATGGCGAATCCTGCTTGTCCTGCGGCTACCAGTGGAATCAATAACGAAAACGCAACGCTGGTTAGTTTTTGATGTGAACGGTTGTTTAGCAATGACATGTTGGTGTTCTGCTTGCCGGGGATCGAAAAGGCGCGTCTAATCAGCAAAAGCTGCTGCTTGAGAATACCATAAAAGACACCAGAAGGCACCTTCCTTCCTTTGATTCAGTGGTCTAGATAAAAGCTCGAAAAGCTTGGAAAGAGGTTCTTTTATGAATTCGATGCTAGAAGAATTAGATCTTGAACACTTTACTACTCGGTCTTTACAACGCTTGCTACTCGTTTCGTCTTTAGAAAAATGTCTGAAAGCTGATCTCCGTGATCGGAAATCGGGTTGACACTCTTACATAGAATGGGATCTCATGACATTCTCGTGAATTCTGCTTAAGCTTCAGCTCTAACGTTTTGGGGGATTGCTGGTGGAAGATCTTGAGCAGGAAAAGAAGGATGGCGCAAAAGGTTCAACTCTCAGTTCAGTTGAGCTCAGCAAAAAGGATTTGGAGAGCTTTGCTCCGAGAATTGCAGAACTTGCTCGACATGGCGCGAATCTGGTCTTACCTACGCTGGATATTCTCGGGCTCTACATCGATAATAAAAGTGGCGATTGCAAATTTGTTTTTACTGCTGGAAGCAACCAAGAAGTTGCTGTGCTTGAGCGAACTGACGGCACCCGTGAAGAGAAGCGTGCCGACCAAACGCGCAGCTTGATCTATCCTAACAATGAAAAAGTGGAATTCGATTCAACCGGACATGCTAGTTCTCTCGTCACTGCTGATGGTGTCAAGCGTGAATTCAGCGGTTGGTCGCTTGATACGGTGACGGGTAAAGAATGCCCCTCCAGCATAAAAGTTACCGGCTTCTTTCATCAAACGAGAAATCGTCTTATTCAACAGTTGATAGAGAAGTTATCGGGGCGCAAGCTTTATGGCATATGGCCCGGCCGAATCGGCAGGAGCAAGGTCCACATCCGACCTGTAATGTTACTGCGGTGCGAAGCACGCTCATTCATGAAGCGCCATCATATTTCGCTAAAATGATTGTAGACGTTGCCACCACTGACAGATTCAAGACAGCTGATGGAAGCGTAATCGAAGTGCCACAGAAATCTGTAAAACCGACAACTCCAGAAGCGAATTTCCCGCCCACAAATGGCAGTCGTTCATGGTTGGGTCATATATCCGATGTTGTTATGGCTAATGTCTTTTGGCAAAGGCAGAGCGTTGATACCTACGGGCAGCAAGTGCCGAAGGGATCTATCAAATACGTTGAAATAGGCGCTCAATATAATGGCGACAGGATCTATAAGTACGATGGCAATAATATTGCCTACGAACTCAGGGAGCGTGGGCAAAACGTGCTCGCGCGCAGTCCGGAACTGACGCCCAGCAATCTCGGGGCTGTATTGGGACAGATAACAGGCAAGAAAAAAATCGCATTATTTCGCATAAGGATGTTTATCCTGAAACTACAGATGGGGCTACCACAGTGGCTAATAAGGCCGATTTCGAAAAAGAATTGACGCAAGGTCCCTGGCCAAAAATCATAACGGTGCATTCGACTCAAGATCCGTTTTGGCAAGATTCCGGATATGGTTCCGCCGGTGGTGCCGGGGGACGTACCGGTGCCTGGCATGTTGTGGTTGCTACCGGTTATGACGCCAGGACAAAAAGTCTGGCAATAGACAATTCGTGGCAGCCTGAGCGCGATCATAATAGCCCGAAGCGGCAGTTAAGTTCTGACCTTATCTATGCAGCATTGAGTGGACCCAGGAGCTAGTTTCTACAAGGGCGGCGCTGTGCGCCGCCCGCATTGATGCGATCCTGACGCCAACGCAAAATGCTTCGTGAGGCACCGAAAATACTAAAGAGAGGTTTCGGCTCGGATCGAAACCTCTCTCTAGGTTTTATCAGGGGGATATCGGTCCTGGAAAAAATCTCTGATTTCTTGAGGCTCTTGCCGGTGCCTCGAGATGGCGCCAGCTCTGGGCTTCTGGCGCTTCTCTCTCGGCTGTGGGATGCATCAAGGAAACTCAGTGAATACATAATATTTGAAATTGTTGTGATTTTCATGAGAAACGACTACGTGCTCTCCACATAAAGGGCACATTGTTATTGCGGTACTATACTCATGAAGCTTCGCTCCAAAAAACTGGTCTTCAAATTGAAGTCATTTTTTCAACCACAAAAACACGCCATAGCCATGCTGTCGCTTCTGCTATTATCAGGATGCGATTTGCAGTCGCCGTGGTCGCGGGAATATCATTTGAGACAATTCGAAAAATGGCGCACGCTGGGCGACCGGGCGCGCGTATCCGATAATGCCAAAACTGCTGTTCCATATTATCAGAAAGCGATCGACGAACTGCGCCAAGCTGGTTCCAACCCAGTAAAAGAGGCACAGGCAATTCAGGACATCGCCGAGTGCGATTTGATGGACAATGATCTTCAGGGCGCACTTCATAACTTTGAGAGCGCTCAAGCGATTTATCAAAAGCAAGCAAAGCTGTCCGCATTGCAGAAGTTTGCTCAACTCCGCTGCCTTACAGGAACTGGCGTCGTGCTTCTAAAGATGAATCAAGTCGAAAAGGCTGAAGCAATTTTGAAACAGGTGGCATCAACAACACCTGTTTTGAAAAATTCCGAGCAAGCTATTGCCTGCGGCTGGCCTCCTTTACTATGCCAGCATGCTGCAAAATACTGGCTAGCAGTTTGTCATGAAAAAACTGCTATGCCGGCGGTAGCCCCTGAAAAGAATCGCTCGAACGAAACTGACCTGGCGACTTTGCTCGCTGATCCGACGATTTGTCAACCTGTCAGGGAAATGCTGGCGGATCAATATAGCGATCGTATGTATGCCGATAGCAACTTTCTTGTGGCGAATCAGGTTGATGCCAAATACGGTATTGCAAGAAATGCTGATTCCTCTGCCGCTGAGGAGTTACAACGACGCTGGGAAGCGCTCAGTAAGCAAGGCAAGAAGTGCGAAGAAGAAGGCAACTTCGCGGGGGCAATTGAATGCTTTACCAATGCTCTGCAAATCGCGCGGGCGGCGAAACCCGCTTCGCTCACGAGAGAGGTAACCAGTCTGTGTAATTTAGCCTACTTCTATCTGAATAACAACGCGCTCGCTTCAGCGGTGCCACTATTGAAAGAGTGCGTGGATATTCAGCGCTCACGCTTCGGTGACAACGACCGAGGGCTGACTATGCCGCTTGCCCGGCTCGGGCGGACTTTGTTTACTCTGGGCGATACAAAAAATGCCGCGCCGTTGCTAACGCAAGGATACGATCTTGCCGTGAAAGGATATGGCGCCGAGAGCCAATTTACAGCTCGCGTCGAGTGTATGCTGGCCGAGCTTCAAGCGAAAGAGAATCATCTTGAAGAAGCTGAAATACATGTGAATCATGCACTGCCCATTATGCAAAGAGATTTGATGCGAAATGAACGCGGAATTATTGATGGCGAATTGCTGTTGGCGGACATTTATAAAATGACCGGTCGGGGCGCTCAGTGCATGAAACAATCCATTGATGCAGCGGACTTCGCGCAGGAGTATGGCAGTTATCGCGATCAAATATTTGCGTTGGATAATCTTTTCAGGCTCAGCCAACAGCAGAAGAACGTAGCGGTATTTAAAGACGCCATCCGTCGCGAGAAAGAGGTTTTTGATGACGCTATGGCGAATCCTAAATGGAGCAAATGGGCCAAAATCAAAAAGCGAAAACTGCAGAGCGAAACTGGAGTCGTGATCCGATGAAAATTCAGCTCAAGCTCTGGCAAAAAGGAATAATCATAATTGCACTGCCCCTGGTGTTTGAACTCATCTTCGTTTTCGTGCTGGGTGTATTGTTGCACGGCGTCGAGGTTGAAGCGCGAAACACCGAACGCTCTCGGAACATTGTGCTCGAAGCCGAGCAAATTGAGCGCGTTTTCTTCCATGCCGGGGCGGCTCTTGCGAGTTATCAGGCTAGTAAGAATCCTCTCTTCGTTCTTCAATACAAACAAGCTCGACTGAAAATTGAATCGGAGCTCGAGGTGCTTGAGCGGCTTTGTCAGGATAATAAGCGTCAGCGCGCTGAAATGGCGGAAATCGGCGTGCATATTAATAAGGGGCTTGAGTTATTAGAAGAGTATCGTTCGAGAATCGAGCGTGACGATCTCGCTGCCTCACCGTTCGATGAACAGGTGAAAACGAGCGTGTTGGCTCTTGGTGGAACGCTTGCCAAAATCATTTCTAACGAAAAGGACGTAGAGATTCATCGCCCGCAATCGGAGCGGCATTTGCGCCAGCTTGTTGAACAATGTTTGTTTGCCGGTATCGCGCTCAATGTCTTGATTGCGTTAGGCGTCTCTATTTACTTTAGCAGGGGCATTACAAGAAGACTTTTGATCTTAGGTGCTAACAGCGAGAGATTGGCGCTGAAACAAACATTGCTGGCTGAAATGCCCGGAAGTGATGAAATCGCGCAATTAGATTCAGTGTTTCATCGCATGGCAGATACTCTGGTGGAGGCGGCGCGGAAAGAGCGAGCCGTTGTGGACAACGCTGCGGACGTGATTTGTAGCATCGACCCGCAAAACAGATTCGTTGCTAGCAATCCTGCGGCGTGCAAAATCTGGGGGTATAGTGGAAGCGAATTGCTTGAGCGGAACGTTTTGGATATAGTCGAACCCGATTCGGCTGAGCCAACCGGCGCAGGCTTCAATAAAGCACGCAGCGAGAATTCGACCAGCGTTTTTGAAAATCGCATACTCACTAAGAGTGGCGAGTCGATTGATATGCTCTGGTCGGTTTACTGGTCGGAAGCTGAGCAGCGCATGTTTTGCGTGGCGCACGATATCAGCGAGCAAAAGCGCGCGGAGCGTTTGCGCAAAGAAGTGTTGGATATGGTGACACACGATTTGCGTTCGCCGTTAGCGTCAATTGACCTTTCGATCGATATGCTGCAGCAGGGGTACAAGGGCACCATAAGTGAACAAACTTCTGGGGAACTTGAAAAAATCAAGCGTAACTCCTCTCGCATGATGCGGCTGGTTAACGATTTGTTGGATATGGAAAAGCTGAAAGAAGGTAAGCTCAAGCTTGTGCGCAAAGATGTCAACTTGCAAGTTATTGTGGAAAACGCTTTCGATGTTGTCCAGCCCGCTGCTAATCAGAGACGCATAAAATTGCTTGAGGAAAACACCGACATGGAAATCTTCGCCGATGGTGTGCGGATCGGGCAGATTCTCATAAATCTATTGTCGAATGCGCTTAAGTTTTCCTCAGAGAATTCAGAGGTGAAGGTAGCGGCGGAGACACGGGAGAATCAAGTTATCATCAAAGTAATTGATAATGGGCCCGGCATGACGAGCGATCAATCCGGTAGACTTTTTCAGCGATTCTCACAATTGGAAGCGCACTTGCAGCAAGGCAGCGGATTAGGTTTGGCTATTTGCAAAGCTTTAGTCGATCTGCATGGTGGCAGCATCGGTGTCGAATCGGAGAAGGGCAAAGGTAGTACTTTCTGGTTTTGCTTGCCGATGTCTGCCTCCGAGCTTGAGGACGATCAGCAACGATGATTCCCACGTGGAAGATCAGGTCGATTCGGGTCGATTCAGGTCGGGTCGATAGATCAGTTTTCAATAAGCTTGACAGTCACTCACGTCAGGCTATGATGAAAGTAATCATAGCTCCCACGCCTCTTCAAGTTCATGCTACCGATGACAGAATGTTCTGAGTGCAAAGTCTAGTCTCCAAGCTGAATTCAGAGTGTATTGCTTCTGCTGCCAGTTGTGCTTGATCAAGTGGCACGATTGCTGAAATGCGAATGTCACTACAAGAAAGTTGCTTAATAGATATCTGTTTGTTCGCCAAAATAGAAATCAATCGCGCTGCCGCAAACCTGTCTGCTGCCAGTCCTTGACCGATCAGGCTAACTTTGGCTACTTCGGTTTTGCTAACAACTTCACAGTTTCCAAATCGTTTCTTAACAGAGTTGCTCCACAATTGGAGTTCGTCAATGTCTAAATACTTCACAGTAGCCAGCAGCGATGGTGCCTCACATTCATCAGTTAAAGCAGAAGTGAGAGCATCGATAATAATGTTAGACGAACCTTCGAGATTAGCAAACGCTTCTTTTGAATCAACCACTCCGCAGATTTTTAGCAGCGCAACATGGCTATCTATTGCTACTCCGCTAATGTTTTGCTTCCGTTCCACTTTGCTATCTCCTATTAAAGTTCCTTCGTGCTCTGGTTTGAATGTGTTGCGTATTCGCAATTTGAGATTGTGGTCCTGCGCCAGTTCGACAGCGCGTGGATGAATTACCTGCGCGCCACTTCGGGCAAGTTCAAGTGACTCCTCGTATGTGATGGCTTCGATGAATCTAGCATTTGAAACGCGCGATGGATCTGCGGAGTAGATGCCATCTACATCGGTGTAAATGTGGCAGGTGTCAGCTCCAGCTGCAACGGCGACTGCAACTGCGCTCGTGTCGGAACCACCGCGCCCGAGAGTTGTGATTTCTCCGGATTGGCTGCAGCCCTGGAAGCCGGCGACGACTGTTACTTCGTTTTCTTCGATGGCTTGATTTAGTAAGTCATCGCGAATGCTCAGTATGCGTGCCTTGCTGTGGCTGTCATCGGTGATGATGCCTAATTGTTGTCCTGTGTAAGCCTTTGCTTTGATACCGGTGGAACTTAGGGTGAGCGCCAGGAGCGCAATTGAGACTTGTTCGCCGCTGGAGAGAAGGAGATCTAGCTCCCGTTTATCTGGTATCAGGCTGCATTGCTTTGCTAGCTTAAGCAGATAGTCGGTTGTGTCGCCCATGGCGGAAACTATAACAATCTTCTTTCGGGCTGGGAATGTGCGAATAATTTCAGCTACGTGCTGGAGGCGTCCGATGCTTTTAACGGAGCTTCCTCCGAATTTTAATACTGCTATGTCTTGCATTCGTTTTCCTTTTTCTTCGATGAGCGTTGGGGCTTGTTGCTAATTTCTTTTATTTTGCGCGTTTGAATAAGTGGGCGCCGCACCGCGACGCCCCTACGTTTGTGGGCATCGGTATTCCTGGGCATCAGTGTCCTGTTCTCTCCGAATCTTTTGGGCATCAGTGTCCTGTTCTATCCGAATCTTCTGGGCATCAGTGTCCTGTTTTATCGAATCTCCCGGGAGCGCGGGCGTCCCGCCCGCTTCGGTTAGAAGGTATGTTCTTGGGTCGGGTAGAAGTAATGTTCGTCGGTCAAATAGAACGTATGTTCATCGTTCCGTGAGAACGTATGTTCGTCCGTCCGTCCGTTTCAACGTTCTAGCCCTCCAGGGGCGGCGCTCCCAGGTTTTATTGCGATCCTAAGCGGATGAGTTGTTTCTCTTGTTGGTGAACTGAAGTGGTTGTTGGTATGACGCGATCTAGATCTCGGACGAGGTCGTCGGCGCCTTCGATGCCTACCGATAGGCGGATTAAGCCATCGACGATACCACAGTGTTCGCGCACTTCTTTGGGGATTGGTGCATGGGTCATGCTTGCGGGGTGGCAGATTAGGGATTTTACTCCGCCGAGGCTTTCGGCTAGTTGAAATAGTCTGGTGCCGTTCACTACTGTTTTAGCAGATTCAAAACCACCTTTGAGCACACAGGAAACCATGCCGCCAAAACCGTTCATCTGGCGCTTCGCAAGCTCATGTTGTGGGTGAGATTTCAGTCCTGGATAAATGACTTCTTCAACGCCAGGATGGCTCTCTAAGAACGTCGCAACCGCAAGTGCGTTGCGTTCGTGTTCTTTCATGCGTATCGCCAAGGTCTTGACTCCACGTATTGTCAAAAAGCAATCGAACGGTCCGGGTACGGCGCCGACGGCGTTTTGGTTGAACTTCAACTCTTCATAGAGATCTTCGCGCGAGCAAACGATGCCGCCGCCGATGATGTCGCTGTGTCCGCTCAGATATTTAGTTGTGCTATGTATCACCACATCCGCCCCGAACTTCAGTGGTCTCTGCAGGTATGGTGTCGCGAAGGTGTTGTCTACCACGAAAATTATATCGTGAGCTTTTGCTATATCACCCACTGCTTTGAGGTCCGCCAGCCGGAGAAGCGGGTTTGTGGGCGTTTCCAGCCATACTAATTTTGTGGAAGGCTCAATAGCTTGTTCAAGTGCCTCGAGGTTGCGGGCGTCTACATAAGTGAAGCGAACGCCAAAACGTTTGAAGACTCTTTCAAACAAACGATATACACCACCGTAAACATCTTCACCGCAAACAACGTGGTCGCCGGCGGAAAGTGTATGCAGAACCGTG
>Ga0182030_10018426_pt1 | contig 13385 bp, 21 predicted proteins | sample 812S3MmetaG_FD_121299 | JGI IMG/M metagenome (GOLD analysis project Ga0182030, IMG submission 121299) | Permafrost microbial communities from Stordalen Mire, Sweden - 812S3M metaG (Illumina Assembly) | ecosystem: Environmental > Terrestrial > Soil > Wetlands > Permafrost | place: Sweden... | reverse complement strand
GGCGGAGCCGATTGGAGTGAGGGAGTCGGGCGCGGCATTGGTTGAGCCGGTGGCGCCGTTGGAGGTGACAACAGCGGTGAGCGTGGAACCGCCGATGCCGAAGCGAACCTCCTTGCCTTCCATGTTGCCGCCGGTCAATTGCAAGTCAGCCAGGTGCGGCGGGGTGGGGCGTTCGCAGTAATCGAAGATGGCAATTCCAACGGCAAACAGAAAGACCATGACGGCATAGAGCGCCCAACCCGCGCGTTTTCTGCCGGTCATCAGCCCGAAGGTGTAGGTGAGGGCGGCGTGGAAGCCAGCCCAGTTGAGGACCTTCAGATTGCCCACGGGGCCGGCGGGCTTGGGGACTTTGCTGGCCGAAGGCGTGGGCAGGGGCGGCAAGCTTTGACTGGAGCCGTTGATGGCCAATGCCGCGAAACTACACGTTACGATGCTGAAAACCGCTGGCCGCATTGTACGCATATGAACTCTCCGCCTATTCGGGATCGCTAGCCATTTTATCAATTCGGCAAGCTGGTTTTAGAACTTATCCGTAAATAGAAATGGTTTGTCTCCAACAAATCATGGCTGCGGCAAGCGAGAGCAGGGCGAGATAGCTCTCTTGAGTCTTTTCGAAGCTCACCAACAGTTTGCGGAAACGATTGAACCAGGAGTGCGTGCGCTCCACCACCCAGCGCCGTGCTTTGTGGTCTGGATTGTTGACCTTATCATCTGATTCCTGGCGGCGGGTCTTCAGATTAAGGTGATAGTTTTGTTTGCGGCTGGTGACCAGAACCGGGTAGCCAACATATCCAGCGTCGACGCAGAGTGTCTCGGTTGGCTTCCGGCGCGACTTCGGCCGTGAGACAACGATGCGTTTCAGCGTGGCCTCCAGCAGCTTCGAGTCATGAATGTTTGCCCCGCTGGCGACGAGCGATAGCGGGACGCCACGCGCGTCGACCAGGAGACTTCGCTTGCGCCCATTTTTTTCCCCGATCCGTGGGGTTCGACCCTACGCATTCTTGCGCCAGCGGAGCCTTGCCCATGGTGCCGTCAACGCTCTGCCATTTCCAGCCGATACCCTCCATCTCGTCGTATTCAGCCAGTCCGGCCTGCCACAGACGGAGGAAAAAGCCCATCCGCTGCCAGCGCTGAAAATGCGCGTGCACTGCGCTGGCACTGCCGAATTCGCGCGGCAACGCCTTCCACTGGCAACCGGTGCGCAACACGTAAACAATGGCTGAAAACACCTGCCGGGCTGGCATCGGCTTACGTCCCGCGCCAGGCCCACGACGATAAACACCCCCAGCAGGTCGAGTGACAACGGGGACAAGTGGTTCTACCTTGCCCCAAAACGCATCCGAAACAGTCCAAGATTTGATCTGCGGCATCCTGGAACTTATCTTCGCCCGGTTTGCGCGTTGCCGTGCATGGCTGACTCTCTTCGGGAACCAAGTTAAACACTATTTACGGATAAGTTCTTAGTGTGCCAACGAAGTCCGTTACAAATGAAGAATTTGTGATGCGAATGTTGTCGCACTCAGAATTTTCGTTCGCCCCAGTTTGTCAAGCTGCAGAAGGCCTGAGCGCTTATCTCCGGTCACCGCGTAGTCGGGCTGGGCCGCCTCGATCAGGTCAAGCAAGTAGCTGTCTGTCGGGTCAGCCGCATGAAGCCTGCGCGGCAGCGAACCCGGCCAGACGATTGCATTGTAGAGGTGGTTGAGCATGCTGCCTACATGGTGAGGTTGGAGCCTGAATCTGAACTTCGGGGTACGGCAGGCCGTGCGAATTTCGTCGATCTGCTCCTGGCAGGTCAGCAATTGGAAGCCGCCGTTACGCCATTGGTCGACGATACGCGCCGGTGTGCCGTGCGGAACGAGCATGGCGCTGATGATGACGTTGCTGTCCAGCAGGACCAGCATCAGCGCTTCTGTGCACGAGCCCAGGCCAAGGACTCCTCAATGATTGCATCCATTTCGTCGGGGTCCACATCTTTGTTGTGTTCTCGGGCCGCGTTGAGCGCGGTATCGAAGATGTGCTTGTTGACGGCCTCGGCGACAAAGCGGGAGAGATCGCCTTTCTTGCCTCTGCCTTCATTGGCGAGGAACTGGCGCAGGGATTTGTCGAGTTCTTTGGGGACGACCAGATTCCAGCGTGTGGTGGCAGTGGACATGGATGGCTCTCCATCTCCAATATACACCTAAGCAGATAAACACATAAACACCGACCCTGAAGGAGAAGTAGCCGCATTCAGCCCTGGACTCTGACAGAATGCGGCTCTTAATTGCAATTGAAGACTGACAACCTACTTACTTATCCGTCAGGGCTTCTACGCCGGGGAGCTTTTTGCCTTCGAGGAATTCGAGGCTGGCGCCGCCGCCTGTGCTGATGTGGGTGATCTGGTCGGCTACACCGGCCTGGTTGATGGCGCTTACTGAATCACCGCCGCCAATGATGCTGATGGCTCCCCGGTTGGCGGCTACGGCATGGGCTATGGCGTTGGTTCCTACGGCGAACTTGGGAAATTCGAAGACGCCGGCGGGGCCGTTCCAGACGATGGTTTTCGCGGTTGCCACAACTTTTTCAATTGCCAGGATGGATTTGGGGCCGATGTCAAGGCCTTGCCAATCTGGGGGAAAGTTGACCGATGTGTCCCATGGCTGGGTGTTGGCATCGGGCGAGAAAGCGTCGGCGAGGATGTTATCGACGGGCAGGAGGAGATTGACGCCCTTGGCTTTGGCCTTGTCGAGCGCCGCCTTGGCCATGTCGATCTTGTCTTCTTCGACGAGGGACTTGCCGGTAGAGACGCCGAGCGCGCGCTGGAACGTGTAGGCCATGCCGCCGACGATTACCAGCGTGTCCACCTTGTCCAGCAGGTTGTCGATGACGTCGATTTTGCCGGAGATTTTGGAGCCGCCGATGATGGCGACGAAGGGTTTTTCGGGGCTTTCGAGGGCCTTGCCGAGATAGGTGATTTCCTTTTCCATGAGCAGGCCGGCTACGGCAGGCTTGAGGAAATGGGTGATGCCTTCCGTGGAGGCGTGGGCACGATGTGCGGAGCCGAAGGCGTCGTTGACGTAGACGTCGGCGAGCAAGGCAAGAGACTTGGAGAAGACGGGATCGTTCGCTTCCTCTTCAGGGTGGTAGCGCAGGTTTTCAAGCAGCAGAACCTGGCCGGATTCGAGCTTGGTCGCCATTTCATAGGCAATGGGGCCGATGCAGTCGGGGGAGAAAGCCACGTTTTCGAACGAGCCGATCTCCTTGTCGAGCAGCTCGCGGAGGCGATCGACGACCGGGCGCAGGGAGTACTTTGGGTTCGGCTTTCCCTTGGGACGGCCGAGATGCGATGCCAGAATGACTTTGGCATTGTTGTTGATGGCGTAAACGATGGTTGGCAGCGTGGCGACGATGCGGGTGTCGTCAGTGATTTCCTTGCCGTCTTCAGTGAGCGGCACATTGAAATCGACCCGGATGAAGACGCGCTTGTTGGCAATATCGATGTCGCGAATGGATAGTTTGGGCATGGTGTCTTCCTTTGGAAGTCAGTTCTTAGTTCACAGTTCACAGTTGACGACAGTGCTACTCGCTGCCGGGAATGACGGCGTCCATTTCTATTTCGATGCGCCAGGCGGGGTTGAGGAGCGCGGCTACGACTACCATGGTGGCGGCGGGACGAATCGCGCCGAAGAACTCGCCGTGAACGCGGCCCACGGCCTCCCAGTCGTCGGCGTGTGTGAGGAACATACGAGTGCGCACGACGTCTGCAAAGGTCGCGCCTGCTTCAGCAAGAGCCTTCTGAGCAATCTCGAAGATGCGCCTCGTCTGGCCCTCCGCATCCTCTGTTTCCGCGCCCACCGGCCCGGTTCCAGCAAGATGCACGGCCTGCCCCACGCGCACCGCTCGCGAGAAGCCGATGATGGGCTCGTAGGGAGAACCGCCAGAGACGTTTGTGCGCATGGGAATCTTCAGTGCCGAGTGGTAAGTGGATAGTGGTTAGTGGTAGGCGGCCCGATAACCGCAACTGACCACTAACCACTAATTACTGACCACTGTTTTGTTTACAGGCCCTTCTTTTCGAGGAAACCAATCAGGTCGACGACGCGGTTGGAATAACCCCACTCGTTGTCGTACCAACTGAGGACCTTGACGCTCTGACCCACTACCTTTGTGAGCGGCGCGTCCACAATCGAACTGCGCTTGTCGCCCTTGAAGTCCGAGCTGACGAGCAGGTTCGAGTCCACGCCAAGAATCCCCTTCAGTTCGCCCTTGGAGGCAGCAACAAATGCGGCGTTCAAAGCTTCCACTGTGGTGGGCTTTTCGGCGATGTACGTCAAGTCGACGATCGAGACGTTGGGGGTTGGCACGCGGATGGCAAACCCGTCCAGCTTGCCCGCCGTCTCCGGAATCACCAGCTTCAAAGCCTTGGCGGCGCCTGTCGAGCTCGGAATCATGTTCAGAGCGGCAGCGCGGGCGCGGCGGAGGTCCTTGTGCGGAAAGTCGAGGATGACCTGGTCGTTTGTATAGCTGTGAATGGTGGTCATGATGCCGCTGACCAGGCCCGTGGTTTCGAGGATGACCTTGACGACAGGCGCGAGGCAATTGGTGGTGCAACTGGCGTTGGAGATGATGTTGTCCTTAGCCGGATCGTATTTGCTTTCGTTCACTCCGAGGACGATAGTGATGTCTTCGTTGGTGGCCGGAGCGGAAATGATGACCTTCTTCACGGTTGCGCCCAGATGCGCCTTGGCCTTGGCGCCGTCGGTGAAGTGGCCGGTGGACTCGATTACGATCTGCGCGCCTACTGAAGCCCAGTCCAGCTTGGCGGGGTCGCGCTCGGCCCACACCTTTATCTTCTTGCCATCCACGGTGATGAAGTCCTCGCCGTGCCCGATCTCATTCTTCAAGTTGCCCAGGATCGAGTCGTACTTGAGCAGGTGAGCCAGCGTCGCGGGGCTGGTCAAGTCATTGACGGCAACAAAATCAATTTCAGCATTCCCAAGCGCGGCGCGCAAAACGTTGCGGCCAATTCGGCCGAAGCCGTTGATTCCAACCTTAACTGCCATGTGTGTCTTCTCCTTGAAAGTCTCTGAAACCTTGGTTTCATCTTGTTCAGGTTCGCTGCATTCCGGGACTGAAATACGCCCGGAACGCAATTCCACCAAACCCATGATGGTAACACTCCTGTCAACGAAAAAAGGATGAAAACTGATCGATTCCCGTCTTCAGAGCACAAATTCCCTCATCGGTAGTTTGCGTTCCCAAACCGGTTCCGGTATGTGACGCGGTGCACACTATTTGCAGCGCACTCGGCAAGTGTGGTATTCGGGTAACGATAGGTTAGGGTTTAAGCAGGCATGAGAAGACGCTCCAGACACACTGTCAATACTTCCGAATCCACAGGCAAAATTGGGCAGGAACTCCCATCGAATCAACCAGCGCCGCTGGTTCCCTTCTATCCGGACGATCCTCCCGCCGCGCAGCCGGCCAGGCAGCCAGTGCAGGCTAGGCCCCATGCTTCGTCAAGTCCGTCCCAGCCGGTGCAAGGACAGCCGGGCTCGGCACCGCCCCATCCGCAACGCCACGTTGCGCCTCCGCGCCCCGCAAAACCCCACGTGCCCGTAAAACCGGAGTGGAACGAACCAGCGGGCTCGGGGCGCCTCGAACTCGAGACCCAGCCCGAGATTCCATCCGCTCCGCCGCCTGAGGCCCAGGCCGCCGAGCGCTCGCCGCAGGCTCCCAAGGGGTTTGTCGTCCTGGCCATCGGCCTGCCCGGCTCGGGGAAAACCACCTGGTTCCGGCGTCGGGGCGTCACGCCCTTGTCCAGCGACCTGCTGCGCAACATCCTCTTCGACGACGTGGAGGAGCAGCGCTACCAGGGACTGGTCTTTTCCACGCTGCGGTCGCTGCTGCGGGCCCGGCTCATCGCTCGCATGCCGTGGAATTACGTGGACGCAACCAACCTCTCCATCCACGAGCGCCGCCAGTGGATCAAGATGTCCAAGAGCTTTGGATACGAGGTGCAGGCGGTTTTCTTCGATGTGCCACTTGAAGTTTGCCTCGATCGCAACAGCAAGCGCGACCGCTCGGTAAGCGAGGACGTGATGCGGAAGATGGCGGAAAAGCTTAAGCCGCCGGTGTTTGAAGAGGGGTTTGAGAAGATTACTGTGGTGCGGGTGAAGAGCGCGAGCTGATAGACATTGCGCGGAATGTGTATTTGCGTCAGGCCTGAATGGTGCTTAAAAACTCCAGGAGGATGCGATGATCGGGGCACATGCGATCAAGATAGTCCTGATCGTCGTTGGTGCAGCTTGCTTCGTCGTCGCCTATAGCCTAAGCCCTTATTTGACCCAAAAGTTCAATTGGATTCCGGAAACGAGTCAAGGCAAAATGCTTCTTGTGCTCGCATTTTTGGGGGCGATTCTCCTCGATGCGTTTTTTGTTGGTTAGGACACTTGATCCGCTATTATAGCTAATATAGCTATGATAGCTATATTGGAGGTGAATCATGCTGACCAAGACCTCAGCAGAGGCGCAAAATCAGTTTGGGCAATTGCTGGATACCGTGCAGCGAGAGCCGGTAGCCATTACCCGCCATGGCCGCCCCGCCGCATTCATTGTCTCGCCACGCGACATGGAAGTGTTGATGGCAATGAAGGCTAATCGCAAACCGGGAGTATCTGCATTTGAAGAATGGACTTCGAAATTCGGCAACCAGGTCTCGCCGGAAGCCGCGGAACTGACCGATGAGGATGTAGTGCGCATGGTGCACGAGGCTCGCCTTGAAGCAGCGCGTGATCATTGACACTTCCACTCTTGTCAGTGCTGCCTTGCGGGCGGATTCCAAACCCCGGCTGGTGCTGAAAAAAGCATTCGAATTGTTTGAGCTCTGCGCGAGCGAAGGGACGCTCTCTGAGCTTGAAACAGTCCTCGCACGATCGCAGTTCGCCAGGTACGGTTCTGCCGAAGCCTTTCGGGCATTCGTTGAATCGGTTCGCAGCGACGGGAGTATATTCTTTGTAAATGCGGCGGATTTGGCTCTGGTTGAGCCCTCTTGCCGGGATCCGAAAGACAACCTCTTTCTGGCATTGGCCGCGGTATGCGGCGCAAAGATCGTGGTCAGCAGCGATCGGGATCTGTTGGTGTTGAATCCGTGGCAAGGAGTGGCGATTCTGACGCCGACGCAGTTTCTTGTCCAAACCGAAATTTAGAATACCATTGAGGTCTTCCCGATGAGCACTGCTCCTGTTTCCATTCCCTATGTCGAACCCTGGCTTCGCGGCACGCACTCCGACGTGCCCGCCGTTGGCCGCGCCGTTCTGCACGCCGTCGACCTGGCCCTTGACGACCTGACCAAATGGACTGCCGGACTGAAAGATTCCCAGATCCATGCGCAACCGCTCGGGCTCACTTCCGTGGCCTTTCATCTGCGCCACATCGCCCGCTCCACCGACCGGCTGCTGAGCTATGCCGAAGGCAAGCAACTCTCCGAAGAACAGTTGTCGGCATTGAAGCATGAAAAGGAGGGAGACGAGACTCTGGCCATGCTGCTGGCCGATGTTGAATTCTCGTTCAGCAATGCCGCGGACCGTATCAGGGTGCTGGCAACCGCAGATTTCGACACCTTTCGCGGCGTAGGCCGCAAGCAGTTGCCCACCAGCATCGGCGGCGCGCTGATCCACGTTGCAGACCACACCCAGCGTCATATCGGCCAGGTAGTAACCACGGCCAAGGTGCTCAGGGCGCTTCAAGGCTAACGGGGCTCGCCGTTGTATTTGCTGCAAGTCCCGGTGAGGGTAAAAGGCCCGGGCCTGAAGGCCTTGTCGATTTGCTCCGTTTCAGGGGGTTAAAACCCCCTGCTCCCTCCGGAATCGGTTATAACCTTTTGCTCCCTCCGGGTTCCTCGATCCACAGCTGTAGTACTAAGACGCAAGCTTCTCGGCCCTCAGAACAAGACGGGGCCCATCACTCCCAAACCGCGACTCCGCCCACGGCCCGGTCCATTTGCTCCAGTGCCTCGGCCGGCAGCTTTACCCCTATTGCTCGAACGTTGTCCCAGACCTGCTCCGGCCGCGAAGCCCCGATGATCGCCGACGATACCTCTGCCCGCCGCAACACCCAGGCCAGCGCCATCTGCGCCATCGTCAGCCCCAGGTCCGCGGCAATCGGCTTCAGATCCGCCACCGCCGCGAGCAGATAGTCTGACCGGTAGTGCCGCCCCGCCGTCTCCATAAACACGTTCATCTCTTCGCTGGCCGCGCGGCTATCGGGCGGCGGCGTCTGCCCGGCCAGATACTTCCCTGTCAGCACCCCATGCGCGAGCGGAGAGAACGCCAGATTCCCAATCCCGTGTAGCGCGCACGCCGCAAACACAGCGCGCTCCGGCTTGCGCCAAAGCATGGAATACTGCGGCTGGCTGGAAGAAAACGCCGTCAACCCGCCCGCCCCGCAAATGGCCGCAGCCGATTCAATCTGCTCCGCCGTCCACTCGCTGAAGCCAATCGCCCTTACCTTGCCAGCCTTCACAGCACGGTCCAGCGCGCCCATCGTCTCCTCCAGCGGAGTTTCCTTGTCCCACCGGTGGCACTGGTAAAGATCGATCCAATCCACGCCCAGCCGCTGCAAGGACCGGTCCAGTTGCTTCTCGATCTGCCCCGCCGAGAGCCCCCTATCGCGATCATGGCCCGGCTCATCCCCCACCGGAAAATACAGCTTGGTAGCAATCATGTACCGGTCCCGCGGATAGGTCTTCAAAGCCGCGCCCAGCACCCGCTCCGCCTCACCCGCACCATACTGGTTCGCCGTATCGAAAAGCGTAATCCCGCAGTCCACAGCCGCATGAATACACCGCGTCGACTGTTCCGGCCCAATTCCCCCAGCCACCGTAAGCCAGGTTCCAAAGCTCAACTCTGAAACTTGCAGCGGTCCGTGCCCCAATTGCTGATATTGCACAAAACTCCTATCTAAGATGCGGAATTAAGGGCTCCGCATCAAAACCAATTGAGTTGCACATTTCCCAGAGAAAGCGCATCCTAAGTCATGGCCATTAATGCTGCACCCACGACTCCTCAGCGGCATCCTTCTCCTGACCGGGTGCCCGAGGGCATCGTCGAAACTAAGCCCACTCCCCGCAGAACCACGATAACCCTTTCCCCTGAGGCATTCGAGATCGCGGAACGCTTCAAAGACGCAGCAGGACTGTCGATGAGCGAAGCCGTGTCCGAACTGATCGAACGCACGGAGCCCAGACCACCCAGAATAAAATACGTGGACGGCTTCCCAACTGCGGACATTCCCATGGACGGCAAATGGATCACTACCGAAGACATTTTGCGCGCCTAGGCTGAACTTGGGTGACCCATTATCTGCTCGACACGAATGTGCTCATTCCCCTGCTTTGGCCCATGCACACCGAGCAATCCAAGGCCCGTGCGTGGTTCACAGCAAACGCCATGGACTCTTTTGCGACTTGCTCGCTCACCCAGGCCGGCTTCCTGCGAATCACAAGTTCCCTTGCGATAACCGGCGAAAGATACTCTCTCAGCGACTCGCGCGCTTTATTGCTCGACTTTACCAAGCGGTCTGGCCACTCGTTCTGGCCAACCACCATCAGCTTTTTTGAAGCCACGGCTGCCTTCGAGCGACGCATGCACGGCCCCAAACAAATCGCCGACGCCTATCTTCTCGGCATCGCCGGGCAACACGGCGGCAAGCTCGCCACATTCGACAAGGCAGTCAAGAGCCTCGCGGGCCCTGAATTCAGCCACCTGGTCGAATTGATTTCCTAAGAGACTGTGCAACCCTAGCGCCCTAATCGCCGACATTGCATTCGCTTTCCTTTCATTGATGCATCAACCTTCTATTTGCATACTCATGGGTTTCTTGCATACTTATCCTGAATGGCGCATCCTAGGAATGTCATGAGCGCCAGCACCTCATCCTCCGCAGCTGCCAACCGTCTCTCCCGCCGCGGAACCATCGCCAATGCGCGGGATGAGAAGATCGCGTCCCGCAGAACCACCATAACGCTTTCTCCCGAGTCGCAGCAGATCGTCGAGCGCTTCAAGAGCGCAAGCGGAACCTCGACGAGCGCCGCCATCGATCGAATCATCCAGCAAAGCGATCCCAAGCCCTCCCGCCTAAAAGTGAGCGATCTCGGCCTTTTGGTCCTCGATTTGCCTGAGGATCGCGAGATCGTCCATTTTACGATTGAGGACATCAAGCAAGCGGAAGACGACATGGACCGCGAGTACGTGGAACGGCTCATGCAACGCTCGAGAACGCCCGCATCCAACAGGAGCCGGACCGGAAGGCGGAAATGACCGTCCTGCTCGATGTGAACGTCCTCCTCATTCTCCACGACACGCGTCATCCGCACTACATGACGGTTTCGCAGTGGTTTGCAGGCCCATCCAGCAGGCCTTTCGCCACCTGTCCAATTACGCAGACAGGGCTGGTCCGGCTACTCACCTCCGGAGTCCCTGGGCTTGCTCCGCTCCGAATACAGGAGGCGCGCGACGCTTTGCAGCGTCTCGTTCAACAGCCCGGCCACGTCTTCTGGCCCGACGCTCCCGATTGGCTCGACGCCACCCAATCTCTATTCCCCAGAATGCAGGGCCACCGTCAAACCACGGATTTGTACTTGCTCGGGCTCGCAATCCACAACAAAGGTAAGCTCGCAACTGTCGACCGCGGTATTCGCCACCTGGCCGGCCCGGAATTCAGCCACCTGGTCGAGTTGATTTCTTAAGAGACTCTGCAACCTAAGCGCACGCATCACCTTAAGCCGGGCACACCGTACACTTCATCTATGCACGAGATTCTGATTCGCGCGGCTGTTCCATCTGAAAAAGAGGAGCTCGAAGCCTTGCAGCGCCGCGCATCGCTCACCAACCCAGGTGATCGCGACGCTCTCCTTGCCAACCCCGACGCGATCGAAGTGCCCGCCGAGCAGCTCGCCGGAGGCCGCGTTTTCCTTGCAGAGTTGAACGGCGCAATGGTTGGGTTCGCTGCCGTGGAACCCCGTACCGATGGAGAAACCGAGCTCGATGCCTTGTTTGTCGAGCCGGAAATCCGCCGCCGAGGCATCGGACGCCTGCTCGTTGAGCACTCCGCCCAGGTCGCCCGTAATAATGGATCCGCCGCCCTCCGCGTCATCGGGAATCCGCATGCACAGGAATTCTACATCGCATGTGGATTCAATGAGATAGGAACCACACAGACTCGCTTCGGCGCTGGCCTTCTGTTCAAGAAGATGCTGTAGTCGCTTCCCGTCCCGCATTTTTTCACTCAGCCCCACAAAATAGCTCTTGACATTTTGTACTGTGTGTTACACAGTATGCATGACACACTATGTAGCACACGGTACAACTATGAACCCAGATCCTTTTGAGAACCTCCGGCTCGAACTCCGTCGCGGCTGCCTCGTTTTGGCCGTCCTGGTGGCCCTGCGCAGCGAGCAGTACGGCTACACCCTGCGCAAAACCCTCTCCGAGCACGGTCTGGAGATTGATGAAGGCACGCTCTATCCGTTGCTGCGCCGCCTGGAAACTCAGGGACTGTTGGCCAGCCAATGGCGTGAGGAAGACAAGCGCAAGAAGCGCTTTTACCTCCTCTCAGCCGACGGCGCCCAGGTTCTGGATCAGTTGCTGGCCGAGTGGCGCAGTATCGATTTCTCCATCCACGAAGTTTTGAAGGAGCAAAGCAATGCAACTCGTTGAACGCTACCTGCAAGCCGTAAAATTCTGGTTGCCCAAGCAGCAGAAAGACGACATCCTCGCCGAGTTATCGGCAGACATCCAATCCCAGATTGAAGACCGGGAGTCCGCACTTGGCCGCGCGCTGAACGAGACCGAGATGGAAGACATCCTGAAGCAGCGCGGCAGGCCCTGCCTGGTCGCCAGCAGGTTCCGGCCGCAGGAGTCTCTCATCGGGCCAGTCCTCTATCCCATCTACCTCTTTTGCCTCAAGGTAGCCGTCTTGTGCTACCTCATCCCGTGGACCGTGGTATCGCTGACGATCCTGATCCTGCGCCCGTCCTTTTCGGCCAGCCAATCCATTCCGGCCTGGTTCACGATACTTGCACAAGTTGCAGGCCACCTATGGACCATGGCCTTTGTTGCAGCCGGTACCGTAACCCTGATCTTTGCCATCCTGGAGCGCGTGCAGACCAAGTCCCACTGGCTTGAGAACTGGAGTCCCCGCAAACTTCCCGCAGTGCGCAACGACAACTTGAACACGCGCACCAGCGCTGCCTTCGAGCTGGCCATCGTCGTGCTGGCAACCGTCTGGTGGTGCGCCTACATGGATACAACGGTCGTCTATCTGGGCGAATCTGTGCGGTTCGATCTCAAGCCGCAATGGCTCTGGTTCTTCTGGGGTTACCTGCTTATCCTTTTGCTCACCGCCGCCATCGCGGCCTTCAGCCTCTTTCGTCCGGGATCTGCCCGGTCCCGTGCCGCAATGCGCCTGGTGAACTCGGTGCTCGGCGGGATTCTGTTTTGCTGGCTCCTGAATTCCAGCATTATTACCGCAATCAAGGCCCCCAACCTTACTGCGCAGAAATCCATTGAGATTGCAAATGCCGCGAATCACTGGCTGATCACCAGTCTTCCAATTGGAGTGATTGCGGTCGTCGTAATCGCCGCGATAGACGTCTATCGCATCGTTCATATCAAACCCCCAGGTTGCTGATCGGTGTACACTCGCAGGGCAATATGCAACAAATTGCAACCGCGTTCGCCGAACGGGCAGCGGCAGCAACCATCCGCCGCATCCCCGCCGTGGCGCGCAATATCTCTGGACACAAATCGAAACGGCTTCCCCTCGATGAGCACAAAGGATTTCTTCCCATCGAGGGGCACCCACCTCATAACTGCTCGATGAATTCAGGCGAAGCGGCATGCGGAAGATGCATAGCCCAATCCCCGGCTTGTTGAGGGGATCAGGGCGGTGTAGGATTTATCCAGGCCGGGAGGTCTTCCTTCAATGAGCGAGATCATCTTCGAGGTGCGTGAGGACGAGGCTGACGGCGGCTACACAGCCACCGCATTGGGGTACGGCATCCACACCCAGGGAAACACCTTGGAAGAGTTGCGAGCCATGGTCAAGGACGCCGTAGCCTGTTACTTCGACGAAACGATGGAGGCTCCGAAGCTCATCCGTCTTCATTTTGTGCGCGATGAAGTCCTGGCCTGATGCGGCTGCCGCAATGTACCCCTATTCCCTATTCCCTGTTCCCTGCCTCACCCAACCGCCTGCACCGTCCCCTTACCCACCAGTTCCTCAACCCGCTCCACCCAGCCGCGATCCGCCGTTACGCTCATCCCCTCCGGCTCCAGAATCACCGCATACTCGCCTTTTTTCTCCAGATGCAGCATCACCTTCCCCGGTCCCGGCGCGGCCTCCGC
>Ga0182030_10018425_pt1 | contig 13385 bp, 11 predicted proteins | sample 812S3MmetaG_FD_121299 | JGI IMG/M metagenome (GOLD analysis project Ga0182030, IMG submission 121299) | Permafrost microbial communities from Stordalen Mire, Sweden - 812S3M metaG (Illumina Assembly) | ecosystem: Environmental > Terrestrial > Soil > Wetlands > Permafrost | place: Sweden... | reverse complement strand
TTTGGGCACAACATAAGCAGGTGATCACAATTTCCACTTTCACCGAAGTATAGATTGCGCTTGCCAGGCAACAAAATATTCGAAGCGATTGCCCGATCGTTTCAGATCACGTTCTCTGCGATTGACCTGACTTTCGCTGATTTTGCAGCGACTGGTTTTCGCTTGAGAACAGCCTTTCTGCCACCTAATTTTCACAATCTTCGCGTCATTAACCTCATGACTAAACCAAATACAATTCATAAATCACGAAACGTCGCCTTCTCGCTCTTGCTCGCAATCAGCCTGTTTGGACTATCTCAGGATGCTGCAAGCGCAAAATCAAAGATGCTGACTTCAGAAAAAATTGAAATAAACGCCGACGAAAAAACTGTTTTTGAGGCGATCAAAAAATATCGAAACTCAGAAGCGCTGCACCGCAAATGCCTGTCATCTACCGCCAATAGCGCCATTATCGAAGAGAATCTTTGCGACATACCGGTTTTTGGGAATGTTCATTGCCTCTGGGCTGAAAAAGAAATTTCGTCAGAGCGTATCGACTATGAGATGACGCAGTCAGACAAATTCGTCTCAGGATGCGGCAGCTATATTATTTCGCCGGCTAGCAAAAAAGGGCTGACGACGCTCGAATTACAATCGCACATCGACAGCGGTCTGCACATTCCCTTTGCTCATGAAATCGGTGCCGTCGCGGCGCACCACGATATGAAACTGCGTCTGCATTTGCTCAAGCAAATTGCTGAAAGCGATCAGCACAAAAAAATTGCCAGCGCCAAATAAACACTTCAGAACTCTTTCAAGCTGAAAGAAGTGTTTCCACTGCGCTTCCACATCATTGAATTAAATATTAGGTCGATGATTAGGTCGATGATTAGATATAATCTCACTCTTTATCTTTAAAGTCTCGTTAAAGGACAGTCGATGACACTTGATTACATGGCATTTTTCGCCGACCAGGCTCTGGAAAAAAAAGTTGAAGAGCTTGATTGGTCGAGTGGCGCCGATGTCGCTGTCTTTTTCCTCTCACTGGAAAAGGAAGGCAGACTGAAAGTCTGGGGCAACTCAACTGAGGCGTGGCCACTCAATGCCATTACCGAATGGTTGAAAGTAAAATGTAGTTTGCAGAATTTCGGCTCAGAGCTTGGCAGACGCCTTCTAACGAAGTGCGATTATGTCCACTTCGTCTTGCCACCAGCTGAAATTAAAGTGGTGCTCAGTCGCATTCAAGACCTGTCACCAGAAGATGATGAAACATTCGACGGCTCAATCGAGGACTTCTTCAGCGATATGGGGCTCGAATATGTAGACAGCTTTCTGGGCGATGGCATGGGCGAGTTTTACCAGCTCTTTAGGGAATTCAGAGCCGATTTGCTTGCCAATCAAGACAAAACTTTGATTGTTTTGATACCAGGCTGAGCTGAAATATTTTTCTGTGCAGTTACTAAGAAAACTCTGTGTTAAGCATCTCGCGCGGCTTTACGAATAGCGAACTGACAGCGGCTGGCGTGTGTCGTCCCGATCGCTTTGCCACGAAAGCAGTCAGGCAGGCATTGTTCGCATAGAGTGTACAAATGCAAATGCACATAAAGCAATCAGACTTCTTGTTTTAAAGCTTATTTAAAAGCTAAGATTAGGTAAGATTTTTCTTCACCAACAACCCGGCAACAACAACTAACAACAAAAACTACGCCGCAACTTCAGCCAATACAAACGCTCATTGATTGAGACGTTTGTTCAAGCTTTCCCCGCAACCAGCAACCTGCAGCAATTCGACCAAACAGTGAGCCCGCGTGCCCTGTGTCGATGCAACAGTTTGCGCCAACATATTGGAGTCTCTCCATGACCAGCAAAGCTTCCTCCGCTTCACAGCATGTCGGCAAGCAGTTTGCAGTCGATGCCTTTGGTCCCCGCATATTTGGCAAACTCGGTCGGCTCTTCTGGGTCCTCGACCAGGATGGTTTGATCCAGCCAGCGAACAAACTCGGCTGCGGCATCTATAGCAACGACACAAGACATATGAGCATCTGGACCTGGCTGTGCAATGGCAAGTCGCTTGCTCCTCTGTCTGTTTCGGCCGCCGAAGGTTATGGCGCGCATGCAGTCTATGCCAATCGCGAAAGTGAACACGCCGGCTGCAAGTTGCCTCGCCAGGACATCAAAATCGACCGCGACATCGTCATCCACGCAGACGGCATTTTCGAGCGCCTGCGCATCACCAGCTTCCATCCCTCACGCGCCAGCTTCAAGATGGACCTGGTTCTCGCTCAAGACGCTGCCGACGTCTTCAATGTGCGCAACTGCGCTTTTCACACTCGCGGCAAGATGAAGACGCCACTTGTGCATCAATCTCGCGAGCGCACAGCGGTGCTGTTTTCCTACAAGGGCGTCGATGATTTCTTTGTCGAAACAGCCGTTGGCTTTCTGGGCAGACAACCGCAGGCGGTGACAATGTCCAGAACGCGTGTCGGCAGTGAGGAGACGATTCCAACGGCCACCGCGAGCTTCGAAGTCGAACTCGATGCGCACGAGACAATCGAAATCGAAGTGCAGATTCGCCCGTTCGAAGAGAACAAGCAGTCTCTGAACGGTCGCAACAAAGCTACGTCGCGCACGGCTGTGCTCAACACAATTAGCCAGCTGCTGTTCGAACAAGCACACGCAGCTGCCGACGAAACGTACGCCAACTGGCGCGCGAACAGCGTCAGCGTTGAAACAGGAAACCCTCTCGTCAATTCGGCTCTCGAGAGGGCGTATCTGGATCTCTACATGCTGCGTCATCCGACCAAGCATGGAGAAATCGTCGCCGCCGGCATTCCGTGGTATGTCGCTCCCTTTGGGCGTGACAGTGCAATCACGGCGCGCCAGGTGTTGACTTTCATCCCCAGCATCGCCCGTGGTGTCATCGAGACTCTGGCTGGTTTTCAGAGCAAAGTGGACGACATCAAGCGCGTTGCTTTCGTCGGCAAAATCATGCATGAACTGCATGTCGGCGAATTGACCCGTGCGGGTGTGCTGCCTTACACGCCTTTCTACGGAACATCTGATGCCACTCCGTTGTGGCTGATTCTGCTTGCCGACTATGTTCTGGCGACCGGAGACACAGACTTTCTCGCGCGGCTGATGCCGAACGTGGAAGCGGCGCTCTCGTATCTGAACATGGAGACGGCTCGCGGTGGCGGCTACATCCGGTACGGTTTCGACGTCAATCAAACTCTGGGCAACCAGGGTTGGAAAGACTCGGGCAACTGTATCGTTCGGCGCGATGGCTCACTGGCTGTCGGTCCGATTGCTCTTTGCGAAGTGCAGAGCTATCTGTACGAAGCGTGGATCAAGCTGGCGCAGGTGTTCGATCGCTCCGGCAATCAGAACCTGGCTCTCGAATTGCGCAGGCAGGCGGTGACGCTCAAGGCGAGCTTCCAGAAGGATTTCTGGATGGAAGACCAGAAATTCATTGCCATGGCCATCGATGCCCTTGGTCAGGTCGATGAAATCGGCTCCAACGCCGGACATTGCCTGGCGAGCGGCATTCTCAGCGCCGAGCAAGCCCAGGCGGTCGTGAAAGAACTGACGTCGCCTGGATTGCTGTGCAAATGGGGCATTCGCACCCTGTCTGCAAAGGCGCGTGCCTACAATCCGATGGGCTATCATCTAGGAACAGTCTGGCCGCACGATGTGGCGATGATTGTTTCGGGAATGATCACTGCCGGATTTACGAGCGAAGCACATACGGTCTGGTCGACATTCGAAAATCTGCTCAAGGAACAGCCTGACCATCGGCTGCCCGAGCTGGTTTGCGGATTCGGCGAAGGACCGGTTGTGGGTTATCCTGCCGCTTGCTCGCCGCAAGCCTGGGATACTGGCTGCCTCTTCCAGATGCTTACAGCCTATGCCGGTCTGACGTTGGACGAGAGCACAAAGACCGTCCACGTGAAAAACGCAGCACTGCCTCCGTCACTGGAATATCTGGTGGTCAAGGGCATCCGCGTTGGAGACGGAGTCGTCGATTTGCGTTACAAAGTCGGCGATACGAGAGTGCTCGTTGAAGCCAAGTTGACGGGTGGCGTTCGCCTGGTCATCAACTAGCTGAGCTAGAAATAGGGTCTCACTAAATACGGTGACACCCTATTTTGCCTCCTACATTAGTCGCATAGCCATTTAACCGAACGCTTGAGTGGATGTGCAGTCATCTTTGATTGGCACATCCACCTGAACGTCCCGACAATCTTCCGAATCAAGGGTAGCTCTCGTAAGTTGTGCGCTTAGGCCAATCTAGTCAAACTCGGCGAGACCGGTAATAGCCTTGCAATTTACAGTTCTATTTATCTCTTGTCAATCCTCTAGCTCTTTACATACTGTGGAGACCTATCACGTAACTTCCAACCCGGACAATAAATTTTCGAGCTCACTCAAAAAAGCAAACAACCTCTAAACAGAACTAGCCAACGAGCGCATTCTTCAACAATCTTGTTGAAATTATGTTAGCTGACTCCAAGTTTAGATACCGTAATGGTGCAGTCATTGAACGCTGCTGAATGGGCAAGTAGCTATTCTCGCTTCTCATTCAGCAGCGCTCGGCGTTGTCTGTTCCACCCCAAGCAACAGTCAGTCTGCATTGCGTTAAGGCGTCTTGATGCCAGTGCGATTATGCAGAAAGATGTTTACCAAGAAGTCGCAAGAGCTTCCAGAAAAAGGCCACAAACCAACCAACGACTAAACTCGCCAACCAAATTCTTCAGCACATCTGCTGATGGTTGGTAAATCTGCATGTGCACCAGGTCGCAGACCAGTGCTCACCCGTTCCTCTCAGAACAAGGCATACATCATGACGAACATGAAGAACGACACGAACGACACGAATGAGACGAATGAGACGAACGACAAAACCCTCTTGAACAAAGCTATCCTTTGGACAGCACATAAAATCGGCGTCAGCGGACTGATCCTTTTTGCTTGCATCTTCGAGATCGCCCGCTTGGCGAATTCGCTTTCGGCTGGCCAACACACGGAGAGTTATGCCTACATCGCGGCCGTCGGCCTGTGGGTGTCGCTCAAGTTCTTAGCGCCACTGGTTTCCCTGCTCCCGGCGAACGTAAACACCTGGCTCCAGGGAGGAGAAGGACACGATCAACTCAGCTCGCTGGACAGAACAATCCTCTGGATCGTCCATTCTGTCGGGTTGTCGGGACTAATCGTCGTCTTCGGCGAATTTCAAATCGCTCGGTTGTCGACGAGTGTTTCGGCCGGCGAAGGCACCGACGTGAAGGCGTCCTTTCTGCTCATCGCCCTGTGGGTGTGGTGCAAGTTAGGCGCGCCTGCATATTTCCGGTTCGTCTGGCCGGTAGTCAAGCGCTTGCTCCCAAAGGGCATCTTCTAATAACGGACGGACGTCGGCTAAAAATCGGAAGGCGGTCGTGGTCTCTCATCGGCAACTAATTCTGGCGAGTTGATACCAATACCGATACCGATACCACAAAATGAGCCGGACGAGGAGCACTCGCCCGGTTCAAAATCTATTGTGAATCAGAGTCAAAATTCAGATCTCAACTCTCAAAACGCAGGGGTCTTCTACCAGTTTTTATACCTCACCACCACCGTTTTTTAACGAAATAATTTGCCGAAAATAACGAAAACAGCAAAGTAGTTAGCCCGACTGGAAGCCATAACACAGACTCAACGAATCAATCAGCAAGAGCTAAGGCTGCACCACTGGAGGTTTCCCCTCGGACTCGTTTCGCTCCAAGAGATTTGTTTTTTAAGCTCCATGAACACAAAGTTTTCAAAAACCATCCCGAGCAAAGTACTGTTTTAGGAAAGAGCTTTAGCATCCATAACGCGCCGGAAATTGACTTTTCACAAGCTGAATTCTGAGAAATTGAAAACTGGAACGTGGAAGGCAGGGGGTAGGCCATGGTCCCAGTTACTGCACTTGGGCATTTTGCAAAAATTAGAGATTCTTAGCATGTTTCATTTTTGAAATTTCTATTCAGTTGTCGGGATGATAATATACGTCGACGATGCTGACTGAGAGAAAAGCTCAATCCAGTTATAGTAAGTCTGGTTTCGACACCAACTGAAATTGTTGCTCATGCACTGGATTTAAAGGAAATTTTGAAGCGCATTATTTTACTCATCGGTGTACCCGGCTCCGGCAAATCGACCCTCGCCGACAAGCTTGTCGTCAAGGGCTTCAAGAGAATGTGCGCGGATGATATTCGCGGTGAAATTTACGGTGATCCAATTATTCAAGGAGATCCCAAAGAGGTTTATCAAATCTTTTTTGAGCGTCTGGACATCGAATTTGCAGCTGGCAATAATCTCGTCATCGACAACACCAATCTCAACCCTAAACAACGCGGTCCCATTCTTGAAAAAGCGCAGGCTGCAAGCTATGAAGACATTCAACTGTGGCTGCTCGATACCCCTTTGCCAACCTGCTTGAAGCGTAATAGCGAACGCCTGCGTGTAGTACCAGATAAGGTGATCGAAAGCGCTTACGCCGAACTACAAAGAGCTGGTCGCCCAAGAAAATCTGAAGGCAAAGTAATGGTGATTAAACCAGCAGCCGAAAATAATGAATTCCTGTTCTTCCCCCAAAACTGACCATTTCGAACATTCCAAATCGAGAGAAATTAATGACAGCCTCCACCCAAGAAAAAATCAATCGTCAGTTCAAACTCAAAACTCGGCCGACTGGCAGGGTGAACGACAGCAATTTTGATTTTGTTGAAGTGCCAGTACCGCCGTTACAGAAAGACCAAGCACTGGTGCGTAATCTATATCTGTCACTGGACCCCACAAATCGCGTCTGGATGACCGACGTGCCACAATATTTGCCACCAGTTGGTATTGGTGAAGTGATGCGAGGCAGCGGCATCGGGCAAGTGATTGAATCACAAAACTCGAAGTACAAAGTGGGCGACTTGGTCAGCGGATTAATTGGCTGGCAAGATTACCTTCTCATCACAGACAATGAGAAAATGGCACCGCAGGTGCTACCAAAAGGTTTACCCATACCTTTGACGGCGATGCTTGGACCATGTGGCACAACCGGTCTGACGGCCTATTTCGGGCTTCTCGAAATCGGTCAGCCAAAATCAGGAGAGACAGTAGTTGTTTCGGCCGCAGCTGGCGCAGTTGGCAGTATTGTCGGACAAATTGCTAAAATCAAAGGCTGCAGAGTCGTTGGCATTGCAGGCTCCGACGAAAAGTGTAAATGGCTGACGAGCGAGCTTGGATTCGATGCCGCAGTAAATTACAAGCAAGCAGACTGGAAAGAACAGCTGAAAGCGGCTTGCCCTAACGGCATCGACATTAGCTTTGAAAATGTCGGTGGCGAAATCATGAATTATATAATCAGCAAACTCAACATGAAAGCGCGCGTTGTTCTTTGTGGATTGATTTCTGGTTACACTGATGGCGACATCACCAAATCACAAATTAGCCTGACGCCAATTCTCATGAAAAGAGCACGGGTCGAAGGATTCATCATTCTTGATTATGCCGCACGCTTCAAAGAAGGAGCGATGCAATTAGGTCAATGGGTTTTTCAGAAGAAAATCAAATACAAAGAAACAATTGTCGACGGTTTAGAGAAAGCTCCAGAAGCGTTAAATCAATTATTTGACGGAGACAACACCGGCAAATTGATGATTAAAATCAGCGATCAAGTGAAATAGACTTAGACTCTCTGCACAATAAATGGTGAGAGTTTTTCGCCGCTAGCTATTTTTTCATTAGTGCTATAAAGCGGCACATTGACAATCCAGCTTAGTTTGCTCAAAGCTTCCGGCACACTGCACCGGTCTTTAGCGCAGATCTGCAACAGCACGAGCGCCTGATCTACGCGCAAACCGCCGCAATAAACATAGTCACAAAGTTGTTCGGCGATTTCATCGACAGTACTAAAGGCATCGCCACTGCGAGCCAGTAAACCGGCGGCTGGTCCAACTTGCGAAAGTCCTGCATCTTTAATGCGCTCAGCCGAGTCGGACATCTTTTTCATCAAATCAGGCAACGACATACCAGTGAGATGACTGCTCATAAAAGCCATCGCCTCTTTGTTGATTGAGCGGCCAACAGAGTTTACTGGCAATTCGCAATTGATGGCTTTGCGCAAACCCACAGGAGTCTCGAGCATGGCATGCAAAGCCGATATGGCCTGGGTTCGACTGATGACAGATATCCGCACCAGTCTTTGCAAATCCAGAGCGGCCTTCATGATTGGTCCTATCACCAGCTCTTTTTCAATCAGCCATTGTCCGACGCGTTGATTTTGTTGTACTGATTCTTCGAGAGCGACAAGAAATTCAAGCTCGGAAATTGCTCCTGATTCAACCAGCAAATCGCCAAGCACAAGGGGCTCACGAAAGTTGACGGCGGGATGATTCGCTCTGGTTTCTTTAGCAATGACCTCATTGCGGTGACATAAATCAGCGAGCATGCTAATACCTTCGCCTCGACTGACACTCTTGAGACGGATATCCTCTTGAATTTTCAAAGCTTGCTTGAGCACTCTTGGAGTCAGTGCCCCTGTCATGACCAGAGTTCGCCCTAGAGGCAGCATCGTCAGGCGGCTGTTTGCAAGACCTTTAGCCAGTTCGATGTGTGATACAAGATGGGCAGCAAGCAGCAGTTCACCCAATCGATTGGTTTTGATATCACTGTCGCGATACCACTTCAGCTGCTTCAGTACTGTTTCGAAACTAGCGCTGCTGGTGCGCGCTATCGGCATAGCTGCGCTAATTAATTCTTCACTGACTAGACTATCCTTGAGCATCGATTGCGCCAGAATAATGGCCCGCAGCTCGCGTTCATTGATATGGCCGGTCAAAAGCAAGATACTTCCCAGTGGAAGTTCAGTTTGCCTCGTTATTAGCAAAGCCTCTTCAAGAGCCGCTTCTGGGACCATACAGTGGGCAGTCAATATATTGCCAAGACGCCAGTCATTTTGCTTTGTCATAGAATCGCAGTCTTCCAATCTTTGAAACAGCTACTCTAACATTTTAGCGTCATTTCGCGCATGGACATCTATTATCAACGCCACATAGTTTAGTCAGTTAGCGCAATTGCATCTCACCGGCTTCGTATTTAACCGATGTGCGGCTGATAGCGCATAAAGGACAGACTTCAGAGGCCCAGAATTGAGGGTAAGAAGAAGCCTGCGGCCAGCCGTTCCAACTGGTTATTCCGCCTTGATGCAGCTCATTTTGTACATCTGAAAGAGCAGTTTCAATATAAGTAGTCGGACAAAGTTGCTCCATCTTCACGACCTCAGCCGCCATCTCAGGATGAGCGTTGGCTGCTGCTTGAATCGCGGTTCGTTGTTTGAGAGCCCACTGATAATATTGGGCAGCCAGTTTCAGATCGCCATTATGCTCAGCCACGGCACCTAGATTGTAAGCCGCGATGCCGCGGTAAACGGCATCATTTTTGAGCGTGTATTCAAATAATTGCACCGCCTGCTCTGTCAGACCCAGCTTCCAGAGCCTGGTTCCGCCATTGAGTACAACTTGTGGATCCTCTCGCTGCCACTGGAAGGCGAGCTTGAAAGTACCGTCCATCCTCTTTTTCAAATTTTCAGTGCTCTCAGTTGCAGCATCGGCATAAGCCTGGTTGTCGCCTAGATGCCAGGCCATCAGGAAATTCGGGAAAGCATCGTCAGGTGATCCATTTGCCTTTTGCGCGAGAGCGGCGCCATAGAAATAACGCGGGTCGCGCGGTGAGCGAGCGCTGAGCATTTGAAAAAGCGGAATCGCCAGTTCATATTTGGAATTAGCAAGAGCCTGTTTGGCAATGTCATACACTTTGGCTTCGGGCGCCTTTTTCAACGCTGCAACTTTTTCGGCAACGACTGAGACCGATTCAGACACTTCCACTTTGAAAGGAGCTTTTACTGCTTTAGGTTTTGCTTTCGTCAGGCCGCTTAGTCTGGGCAATTCGGTTGGCCAAACATCGATGTTGCTATCAGAATTGAGATGTGAAGGAGTGGCGAGGTTAACCGGGCTAGGAAAGCTAGCGCGATTGTCAAGAAGATTCTTTAGAAGGTCAGCTGGTGCCGCTTTGACGGCTTCGACGGCTTTGGACTGACCTCTCTCTGGTTTGATAATCTCTGCGTCACTCCAGTCGTCGCTTTTAAATTTACTCTGATAGGGAACATCCTGAGCGAATGATGCCACCATAGGCAGCGCAGCCAAACTTAGCGCAAGCAAGGCCAACGACTGGCAGCGACTAGCCTTGCCTGGGCGAAATATAGACTTCAATTTCATTTTGCCGTTTTCTTTAATTGTGTTTGGTCTTTAACCCTCATGCTATTTTGGCATGCCGAGAGTGTTGCGCTAGGGTACGCTAGCTCTTTAATCGCATCTAAGCTGCGGTTATCACCATGCAGACGAGAGTCGAAATTAGCGCGAACTAGCGCCAAAAAAATCAAGAATTAAGCCCCCTTGGCAACACAGGGATTTAGCGCCCCTTTGCTGTGTGGGTGTCAGCCCCAGGGCTATATTTTGTTTCAGTACCTGAGTGTGCTTAGAATCAGGACATAACTCAATCTCAAACTCTATGGTCCCGTCGAACAAACAGCAATAAAACGCACCGCCGCACTTTCGCTCTCAGCAGAATCACTGTTGCGACGAATAACGCGTCATTAGTGCGGCTTTTAGAGTTGGTTTTTGGACGAGGCGATTGAGAATTGACTTGAGTTACTGCTGCCAGGTCACAGCTCATCTGAACGACACGAAGAAGCCTCGGACGATTTGCGCAACTGCATGATTTGTCTGCTTCGTCTCATGTGTCTGCCAATCGGGAGATTAAAAATGGATCTGCTCTTTCCGACGTTGTTTGCGAAAGTCAGCGTGGTTCTGGCGTTAACCGGGGGCACGCTCGCTCTGGGAATTTATCTCGGTTGCGGCTTTCGTTCGAAAGAGGCTTACATCCCGCTTCTCGTGCTCTTGTTTGGCCTTTACTGGCTTTTACTTTTCCATGCTTAGGGGTCGTTCTGACCGTGAAGATCTTCCTATCTTCCTAGATTTGGTCAACTTCTTCCTCTACCTGCTGCAGTTCCTGGCAGCGGCGAAGAAGCACTAAGCAAGACTGCCCGCGCATCAACCATGCCCTGCGCGGGCTCACCACCGGCTAAGTAATACACGTGTCGACCCTACAAACATTTTGCAGCCAAGACAGAGGAACACGCCATGTGGACGATAAACATCGACGGTCTCTCGACTCCGGAACTGGCCTTTCTCGCGGGTAAGTTTAATAGAGCGATCAAGCGCGAACACAAGAAGACCGTCGCCGCCCGCAATTTCGATGGCATCCCCAGGTACAAGATAGGCAATATCGGTCACAAGCGTGCTGTTGTGGAGGAACAGATCGTTCACGAGTCGAACATCGCCATGTGCAACTGGAGCCTTACGATGATGGACGTTGAGGAAGACCAGAAAATGCCCGAAGCCAAACTCGCCGGCGCCGGCGACGACGACCAGGATAGTGGCTGTTTCGACGATGGCAGCTGGTTCGACGATGGTTGCAGGGAATGTGGTCGCTTCAACTGCGACTGCCACCTTGTGGAGCGTGATTGCGGTGACTCCTGCAGCTACTATGCAGACGACAGCGGCGATGACGATGACGATGACACCATCGAGTTCTGGGACCTTTTCCCCACCTTCAGGCGCGACTTGAAGACGCTCATGACACTGGAGGAGGAAGCGATGAAGCTGAGCGATGAACTGTGGCGCGACCACGAATTCTACTTCGGCACAAACAATCTGCGCACCATGTCCAGAACGCTCGATGATGCCTACGGCTCCATGGACACCGGCGGTTACTGGGACTTCGGCGCTGAATTTCTCGCCTACGACGACAAGCCCGTCGACGAATTCGGTGGTCTGCCGAATCACTTCCTCACCAACCACCGCGATAACATCAAGCGCGAGGCGGAACCCCACCCGATCGATCAGTTCACGGTCTGGCTGAACGAGATGCTCGAACTCGAAACCGACTTCAAACTCAGGCTCAACCCGATGAAGGCTCGTCGCGCCTCTCGCTTCAGCGAGATCGCAGGCGGCAACATCAAGCGTGTCGGGCGGCGGCACGGCGGGGCCCGCTTCAACTGGAACAACTGGAAATCGTGGATCGCGGAGGAGCACGAGGACAGGCAGGAAAAGATCGCCAACCAGCGCTCCCTAAGACTGGCGCTCGACGAGGTCTTCGGCGTCGAACCAAAGAAGGGCAGAAAGCTGAGGTTCCGCAGCAGGGAGGAGATGGAAAAGTACGAGAAGAGCCTGTGCGCTGCCACCAAGCGTGACACCGCCCAGAGCGACAACGTCGACTACTCGCTACCGGTTCGTCGCATGGTCATATGCAAAGTGCAAGTGACGCGCGTTACCAATGTCAACGGTCGCACGCGCATCCTCTCCAGCAGTCTCGAAAATATGCTGTGCCGCCGCCGCTAGTCTAATACCGCCGGCAATACCGCCGTCGCGCCGCCAACACACAACTGCTAAGCAGCCAGGCAACAGCTTCCGCTGAAGTCTGGCTGTTCGTTTCGTATCGACTTTTCCCAATTTGCCGCTGGTTCCGCAAACAGACCAGCTGGCAATCACCGGTCCAAATAGGGACTTGCTGGGGAAACATCTTCCGGATTCACCGGAACAATCTCTGATCACAAAAATGACAGGAGACAGTCATGAGCTCTACCAATGCCCAGATTCGCGCCGCCATCGTGGACGCCCAAGTCGAGGAAATCGAGGAAAGCAACCGCATCACCCGTGATGCCCGGCAAGAGCTCGATAAACTCCTGAGAATGGACTCGCCGAGTCAACTTACCCACAAAGACGACGAGATCTCGCTCGCCTTCGAACCGCATTATGATGCGGTTCAGCAAGTCAGCGCCGAGAAGAGCATCCGCATCGCCCGCGGTGCCACGCGCCAGATCTTGCTTATCGGCACCGGCGAGTGCTTGAATGCGGCGATCCACAAACACGAGCGCATCTACAGCATGGAAATCATTCACAGCGTGCACGGCAAGGTCTCAGTCATCTGCCACAACCTGCCATTCCCCTGTTCACTCGAATTCCAACGCTCTGGAAGCAGCTGGAATGGTTACTACCGGTCGTACACCACGTCCGCCGACATCGCTGCCAACATAAAGGTGAATCTGCGCGCCTCTCAGCGCTCCGGCAGTGTGTGGGTGCTTTCGTTGGGCCTTGGCCACTATCTGTTGGAGATTCGCCCGGGCAAGACGCTGGTCGTCACGCATAAGGTCGGCTAATCCTCGCCATCACTAACGAGTTGGATGCAAGCTGCAAATGCTTGTGTCCAACTCAAATCCTCTATCCGCACCAAACTGCGGTGGGGCTGCTGAAATGCAGTGCTGGTTTGTCCAAATGGGG
>Ga0182030_10018424_pt1 | contig 13386 bp, 8 predicted proteins | sample 812S3MmetaG_FD_121299 | JGI IMG/M metagenome (GOLD analysis project Ga0182030, IMG submission 121299) | Permafrost microbial communities from Stordalen Mire, Sweden - 812S3M metaG (Illumina Assembly) | ecosystem: Environmental > Terrestrial > Soil > Wetlands > Permafrost | place: Sweden... | reverse complement strand
TGATGGTCATGCTCGACCCAGAGCGTCTGGATCCGGTACGGCTCGGCGTAGCCGAGGCAGCCTAGCGCTGCGGAGAGGCCTATGCGAGCACTCATTGTGGACGACTCGCGCTTTGTGCGCGGCTATGTGCGCGGTCTGCTGGAAGAGAAGGGAATCGACTGCGAGGAAGCGGGCGATGGCCAGGCGGCGCTGGATCTTGTCCTGGGTGGAAAACCGTTCGATCTTGCGCTGGTTGATTGGAACATGCCTGTCATGAACGGGCTTGACATGCTGACCCAATTGCGAGCCCGCGGTTTTTCGGGGATCAAGGTCATGATGGTCACCACCGAAGCCGAGAACGATTTCATCATTCGCGCCCTCGACGCCGGCGCTGACGAGTACCTGATGAAGCCATTCGACGGCGAAGCATTGGGAGAAAAACTGGCCATGCTCGGGCTGGCGGAGGAATAGTTCATGGCCACCGGCCGACCCACGCGCATTCTCATCGTCGACGATTCCGCGGTGATGCGGAACCTTTTGCGCTCCGTCATTCGCAGCAGTAGCGAATTCGAGGTGAGCGGTACCGCCGCCGACGGCGAATCCGCCTTGGGCATGGTCAAGAGTCTTAGTCCTGACCTGATCTTGCTCGATGTCGAAATGCCGGTGATGGACGGACTAGAAACCCTGCGCAAGCTCCGCGGCCGCGGCCATCGGATGCCGGTCATCATGTGCAGCTCGCTCACGCAACGCGGAGCACGCGTCACCATCGAGGCGCTTGCCAGCGGAGCTTCGGACTATGTCGCCAAACCCGCCGGCCAGGCGAGCGCGGCGGATGCCATTAAGGCTCTCGCACACGACCTTCTTCCCAAGATATCCGCGCTTACCGCGACTGCGCATCCGGCACCCTTGGCTGCCCTTGCGCCACGACTCCCGGTGCTTGCTGAAGTTCCGTCAATTCCCCGGAATCAGTCCATCACCTCGAATCCTTCGGTCCTCGTGATTGGCGTTTCTACGGGTGGCCCCGCGGCGCTCGATATTCTCCTTCCGGCGTTACCGGTCAGTTTCCCGCTGCCCGTACTCATTGTCCAGCACATGCCCGAGCTGTTTACGCGTTTGCTCGCAGAGCGGCTCAGCCAGCGTTGTCCGCTCCACGTGGGCGAAGCTGCCGAGGGCGATCCAGTGCGTCGAGGCTATATCTCCATTGCCCGCGGCAACTGGCACCTTGAGATTCTGGGATCGGCGCGTTCCAGTCAACCCGCAACGCTGCACCTGACCCAGGCGCCGCCGGAGAACCACTGCCGCCCTGCGGTCGATGTGCTCTTTCGCACCGCCGCTGCGCACTACGGCTCGGGCGTGCTCGCCATCGTTCTCACAGGGATGGGCTCGGACGGCCTCGCCGGCTCCCGTCTTATTCGTGCGCACGGAGGCACTGTGCTGGCACAAGACCAGGCAACGAGCGCCATTTGGGGAATGCCGGGCGCTGTAGCCCGCGAGGGGTTAGCCCAGCGCATTCTTTCTCTCAAGGACATGGCTCCTGAGATCACTCGGCTCGCAAGCCGCTCGCAACGCACCGAAGTGCACCAGGCGGTGGCCCTGTGATCACCACATCCGCAAGCGTTGACTATGGCTTTCTTCGCGAGATTGTCGGCCGGTTATCGCAGAACGTGCTCGACGCATCCCGCGACTACCTTTTCGAGACACGCCTCACACGATTGTTGCGCAATGAGGGCATGACGCAGCTTGAAGAACTCGTCGAGCACCTCCGGATCAGGAAGAATCCCTCGCTTGAGCGCGCCATCGCCGAAGCAATGACGATCAACGAGACCAGCTTTTTCCGCGACGGCCGTCCGTTCGAGCTTCTCCGGACCGAATTGCTGCCGGCCCTGATCGAAGCCCGCCGCATGACGCGCACCCTCCGGTTCTGGAGCGCAGCCTGCTCCACCGGTCAAGAAGGCTACTCGCTAGCAATGCTCCTGCGCGAGAATTTCCCTTCTCTCGCTTCGTGGAACATTCGCATCGAGGGAACGGATATCTGCAATGAAGTCGTTGAACGCGCGCGCCACGGTCTCTATCACCGCATCGAGATGAACCGCGGTCTCCCCGCACGCAATGTTGTTCGCTACTTCGACCATGTCGGCGAAGACTGGGTGGTCAAACCCGAGCTTCGCCAGCTCTGCAACTTCCGCCAGGCCAATCTTTGCCAACCACCGTTGCCATTTCACGAACGCTTTGATGTCATCTTCCTGCGCAATGTCATGCTTTACTTCTCGCAGGAGACGCGCCGCACTTTGATGGCCGGGATCCACAAGCTCCTGGCATTGGACGGTATTCTCTTCCTCGGCTCCGCCGAACAGCCTTCGGATCCGTCCCTGTGGAATGCCGTTCTCGCCGGTGGCACCTGCCACTTCCGGCCCCGTCCTCCGGCCTGATCCCGCTCCTTCCCGTTCACAAGTGCCCAAAGTAATGGGCAACTGGTCCAAACAGGGCAGCAATTCTGATACAAAAGGGGAATTTACAGGAGTAGAATTCTGTGGTGAAAAGGTTGTGATTTGGCTCAGGCCATCGCCCCGCGCCTTGCGGCCGAATTCACAAAACTCAGCGGACGCCTGATTCCCCATTTGCTTTCAGACCGGAGTTACCATGACCTTCGTCAATGGTTCGTCCCTTAAGCATTCCCCTCCGGACCGTCGCCGGAGTGAACGCAGGAATTCACCTGAACTCTCCGCGTATGTCTGGATCGGCACACTGCCGCAGCAGGCTGGCATTCGGGACATTAGCTCCACTGGCGTTTACCTCGTAACCCGAGAGCGCTGGGCGCCCGGTGACCTGATCTCCATGACCCTGCAACGCAAGGGACCGCTCGAAGGCCATTTTGAACGTCGAATCGCCGTGCAGGCAAAGGCCGTGCGCTGGGGCGACGACGGAATCGCCATGTCGTTTGTTCTGCCAACGGGGATGGATCTGCGGCTGTGGGAGAGCCCACTGAAAAGCGCGGCGGAACAAACCGAACCTGAAGACATTCTGCGCGAATTTCGCATGGCCGAAGCCCTGGCGTTTCTAGGCCGGATTTCTCCGGCCGCAGCTGACGAAGCGGGGCGTCTGCTTCGTGAAGGACTGAGCAATTTCCGGGTCGCGAGCGCCATGGCCATCATCCTCACGGCCGAAAAGATGATCTCTTTTGCCTCGAACGCAGACAGGCTGCGCGCTCCGGCGTCCATCGTTTTGCGGGTCGTGGAAGAAGGTTCCTGGGCCGATGCAGAATCAACCCAGCATCTTTGGGCAGGCCTCCTGGCTAGCTCCTGTACACACGATGGGCGGGATGAATCGAATTTGTCGTTCGTGAACTTGCTTTGCCAGTTGACCTCGTCGCACATTCGGATCCTCAGCGCAGCCTGCACCAAGGCGACGAAATTCATGGCCGGCCTCGAGCGGATCTCATCGCGCCCCATCAAATTGACCGCTCGAGACATGACGCAAATCACCGGTTCACGCGATCTCATCCGGATACACCGGGAGCTTGGATATCTTTCCGATCTTGGACTGCTTTCGACCGACGTCAGGGCCCAGTCGTTTTCCACGATCGAAACCACCGAAATCGCGCCAACCAGCCTTGGCCTGCAGCTCTTTGCCCGTTGCAGCGGGTATCGAGGCGCCGCGCAGGAGTTTTACGGCGTTTCCCGATCAAGGCTTCCACGCATTCCTGGAGAGCCGGAACTTGCGGTCCCGGACGAGGCGTCCCGGTAGAGCGGGGGCGTATTCTCTCGTGGATTCCCTTACATTCCCTGGCGGACTTCCGTCGCTGCAGCTGTTTGCTTACTATTCGCCAAGCAGCCGCTGCACTTCTGCGCGCAGGCACGCTGTAATCTCCGCCTCGGTCTGCTCGGCCGTAAACCGCAGTGGCTCCCCCACGTGCACCTCGACTTTTCCCGAACGAAACCAACTCCGTCCTCGCATCTTCAATTCGCCAAGCCCGCGAATCGCCACCGGCAGGACTGCGGTCTGCGCCTGCTTCACGAGCAGCCCTATGCCCGGACGAAAGCGCGCCAGTTCGCCCGCCGCCGAACGGGTTCCTTCGGGAAAGACCATCACGTTGAGTCCACGGTCGAGCGCTTCGCCGGCGTGCGCAAAGCTCCGTTGAAAGTCCCTGCGCCGCGGCAACGGAAACACATTGTAAAGCGCAGTCACAAGGAAATAGGCCAGCGGACCGAACAGCATGAATCGATTTCGACCGGGCCTCCGCTCCGGGTTGCGGAAATGCCGGTAATCATCGAGCATTTCTCCGGCCATTGCTATTGCCATACGCCTCCGCATCCGTCCCGGGAGGGCATACTCGACCAACGGCCCGTCAAATGCCGTCACATGATTTCCAATGATCAACATTGGTTCCGAAGTGTCGAATGTGCTGCGACCCACAACGTGCGGATTCGCAAGGAACCACACCAGTGGTTGTGCCGCTGCCTCCAGGAACGCGGCCCTGATCCATCGAACCGGAGCCCACCACGGCCAACGTGGATAAATGTACTTCGCCGTGATGGTTTCTTCCACCGCGTTAACCCCTGAGAATTCCACTCTTGTCGTTTCTGCGATGTCCGGCTCTGGCACCTGATCCCTGCCCCCTGATCTCTCGCTTCTGTTTGCTATCCGCTGTTTCCCGGTCGCCTCTTTCTGATCCTTGATCCCCGATCCGGGTGCCCCGTCTTTTTCCCCGCCCACCAGCCTTCGCAGCTCGCCAAGTGTCCGCACCTCGTCCAGCGCATGGGCCTCCGGCAATGCCCCCAGCCGTTCTTCCAAAGCTGCTGCAAGCTGCACACGCCCCAAGCTGTCCAGATGCAAGTCCTCACTGAGGCGCACATCGTCGCCGCTTTCGACGGAAGGCGTTTCTCCGGTGGTCGCTGCAATTAGCGCCAGTAGCCAATCTCCGTCCGCGGAATTGCCAGAATAGGCATTCGCTGTCCTTCCGTCGATCGCAGCCTGCGTGCCTGCAACCCACGCCGCTACTGTCTTTCGTTTCACTTTGCCTGTCGAGGTCCGGGGCAAATCCGGCTCAGGCCATACCGCCCATCGTCGCACACGCTGAAATTCGGCCAGCCTCTCGTTCGCGTGTGCCACAGCGGCCGCTGCCCGGCTTGCCGCGCCTCGCACCGCAATCACCGCGTAAGCCTCAGGACCGCTCGCCGTTTCCACGGGCACCACAGCACAACCGGCAATTCCCGGTTCCTGCTCGATCGCTTCTTCCAAATCTTCGGGATGAATGTTCATCCCGGCCGCGGTCACAATCACTTCGCTCTTGCGTCCGAGGAACTTCAACTCCCCCGTCGCTCGCTTTTCCGCGATGTCGCCAGTGGCGAGCCACTCACTCTCGCGGGTCCGCAACTCACCGCCGCTCCACGTCGCATCGGAAATCATCGGCCCGCGCACCAGCACCTCGCCGTCCGGCCCCAGTTTTACCTCGCGTCCCGGCAGCGGCTTGCCGATTGTCCCTCCTGCAACATGGAACGGATGATTCAACGTGATCAACGCCGTGGTTTCCGTCATCCCGTAGCCCTGCACCACCACAAAACCCATCGCATTCCAGAACTGCTCGAGCGGCCCCGGTAGCGTGCCTCCACCGGATATCAGCGCCCAGAACTTTAATCCCAACTCACGATGCACATCGCGAAATATCCACCAACGCTTCCACGGATTCAGGCCGTTTGCGGCGGCCACGCGCTCTGCCAGTCCCGGATGCGCCGCTTCAAGATGAGTCTTCAGCAGCGCCATTATCCGTGGTACCGCGGCCAGCACGCTGATGCGCTCGCGCTTGATCGTATCGAGCAGCCTCGGCGCCACAAGACGGTTTTCAAAATGCACCTCGGCGGCAAAGATCGCCGGGATCCAAAGCCCCATCGTCTGCCCAAAGACATGACTCAGCGGCAGCGTGTGCAAGAAACGTAATGGATGCACAAGGCGCTCGTAGCGCATATAGCCCCGAGAAGCCTGCGCGATCGGCCACACGCTGGCCAGCACGTTGCCATGGGTATGCACAATGCCCTTGGGCTCGCCGGTCGTTCCCGAGGTAAATAGAATCTGCAGCGGTGTCGCGTGGTTCAGTCCGGCGACCGGCCCAGCTTCGTCTTGGGGAAGGAAATTGAGCCACTCCTCGAATGCCACGTTGGGCCAGTTACACAACTTTCTTACGAGCCCCGCATCGCCCACCACCAGCTTCGGTTTGACATCGGCGGCTACGCGCGCCGCGAACTCTGTGCTGCCATACGCATCCAGCGGAACGGCCATTGCGCCGCGGAGCATGATCCCGTAAAAAGCCTCAACCCACTCGGCGCTATTCTCGGCCCACAGCACCACGCGGTCGCCCGGCCCAATTCCGCGCTGCTCAAGCAACGCCGCAAACCGCCCCGCCAGCCGCGCAATTTCCCCATAGGTCGCGACCCGCCGCCGGATCCCCTGCATGCGGACCACAGCAATCCCATGATCGTACCGGCGAAAGTCGTCCAAAACTGTAGCGAGGTTCTCGTGCATTCGTTCTCCGGCAACCGTAATTGCCAGCAGCATTGCCGAACTGCTTCTCTGAGCCTATTCCCCTTGTGATTACAGTGAATGCGTGAAGGATGCACCGTCTCCATTGGTCACAATGCTTTATCGCCCTGTCGGTGAATTGGAACTTGCGCTCATTCACGACAGCGGCCATCTTTTCATTGCATCCCTGGGCACTGTCTTTCTTCGCTTCCTCTTCGCCGCTTCCCGCGTTATTCTCTCAAAAGGCATGTCCCCGCGCCCTCCCAATTCCGACCCTGAACCGAACCATTCCGGACGTTCTGCCGATCTTCCGCTTTCTGCTGACGGCAGGAATGGAATCGACCCGTTTTTCTGCTTTCACCCCGTTACGGTCGAGTGGTTCCGTGCAGTGTTTGACGCGCCCACCGCCCCGCAGTGCCTGGGCTGGCCCGTCATCGCGCGCGGCGAGAGCGCTCTCATCCTCGCACCTACCGGAACCGGCAAGACCCTCGCTGCTTTCCTTTGGTGTCTCGACCGCCTGATGCTTGGGGACAGGGAACAGGGAACAGGAAACAGGGAACAGAGGGCTATTGGAGCTAGACGGCAAGGTTGCCGCATTGTTTACGTCTCGCCCCTCAAAGCCCTTGCTGTCGACGTCGAGCGCAACCTCCGCTCTCCCCTCGCAGGCATCGGCAACATGGCCCGCCGCCGCGGCGTCCCATTTCACGAGCCTCTCATTAGTGTCAGGACAGGCGACACACCCCAGCGTGAGCGCGCGCGTTTCCGCCGCCACCCGGCCGACATCCTCATCACCACCCCCGAGTCGCTCTATCTAATGCTCACTTCGGGCGCAGCCGATGCTCTCCGCACTGTCGACACTGTCATCATCGACGAGATTCACGCACTTGTCCCCACCAAGCGAGGAGCCCACTTGGCCCTCTCGCTCGAGCGCCTCGAAGCTCTCGTCAAGAAGCCCCTCCAGCGCATCGGGCTCTCCGCCACACAGCGCCCCCTTGAAGAAGTAGCTCGCTTCCTCGGCGGTGTGGAAATTTCTGTGGAAAAAGCAGCGACTGCAATGTCCACAGAACGAGTGGAGTTCACATCATCAATTACTTCCATGATCGAACTTCAAGTACCAGATGAGCTCTCTCCGCTGGCGGAAGTCGGATTGGAATTGCCCGAGACGAAGCCGCCTTGCTATCGCCCAGTCACTATAGTCAACGCTAGTCATACCAAGCAGTTAAAGTTGCGTATTGAAGTTCCAGTTGAAGATATGGCGCGCTTGAACGCCATCGAAGAACTCCCGAGCGGCCCAGCCTCTCAGATGCCCCGCCGTGTCTCGATCTGGAATGCCATTCATCCTCGGCTCCTCGAGCTGATTCGGGAGCGGAATTCCACAATTCTCTTCGTCAACAGCCGCCAGGTCGCCGAACGTCTCGCCGGAGCGCTCAACGATTTGGCAGGCGAACCCATTGCCCGCGCCCACCACGGCTCCCTCGCCGCCTACCAGCGCTCCATCATCGAGGAGCAGCTCAAGGCTGGCCAGATTAAAGCCCTCTGCGCGACCTCGACACTTGAGCTCGGCATTGACATGGGTGCCGTCGACCTCGTCATCCAGATTGAGGCGCCTCCCTCGGTCGCCAGTGGTATGCAGCGCATCGGGAGAGCCGGTCACTCGGTCGACGCCGTCAGCGAGGGCATTCTTTTCCCGAAATACCGTGCCGATTTGGTCGCCTGCGCCGCCGTCACCCGCGCCATGCACGAGGGCCACATCGAATCCACGCGCTATCCGCGGAATCCTCTCGACGTCCTCTGCCAACAAATAGTCGCCATCTGCGCCCAACCTCCGAATATGCCCAAGGCGCTGCGATCGACGAAGCCCCGCCGCATCCAACCGGGCACTGTCCTGCTGCCCGATCCGAAGCCCGAAGTCTCCGTCGATTTCCTCTATGATCTCGTGCGCCGCGCCGCCCCCTTCGGCGGCCTCTCCCGCTCCAGCTTCGAGGGCGTCCTCGACCTGCTCAGCGGCCGATACCCCTCCGACGAGTTCGCGGAACTTCGCCCTCGCCTAACCTGGGACCGCATCCGCAACGTCGTCACCGCCCGCGATGGCGCCGCCCGCCTAGCCATCCTGAACGCCGGCACCATCCCCGACCGCGGTCTCTACGGCGTCTTCCTCGCCCACACCGAGGGCAAATCCATCCGCGTCGGCGAGCTCGACGAAGAGATGGTCTTCGAGTCGCACCCCAACGAGACCTTCATCCTCGGCGCCTCCACCTGGCGCATTGAGGACATCACCCATGACCGCGTCCTCGTCGGCCCCGCTCCCGGCGAGCCCGGCAAAATGCCCTTCTGGAAAGGCGACGGCCCCGGCCGCCCGCTCGAATTCGGCCGCCGCATTGGCGCGTTGGTTCGCGAGCTACGTGGCCTGCCCAAGCCCGCTGCGCTTACGCGCCTGGTTGCCGAACACGATCTTGACCCCAACGCCGCTGAAAATCTACTCCAGTTCCTCGCAGACCAGGAAGCTGCCACCGGCCAGGTCCCCGATGATCGGACCATCGTGATTGAGCGCGTTCGCGACGAGCTCGGCGACTGGCGCGTCTGCGTCCTGACACCCTTCGGCAGCCGCATTCACATCCCCTGGGCCATGGCCGTCAGCGCGCGCATCCGCGCCTCAGGCGGTCCTGAAGTCGAAACTCTCTGGGGCGACGACGGCTTCGTTCTTCGTTTCCCTGATACTGACGAGCCACCCGATCCCGACTGGTTCCTCATCGAATCGACCGAAGCCATGCGCCTCGTCCTGCGCCAGCTAGGGTCCACTGCATTATTCGCAGGGCGCTTTCGCGAAGCCGCAGGTCGCGCTCTCCTGCTGCCGCGCCGCAGAGCCGACCAGCGCTCGCCGTTGTGGCAGTTGCGCAAGCGTTCCTACGATCTGCTCAGCGTTGCTTCGCGTTATCCATCGTTCCCGCTCCTCCTCGAAGCCTACCGCGAATGCCTGCGCGACTTCTTCGACATGCCAGCGCTTCTTGAAACTCTGCGTGCCATTGAACAGCGCCAGCTTCGAGTCCACATCGTCGAAACCCGCAAGCCATCGCCTTTCGCGTCCTCGCTGCTCTTCAGCTACGTGGCCAATTTCTTGTATGACGGAGACGCGCCTCTTGCCGAGCGCCGAGCGCAAGCTCTCACTATCGATCAGGATCAGCTCCGCGAACTCCTCGGCGAGGCTGACCTCCGCGAACTCCTCGACCCCGACGCCATCGCCGAAGTCGAAGAGACCGCGCAATGCCTGCCTGAAAACTACCGTGCCCGCACCGCCGATGGCATCCACGATCTCTGCCTGCGCCTTGGCGACTTAACGCGCGGCGAGCTCGCGCGCCGCGTAGCTGATTCATCCGTGCTTGAATCCATCGACAGACTCATCCGTGCCCGCCGTCTTCTCGAGCTGCGAATCGCCGGTGAACGCCGTCTCGTGGCCGCCGAAGATGCAGCGCGCTATCGCGATGGCCTCGGCATCCCATTGCCTCCAGGCCTGCCAACGGCGCTGCTCGAACCCGTTGCGCAACCTGTGCTCGAGCTGGTACGCCGCTACGCCCGCACCCACGGCCCTTTCACACTGCGCGAACCCGCGGACCGCTTTTCTCTCGATCCAGCCATCGTTGAGAATGCGCTCCGCTGGCTCGCTGCTGAAGGCCGCGTCCTCGAAGGCGGCTTCCGTCCCACCGGCCTCCACCGCGAGTGGTGCGACGCCGAAATCCTCCGCCAGATTCGCCGCAAATCGCTCGCCAAGCTTCGCCGCGAGGTCGAGCCGGTTGAGCAGCACACACTCGCCCGCTTTCTCACCCACTGGCAGGGCCTTCTCGCACCACGTCGTAGTGGCCCGGCACATCTAGATGCGCTTCTCGACGCCATCGAAAACCTGCAGGGCGCACCGATCGCTGCATCGCTGCTCGAGTCATCCATCTTGCCCGCCCGCATCTCCGGCTACGACCCTGCTGGTCTTGACACGCTCATTGCTGCCGGTGAAGTGGCGTGGGCAGGTGTCGAGCCCATCGGTGAACGCGATGGCCGCATCGCACTTTTCCTTGCCGATAAGCTGTCCTTGCTGGCGCAATCGCGGCCTGTCAGTGAGCCGATGAGCGAAAAGGAAGCCAAACTTCTCGCAGTTCTCGAATCGACTGGAGCAAGCTTCTTCGATCCGCTCCATCAGGCCGTCGGCGGAGGCTATCCCGGCGAAACAATCGATGCCTTGTGGAGCCTGGTCTGGCGCAGTCTCGTCACCAACGACTCGCTTCACGCTCTCCGCGCCTACATTCTTCGACCTGAAAGCGCACGTGCCCCACGTCGGCTGCAAACTGGAGTGGTCTTTCGTTCCCGCCGCACCACGCCGCCGAATGCGCAGGGCCGCTGGTCGCTGCTGCCCATTCGCGCGCAGAAGGGCAGGGAAGTCGCATTCAGTAAAATGCCGGGTGCCCCATCCTTTCCGCTTTCTTCTGCGGAAAGGGTGGGCGACCGCGAACCAAGTCCGACTCCCGCTCCCACCGCCACAGAGGCCAGCCACGCCTTAGCCCTGCAACTCCTCAGCCGCTATGGCATTCTTACCCGCGAATCCGTCGCCGCCGAAAACATCCCTGGCGGTTTCAGCGCCGTCTACGACGTGCTTAAGGCCCTCGAAGAATCGGGCCGCATTCGCCGCGGTTATTTCGTCGCTGGTCTCGGAGCGACGCAATTTGCTTTGCCGGCTGCCATCGATCTCCTCCGACAACTGCGCACCGAGCCCCCCGCCGAGAAGCCTGAATTCGTGCAACTCGCCTCGACCGATCCCGCGAACCCCTATGGCTCTGTCCTCCGCTGGCCTGACCTGCCCATCATGGACGACGATTCCGAAACCGCTCCTAGAGTGCTTACCCGCGCCGCTTACGCCGAAGTCATCCTACGCAACGGCCAGCTCGTAGCCTGGCTCCGCCGCAACAATCCCAATATCCTGGTCTTCCTGCCTGGGGATGAGCCGGAGCGCTCACAAGCTGCCGCCGGTCTGGCCCACTTTCTCTGCGATCGCGGGCAACAGCGTATGCAGGGCGGCCGCCATTTGGGTGTGCTGATCACGACGGTCAACGGCCAGCCCGTCGGCGCAAGCTTCATGGCCCGCTTTCTTATGGATGCGGGCTTTTACTCAGGCCCCCTCGGCATGCACCTGCGCCGCATTCCGCTGCCTATGTCCCCGCCCCCGATGCACGAGGTCCAGTAGAAGAGAATGCCCGAAGGCGATACCATCTTTCGCACCGCGCGCGCATTGGGCCGCGCCCTCGCCGGCCGGTCCATCACCGGCTTCCGTTCGAATTACCCGCTGCTCACGCGCTTCCACGACGACACGCCGCTCACTGGCCAACATGTCGACCGCGTCGAATCGCGCGGCAAGTGGGTGCTCATCTATTTTTCCGGCGGTGGCATTCTTGTCACACACATGCTGATGAGCGGCAGTTGGCACATCTACCGCATCGGCGAACGGTGGCAGCAGCCCGGTAGAAACATGCGCATTGTCCTTGAAAACAGCACATGCCAGGCTGTCGGCTTTCGCGTACCTGTCGCGCATATTCATACGGCAAGCTCGCTCTCCCGCGACCGCCGCATTCCGCAGCCAACCTCGGACGTGCTCAATGCCGAATTCGACGCAGAGGCCACCGCGCAACGCTTCCTCTCCTGCGCGCAGGAGGAAATTGGCGACGTGCTTCTCCATCAGGAAGTGCTTGCCGGCGTCGGTAACGTCTTCAAGTCCGAAGTTTGCTTCGTCACGGGCATCAGTCCATTTTGCAAAGTCGCCGATCTCAGTGCAGAACAAATCAAGACACTGATCGCCACCGCACGCAAACTCGTCGCGTCCAATGTGCTCGAAGATTCAGGCAACATGATTGTCACGTATCGCGGGCAGCACCGCCGCACCACACATCAATCCAGTCCCGGCGAGAGCCTCTGGGTATACAGCCGCAACGGCGAGCCGTGCCGCCAATGCGGCGAGCGCATTCGGCGGCGCCTCCGAGGCCCCGACGCACGCGTCACGTTTTGGTGCCAGCAGTGCCAGCCCATGCCTGACGGCACCGATATCGACGGCTAGTTCGGAATTAGTCTGCATATCTCACAGGGGGCAACTGGGCAGTAAGGTTGAGGGAGCAAAAAAGGGTGGCAAAAGGCCGCTGTTTTCCGGCATAACGACGTTGTCGAGTCGTAGTTTTGTCGAGAAAAGGAGCGGCCTTTCTACTGACAGAGAGTAATCAGGAAGTGTTCGAGTTTGCACCTCATTTTTTGCGCCGGGTGCAGGCAGAGTTCACAGCCGACCGGGTATCGAGCGACGGCGGCGCGCTGCTGTTGCGGGAGGTAGACCGCAGGATCAATTTTTTTGGGGCGTCTGGCGAGCTGTTTCATGGATGGCCGTGCACCGTTGCTGGTCAAGCACGGCCTGTCGGAGATGTCGGCCCAGCGCATCTTTGGTTTGGCGCTGGGCTACGAGGACCTGAACTCGTCCAGCCACGCCTCGAAGGCCTGCTTGCGAGGGCAGTCGTTGTTGAGCATTGCGAATCATGCGGTGGTGCCCAGCGAGCGCTGCAATGTGTCATCTGCAAAGCCACCCAGTTGTCCACAACTCCCACAGACGGCCCCGGTTTTGCACTGGATTTTGCGTCTTGTTCAGTGTCCGGCAGGAGCATAGGCTTGTCTCAGTGAAGGCGACCGCGGTTCGGAGCGCAAGTGCACTGGATTTGGGGCATTCCGGACACCGCAAAGCCGCGTCTGTCAAGCCTGTTTTGCGCTTTCCACAGCGATATTGGCCGAATTTCGTGAATGAGTGCTCGATTTTGCAAGCCGATACTGGAAGTGCGAAGAAAATACCAGATATTGTGGTTTGCTGTTGACTTGCCCCATAGA
>Ga0182030_10018422_pt1 | contig 13387 bp, 13 predicted proteins | sample 812S3MmetaG_FD_121299 | JGI IMG/M metagenome (GOLD analysis project Ga0182030, IMG submission 121299) | Permafrost microbial communities from Stordalen Mire, Sweden - 812S3M metaG (Illumina Assembly) | ecosystem: Environmental > Terrestrial > Soil > Wetlands > Permafrost | place: Sweden... | reverse complement strand
TGGCGATCGCGCTGCTGACCGGCGAGTTCCTGGCACAGCCGCTGGGCCAGCTGGCCGACGAGCAGAAGGCCTACGCCAAGTATTCGAACATGAGCTTCGCCGGCGCCGGCGCCTGGATCCGCGATGGCGACACCATCCTGAACGTACAGGATCGTTCAAGCGCTGCCGAGTACGGCGGCATGCTGATCTTCGAACTCACCCCGGACAATCGCCTGGCCGCGATCGCGCGCGCCGAGCATGCGACCGCGGCCGGACCGCAGTCCTGGCTGCTGCGCAACTACGTAGAGTCGCGCTTCGTGGATGATTCGGTGACCAGCCTGCGCGCGTCGCAGCGGCCGCTGCATACCGCGGCCGGCGCGGACTTTCTGCGCCTGGTGAGCAGCGATACCTCGGAACTGTCGTTGCACACGCTGTATGCGGCGATGCGCTACCTGCGCTCGAACAAGCTTGGCACCGGGCAGTACGAGATCGCCTTCTGGTCGCGGGTGGCGCGTACCGTGGGCATCGTGGTGGCGCTGCTGTTTGCGCTGCCGTTTGGATTCGGCTCACTGCGCACCGCCTCGCTCAGCGCCCGCACCACGTTTGGTGTGGCGCTCGGCATCGTTTATGTGTTCCTGCAGCGACTGGTGGAGAGCGGCACGCAGGTATTCGACCTGGATCCGCTGCTGTTGGCCTGGGTGCCGACCGGTCTGCTGGCGCTGGTCACCGCGACGATGATGTGGCGGGTGCGCTGACCGCGATGCGCCAGCTTGCAACAGCTGTCGCAGCGCGGCTGGCGCGCCTGCCCAGGCTTGCCGCACCGGTCGCGCCGCATGAGCGCCGCGCGGTGGCGCTGGCGTTCGCCTGCAATTTTTTCCTGCTCGCGAGCTATTACATCCTGCGCCCGGTGCGCGATACGGTGGCGACGGTGGTTGGCACGGATCGGCTGCAGCTGCTGTTCACTGGCACCTTTGCCGGCACGCTGCTGGCCTCGCCGCTGTACGCGATGCTACTGGCACGCGTGCGGCTTAGGCGCGTGCTGCCCGGCATTTTCTGGTTCTGGCTGTTCAATGTCGTGTTGTTCCAGCAGTTGTTCGCGTCGTCGGCGCACAGCATGCGGGTGGCGGCGGCCTACTACATCTGGTTCAGCGTCTCCAACCTGTTCATGATTTCGCTGTTCTGGAGCCTGATGGTGGATATGTTCACGGCTGCCCAGGCGACGCGGCTATTCGGGCTGATTGCGGCCGGCGGCAGCATCGGTGCGATCGGCGGTCCGTTGCTGACGCGGCTGCTGGTCAGCAGCCTGCACCTGGGCGGCATGCTGCTGCTGGCGGCCGCCGGCCTGCTGGTCGTGATCGGGCTGGTCTATCGGCTGATGCGCGAGAAGCAGCGCCTGCGCGCCAGCGGCGAGGAGGGGCAGGCGACGACGCTCGATCATGGGCTGCCGGGCAACCCGTTCGAGGGTTTCGGACAGCTGTTCAGCTCGCGCTACATGGCGAGCCAGGCGGCATTCGTGCTGCTGCTGACCTGGGCCAATACGGTTGCCTACTTCCTGCAGACCGATGTGGTCGCGCACGCGTTCGCATCGGTGGAAGGCCGTGCCCGGGCGATCGCCGATATCGATCTGATCGTCAATATCTGCACCGCGCTGATCCTGATCTTCGGCGTCGGGCGCCTGGTGCAGCGCTTCGGAGTCACGCTCGGACTGATGCTCAATCCGATCATACTGCTGGTCGCATTCGTGCTGGCTGCCATCTCGCCGTCGCTGTTGATGATCCAGGCGCTGCAGGTGGTGCGTCGCGTATCACAGTACGCCATTGCCCGCCCCTCTCGGGAGATGTGCTTTACGGTGGTGGATCAGGGCAGCCGCTACAAGGCAAAGAACGTCATCGATACCGTGGTCTATCGCTTCGGCGACGTCAGTTCGGCGTGGATCCAGACCGGATTGCGGGCGGCGGGTGCTGGCATCGGCGGTGCGGTGGCGCTCGGCATCGGCGCCTGCATCGCTTGGGGCGGCGTGGCGGGCTACGCCGGCCGGCAGTACCAGCAGCTTCGCAGACAGCAGCCATGAGCGGCGAGGCCGCCCCGGGCGCAACGCCGTCGCGACCATCGCTGCCGGCGCGGCTGCTCAAGTCGGTTGCCGCGATCGAGCCGTACGAGGTCAGGGCCGTTGCCCTGGGCATGCTTTATTTCTTCTTCCTGTTCGCGAGCTACTCGGTGCTCAAGCCGGTGCGCGAGACCATGGGGACGGTGTACGGCGTCGCGCATTACCAGCAGCTGTTTACCGCGACCCTGCTGCTGAGCCTGCTACTTGCCCCGCTGTACTCGGCACTCGCCGCGCGCATCAGGCTGTCGAGCCTGCTGCCATGGGTGTACGGATTCGTTGCCGCCACGATGGTCGTGTTCTACGAGCTGTTTGTCGGCGTGAGCGGCCAGGATCGCCGCATCGCTGCCGCATTCTTCGTCTGGGTGAGCACCTTCAACCTGCTGATCATCTCGGGGTTCTGGAGCTTCATGGCGGATATCTTCTCGCGCACGCAGGCGCGGCGCGTGTTCGGCTTCGTGGCCGCCGGCGGCACCGTCGGCGGCATTGTCGGTCCGGCGATACCGACGTTCTTCGGCAAGCAGCTGGGCAACAACAATCTGATGCTGATTTCGGCCGCAGGTTTCGTCGCCACGGCAGTGCTGGTGCGCCTGCTGACGCTGGAAAAGCGGCGCCTGCTGGCCGCCGGGGTCGAAGTCCAGCGCACCAGTCTCGACCACCGCCTGCCGGGCAATCCCCTGGACGGCTTCCGGCTGCTGCTGCGATCGCGCCTGCTGCTGCTGCTGGCGCTGTTCCTGCTGCTGATGACGTGGATATCGACCATCGTCTATTTCCAGCTCGGCGATCTGATGACGCGGGCCTTCACCAGCCGCGACGCACGTACCCAGGCGTATGCGATGATCGAACTGTCGGTCAACGGCCTCGCGGTGATCCTCCAGTTGTTCGGCTCCGGACGCATCATCGCGCGTTATGGCGTGAAGGCGGCGCTGTTGCTCAACCCGGTCATCATGGTGATCGCATTCCTGGCGATCGCGTTTGCGCCGGCGCTGCTGATCCTTGGCGCCATCCAGATCGTGCGCCGAGTGGCTGAATACGCGCTCGCCAAGCCGGCGCGTGAAATGCTGTTCACGGTGGTGGATCAGGACAGCCGCTACAAGGCCAAGAATGTCATCGACACCGTGGTCTATCGGTTTGGCGATTTCAGCAACGCCTGGGTGAGCTCCCTGATCCAGCCGCACGGCGTGACCGGACTGGCGATCTTTGGCATCGTCACCGCGGCGATCTGGTTCCCGGTCGCCTGGCTGTTGGGACGGCGCTACGAGAGCGAGCGCGGCGGCAAGCTGGCGACAGATGCCGACCAGCCGCTCCGGCAGCCCGGCGGCTAGATCGCGGCGGGGTGCTCGCCGCGGCGCCTCAGTGCCAGCCGTTGTTGCGCGCCTTGATCTCGGCCGCCGCGTTCAGCGGCTCGCCGCTGATGCGCTCATCGATGGCCTGCAGCAATGCCGGCGGCAGCGTTGGCGCGGAAGTGCGCACATTCTGTCCATTGCCCGCGGCACCGGGGCTCTCGGCGCCGACCAGGTTCAATACCTGCCATTGCTCCTGCATCCGGCAGGCCAGGCCGGCAAGCGAGCGGCTGCCGCTTAAGGCGAAGCTGCGGCAGTAATTGCCGCTCCTGGCCCGGAATGTCATGCCGATGCGTACCGGCGCCGCGGACGCCGCGCTGCCGGTGAGCTGCTCGTTCAGTGCACGTGCCAGCGCGCCGCGAGCCAGCATCGAGCCGTCGCGCACCTCAGTCAGCGAGCCCGGCGCCGACAGCCACTGGATCAGTGCACCGCCCATCAGGCCGACCGCGAGGCTGGCCGCGATGGTGTAGCGGCGCGCCTTCAGCTGGCGCTGGCCGTTGGTGGCGCGTCGGGCGCGTTGGGCGCGCACCCGGGCCAGATCGATGATCTGGGCGGGACCGGCCGGCGCAACCCGCTTGGCCGCCTGCGCCAGCCGTTGCGGTACCGCTTCGCGCAGCACGCCATCGAAAGCCCCGCGCAGGCGATCGCGCTGGGCGCGCTGCTGCGCCACGCGCTGCGCCAGCTGCGTATCGTGGGCAATGGCCTGCTCGACGCGCTCGCGTTCGGCGCCCTCGAGCCCGCCGTCGATATAGGCGGCCAATACGTCGTCCGGAATCGTCATCAGCCCTCTCCCGGCGCCAGCGACCGCCGCGGCGCCTGGCATGCGCGAGCGACTCGGCAGCGTCCCCATCGAAAACGCCGATGATCTGCGCGCTTTCCGTGTAGGGCAAGCCCCCGCTGACGTAGGATTGACCCATGTCCACCCCCGGGATGGTGCAACCCGCCGTCGGCATCAAGATCGTGGTACGCATCGGGCTGCTGCTTGGGCTGGTGGCCTGCACGCTGCTGCGGCTGTACCTTGCGGTGCTGGCACTGGCCCTGGCCATCGGCCCCGGGTGGGCGCTGGCGCTGGCGCTGGCGCTGCTGCTGACGGGGTTGCTGTGGGCGTTGCGAATTGCAGTGTTTTGCGGCGCGCTGATGCTTTGGCACTGGCCGGTGCTGGCGGCGCTGGTGATCGCCGCTCCGCGCCTGCCTTTGATGCTGCCAGGGCTGATTTCCACGTTCCTGGCCAGCAGACGCCATCCACGGCCACGTTGGACGAGCTACCGACCGGTATGACCTGCCGGCGGTAAGTCGCAGGATAGGAATCCGGATGGCGCTCCCGACGGGAGTCGAACCCGTGTTCCAGCCTTGAGAGGGCCGTGTCCTAGGCCTCTAGACGACGGGAGCAGCGAGACCGGGGGGAACTTAAGAGGCGCGGTATTATAGACCCCCATCTCGATTGCTCAAGCGGATTGGACGATTTGAACGATATCCCCCCCGAACTCGCCATCGGCGCGGCAGCGCGCATCATCGGTCGCGCCGACCACACTGTCTCTCGATCGAATATCTCCGGCAACGCCCTACGTGTGCTGTACCGGCTGAAGGAAGCCGGCTACCAGGCATTCCTGGTCGGCGGCTGCGTGCGCGACGTGATGCTTGGGCGCGATCCGAAGGATTTCGATGTCGCGACCAATGCACTGCCCGATGAAGTGAGGAAACTGTTTCGCAATTCGCGCCTGGTCGGGAGACGCTTTCGCCTGGCGCACATCGTATTCGGGCGCGAGGTGATCGAAGTGGCGACGTTTCGTGCCGCCACCGCCCCCTCGCCGAGCGAGGAGCCGGTTCCGGATGCCGATCCGGAAGAAGGCGAGGCGCCGGAGCTCGACGAGGAGTCGGAGCTTGACCCGGTAGACAGTGATCGGGTGCTGGATACTCACGGCCGGCTGTTGCGCGACAACGTCTACGGCAGCATCGAGGAGGACGTGTGGCGGCGTGATTTCACCGTCAACGCGCTCTACTACAATATCGCGGATTTTTCATTGTGGGACTATGTGGGCGGCGCCGAGGACCTGGTTGCGCATCGCCTGCGCATGATCGGCGATCCGGCAACCCGCTATCGCGAGGACCCGGTGCGCATGCTGCGTGCTGCGCGCTTCGAGGCCAAGCTCGGCTTTACGCTGGAGCCGGCGACCGCGGAGCCGATCCCGCGGCTGCGCGGACTGCTGGCCGGCGTGCCGCCGGCGCGGCTGTTCGATGAAACGCTGAAGCTGTTCCTGACCGGTCACGGTGAGGCGAGCCTTGCGGTGCTGCGCCGACGCGCGCTGCTGGAAGTTCTGTTTCCAGCGATCGAGCGCTACCTGTCGAAGCATCCGGGCGGTCTGGTCGAGCGCTTCCTGCAGCAGGGCCTGCGCAATACCGACGCACGGGTGGCGGCGGACAAGCCGGTCACGCCGACCTTCCTGTTCGCGCTGCTGCTGTATGGACCGATTGCCGAGGCGATCGAATCGCTGCCGCGGCAACGCTGGCACGAGATCGGCGCAATCGTTGAGGCCTGCGACCGGGCGCTGCGCGAGGCCTCGGCGCGGGTGACGATTCCGCGGCGCGTGGCCCTTGGGCTGCGGGAAATGTTTGCATTCCAGCCACGCCTGGAGCAACCGCGCGGCAAGCGCGCTTTGCGGCTACTGGAGCAGCCACGGTTTCGCGCCGCGTTCGATCTGCTGGCGCTGCGCGCGCAGCTCGGATTGGCCCCGAGCGAGATCGCGGCGTGGTGGACGCGGCTGCAGGAGGTGTCGCCGGAGGAGCGCGTACGCATGCTCGACGCGCTGCCGCGGCCGCGGCCGCCCGCGAAAGGCGAGGGCGCTACCGCCGCTGCCGCGCGATTGCCCGCAGCAGCGCAAGACATCCCGCCGCCGCTGGTGCCGGCCGGCCCGACCAGGCCGGATGCTGGCCCGGATGTCCCGGATGGCCCGGATGGCCTGTCCGGGCCGCCGGAGTCCGATGCGGATGAGGCTGGCGCCGCGGCAGATTCACCCAGCCGCAGGACACGCCGCCGGCGCCGGCGCCGCCGCGGGTTCCCGGGCCCGGCTTGAATGCTGTGGCACCCGGCCTACGTCGGCCTTGGCAGCAACCTGGATCAGCCGGTGACCCAGTTGCGCCGCGCGCTCGCGGCACTGCCGGGTCTGCCGCAGACGCGCCTGATCCTGGCATCCTCACTGTTCGGCTCAAGGCCGCTGGGCCCCGTGCCGCAGCCGGACTACGTCAATGCGGTGGCCGGATTGCTCACGCAGCTGGAGAGCGAGGCTTTTTTCGGCGCTTTACGCGCGCTTGAGAACGCCCTGGGTCGCGATCCGCCGCGTGTGCGCTGGGGAGCGCGCCGCATCGACCTCGACCTGCTGGTATTTGGCGCCCAGCGGCTCGAGCGCCCCGGCCTGACGCTGCCGCATCCCGGGATAGTGCAGCGTAACTTCGTTCTGTATCCTCTGCTGCAGGTGGCGCCCGGGCTGTACGTGCCGGGCTGCGGGCGGGTAGAGGAGCTTGCTGCCCGCGCCGATCCCGCTGGCATCTGGCGTCTGGACGACAATTCGAATACGCATGGCGCCTGACAACCTGCCGCACCGTTTCATCGTGATCGAAGGGCCGATCGGGGTCGGCAAGACCACACTCGCCGTGAAGCTGGCGGCGACGCTGGCGGCGGAGCTGATCCTGGAGCGCGCCGATGAGAATCCGTTCCTGGAGCGTTTCTACCGCAATCCGCGCGCCGGCGCGCTACCGGCGCAGCTGTATTTCCTGTTCCAGCGCGCGCAGCAGATGGCCGCTCTCAAGCAGCACGACCTGTTCGCGCCGCTGCGCGTTGCCGACTACCTGCTCGACAAGGACCGCCTGTTCGCCCGCACCACGCTCGATGAGGAGGAATATCGCCTGTACGATCGGGTGTACGCGCAACTGGCGATCGAAGCACCCAGGCCCGACCTGGTGATTTATCTGCAGGCGCCGGTGGACGTGCTGCTGGCGCGCATCGCGCGCCGCGCCATCCAGTACGAGCAGTTCATCGACCGGGGTTACCTGGAACGGCTGAACGATGCCTATGCGCGTTTCTTTCATGAGTACGATGCCGGTCCGCTGCTGATCGTCAATGCGGCCACGATCGATCCGATCAACACCGACGAGGACTATGAGGAGCTGCTGACCGCCATCCGGCGCCTGCGCCGGGGCCGTCTCTACTACAATCCGATGCGGCACGCGGCGCTATAGGAGCGGTCCATGTATACCCAGCTGCAGCTGCGCGATTCCGATCGTCCGCCGGTCACGCTCAATACCCTGGGGCAGATGAAACAGCGCGGCGAGAAGATCGCCGCGCTTACCGCCTACGACGCCAGCTTCGCCGCGCTGCTGGATGCCGCCGGTGTCGACATCGTGCTGGTCGGTGACACGCTCGGCATGGTGATCCAGGGCCACGACACCACCGTGCCGGTGACCATGGAGCACATGGTGTATCACAGCGCCGCGGTCGCGCGTGGCCTGCATCGGCCATTCCTGATCACCGATATGCCGTTCATGAGCTATCCGTCGCGCGAGCTGGCACTTGCGAATGCGGTGCGGCTGATGCAGGACGGCGGGGCGCGCATGGTCAAGCTCGAGAGCGGCAAGGCGCAGACCGATATCGTCGAGTTCCTCGCCAGCCACGATATTGCAGTGTGCGCGCACCTGGGCCTGCGGCCGCAGTCGGTGCACAAGACCGGCGGTTTTCGCGTGCAGGGACGCGATGATGAAGCCGCGAGCCGCATGCTCGAGGACGCACTGGCCCTGCAGGCGGCAGGGGCGGACCTGGTGCTGCTGGAATGCATTCCGGCCGCGCTCGGCCGCGCCATCTCCCAGGCGCTCACAGTGCCGGTGATCGGCATCGGCGCCGGCCCCGACACCGACGGGCAGATCCTGGTGCTGTACGACATCCTCGACATCACGGCAGGGCGCATGCCGCGCTTCGTGCGCAAATTCATGAGTGGCAGCAATACGCCGCAGGCCGCGGTGGCGAGCTACGTTCAGGCGGTCAAATCCGGCGAGTACCCGGCGCCGGAACACTGCTTTTGATCCTGTCGCCGCCATGCTGACGCTGACCACGGTCGACGCCATGCGAGCGCGCGTGCGGGCATGGCGCGCCGACGGACTGCGCATCGCGTTCGTGCCCACCATGGGCAATCTGCACGCCGGCCACACCAGCCTGCTGGCGGCGGCGCGCTATCGGGGCGATCGGGTGATCGCGAGCATCTTCGTCAATCCATTGCAGTTCGGTCCAAGCGAGGACTACACCGCCTATCCACGGACGCTGCTCGAGGACCAGCAACTGCTGCAGGAAGCGCGCTGCGACCTGCTGTTCGCGCCAAGCGTAGCGGATATGTATCCGAGCGGCGGCGACCAGCGCACCGTGATCATGGTGCGTGGCCTGTCCAATATCCTGTGCGGGCACTTCCGGCCGGGTCATTTTGACGGCGTCGCGACGGTGGTGGCGAAGCTGTTCGGCATTATCGCGCCCGACGTCGCCGTGTTCGGCGAGAAGGACTACCAGCAGCTGCTGGTGGTGCGCGATATGACGATCGACCTGGCGCTGCCGGTGGAAATCGTCGGAGCGCCAACGGTACGCGCGGCCGACGGTGTTGCGCTCAGTTCGCGCAACCGCTACCTGAGCGCCGACGAGCGTGCGCGCGCCCCGCTGATCCACCAGTCTTTATCCCAGGTGGTGCGCTCGATGCACGACGGCAGCAGCGACTATCGCGAGCTTGCGCTCGCCGGGCGCCAGATGCTGGAGAGCGCCGGCATGCGGGTGGATTATTTTGCGATCAGAAACGCCGCGGACCTGAGCGAGCCCAGCGCCGATTCGACCGAGCTGGTGGTGATGACGGCGGTACATCTCGGACGGGCTCGGCTGATCGACAACCTGCGCACGCACCGAGCCTAGGGTGGGGGTGTGGCTGCGATTGCCGCAGCCACTGCCGCACCCGCAGCCGCGCTGCGGGTGCGATGTTGCAATAGCGCCCAATCCACGTGCTCGCGCACCAGCGCTGAATGGTCATCACAGCGCGCTGCGAGTGCCGCCAGCACGGCGTCGGTGCTGGCGGCGTTGCCCAGGGCCACCGCGATGTTGCGCAACCAGCGCTCATAGCCGATGCGATGGATTGCCGAGCCGCGCATGCGCTGCTCGAACTGCGCGGCGCTCCAGCCGAACAGCTCAGCCAGGCGCGGCGAATCCAGCGCGTGGCGCACGTGAAAATCCGGGTGCGAGGCGTCGCGTGCAAATTTATTCCACGGACACACCAGCTGGCAGTCATCGCAGCCGTAGATCCGGTTGCCCATCGCGGCGCGCAGCGGCGGCGGAATCGAACCGTCGAGTTCGATGGTCAGGTAGGAAATGCAACGGCGCGCATCCAGTTGGTACGGGGCCACGATCGCGCCGGTCGGGCAGGCAGGAATGCAGGCCGAACAGCTGCCGCAATGGGCAGCGGCCGGCTGGTCCGCCGGCAGCGGCAGATCGGTAAACACCTCGCCGAGGAAGAACCAGGAGCCGGCGTCGCGCGCGATCAGGTTGGTGTGCTTGCCGATCCAGCCCAGTCCGGCATTGCGCGCCAGCGCCTTTTCCAGGACCGGCGCACTGTCCGCGAATACCCGGTAGCCATGCGGACCGGCGAGCGCCGCTACCGCCTCGGCCAGCTGTCGCAGGATGCGGCGTAGCAGCTTGTGATAGTCGCGTCCGAGCGCGTAGCGCGACACATAGCCGATGTCGGATTCGCGCAGCACCGCGTCGGCATCGCGCGCCTCGCGCGCGCGATAATTCATGCGGGCGCTGATCACGCGCAGCGTGCCGGGCACCAGTTCCGCCGGACGGCTGCGCCTGGTGCCGTGCCGCGCCATGTAGTGCATGTTGCCGTGCCAGCCGCGCTCGAGCCAGCGCTGCAGGTGGCGTTCGTCTTCATCCAGTGTGATCTCGCTGACGCCGATGGCATCGAGGCCGAGTGCGCGCGCGGCGCGCGCGATCGCCGCGCGCAACTCGCGCGCTGGCGGCATTGGCGCGCGTGCGGCTGCGGCAGGTGGGCGCATGTCAGGGTTCACGCTGACAGTATAATCGCGCCATGTCTGCTGCCAGCCTGCTGTATTCCGCGTCGCAAGTGCGCGCGCTTGATGGCTACGCGATCGCGCACGGCACCAGCGGCTATACGCTGATGAAACGCGCCGGGGAAGCGGCGCTGCGAGCCCTGCGCAGCCGCTGGCCCAAGGCACTGCAGATCGTCGTGGTCGCCGGCGGCGGCAACAACGGCGGCGATGGCTATGTGCTGGCGCGCTTCGCCCAGGCAGCTGGCCTTACGGCCAGCGTGCTTGCGGTCACCGCGCCCGAGCAGCTCGGCGGCGAGGCGCACAGCGCCTGGCAGGATTTTCGTTCCAGCGGCGGGCAGGTGCAGGGCTGGTCGGCCGGGCTGCTGGCGCAGGCTGACGTGGTGGTAGATGCGCTGCTTGGCACCGGCCTCAGCAGCGCGGTGCGCGCACCGATGCTGCAGGCGATCGACGCCATCAACGCCTGTGGTCGCCCGGTGCTGGCGCTCGACCTGCCATCCGGATTGAACGCCGACAGTGGCGCGGTGATGGGAGCGGCGGTGCGCGCCGACTGTACGGTCAGCTTCGTCGCGCTCAAGACCGGCTTGTTTCTGGGCGACGGCCCGGAATACGCCGGGCGCCTGCTGTTCGACGATCTGGAGGTGACAGTGCCCGCAGAGGCGCGCTTTGGCGCGATCCTCGAGCGGCTGGGAGAAGGGGAAATTGCCCGGGCGCTGCCGTCGCGCCGCCGGCAGGCGAACAAAGGGGACTTCGGGCGCGTGCTGATCGTCGGCGGCGCTGCCGGCATGCCCGGCTCGGTCAGGCTGGCCGGCGAGGCTTGCCTCCGGGTCGGCGCCGGATTGGTAACGGTGGCTTGCGCGCGGGAAAACTCGCTCGCCATTGTCGCCGGGCGCCCGGAACTGATGGTGCATGGCGTGGACCAGCCTGACGAGCTGCCCAAGCTGCTTGCGGCGGCCGACGTCGTGGCCATCGGACCTGGCCTCGGGCGCTCGGACTGGGCGCGGGCGCTGCTGGACGCCGCGCTGGCGTGCGGCAAGCCGCTGGTGATCGATGCCGATGCGCTGAATCTGCTGGCCGAGCGCCGACAGGTCGCTCCCGCCGGCTCAGTGCTGACACCGCATCCCGGAGAGGCCGCGCGGCTGCTGGCGATCAGCACTGCACAGGTGCAGGCGGATCGCCTGGCGGCGCTGCATGCGCTCACCCGGCGCCACCCGGGCGCCGTGATTGTGCTCAAGGGCGCAGGCACATTGATCGGGGTGGCGCCGGCGGATGCCCCGGCCCCGACGCCCGCAATTTGTGAGCGCGGCAATCCGGCCATGGCGACGGCCGGCATGGGCGACGTACTGACCGGCGCGATCGCCGGGATTGTTGCGCAGTGCCACGAGCCGTGGCTTGCCGCGCGCGCCGGTGTCATGGCGCACGCGCTGGCCGGCGACGACCTGGCGCGTGACCGCGAGCGCGGCATCCTGGCGCTGGAGCTGGCCGACGCGCTCAATCGCTGGGTGAACCTGCGCCGATGAATGCGAGCTGGCGGCTGTCCAGTGCGCGTGCAACCGAGGGTCTGGGGCAGGCACTGGCGCGCCACTGTCCCTGGGACGAAAACCAGCCGCGGCTGGTTTTCCTGTCCGGCGAACTCGGCGCCGGCAAGACCACGCTGGCCGCCGCCGTATTGCACGCGCTCGGTGTCGAGGAGAGCGTGCGCAGCCCCAGCTATGCGCTGATCGAGAGCTACCGCGTGCCCGCCGGCGAAGCGGTACACATCGACCTGTACCGGCTGCAGGGCGCGGAGGAACTTGAGCAGCTGGGCCTGCGCGACTACCTCAACGGGCGCACGCTGCTGCTGGTCGAATGGCCCGAGCGCGCCGGCGGTGCGCTGCCGGTGCCCGATCTGCACCTGCGACTTGCGGCCCTGGCAGGTGCGGCGGCGGGTCGCGACGCACGCATCGAGGCACGGTCGGGCGCCGGGGAGAGCTGGCTGCGGGCTACGCTGGCAGCCATGCCAAGTCAGATCTGAGTTGAGCTTGTGCCTGTATCTCGCTAATTATATTGAAATCTATCTGCAGTCGGCATACAGTTCCTGAGGCACAGATGCGCTGGGAACGACAGTTTGAACCACGATTTCGGTCTCCATGCGAACCCCGGCACCGGAAGGAACCCGCTGGTGGCGCTGGCTTTCGCCATCGCCGCCCTCGCCGCGACCGCGCCGTGCCGCGCCGCCGGTGCGCAGCTGGACCGGATCGCGCTGCAGGCCGACCGCCAGGGTGCGCTGCTGACGCTATCGCTGTCGGCGCCGGTCGCACAGCATGTCTTTCGACTGCACAGCCCCGAGCGCGTGGTGATCGATTTGCCTGCCACGCGTCGTCGCGCCAGATTGCCTGTGCCGCGGCCCGACAGCGTGGTGTCGGCACTGCGCTCGGGCGTACACGATGGCCGCACGCTCAGGCTGGTGCTCGAATTACGAGCGCCGCTGCAGCCGACACTGCAGCCATCGACGCGCGCCACGGGTTACCAGCTGCGCATTGCGCTGGCGGGGGCGGGCGGCGGCGAGCGGCGGTCGCAGGACACGCATATGCCGGCAGCGACGCCGTCAACTGCACCAGCGGCTGCACCGTCTGCCGCCCCGGCAGTCGCACCGGCAGTGGTCACGGCAACTGCGAGTGCAGCCGCCACATCAGTGGCGGTATCGGTCGAACCAGCTGCCGAGCCATTGCTGCCAACAACGCCATCAGCACCGCTGGCGCCGCCAGCGCCTTCGGCGCCACCAGCGCCACGCAGTGTGCGCGCTGCACATGCGCCGCATGGCGAGCACAGCATCATTATTGCCGTGGATGCCGGCCACGGCGGTGACGATCCGGGTGCCACCGGCTTGTCGGGCACG
>Ga0182030_10018421_pt1 | contig 13388 bp, 14 predicted proteins | sample 812S3MmetaG_FD_121299 | JGI IMG/M metagenome (GOLD analysis project Ga0182030, IMG submission 121299) | Permafrost microbial communities from Stordalen Mire, Sweden - 812S3M metaG (Illumina Assembly) | ecosystem: Environmental > Terrestrial > Soil > Wetlands > Permafrost | place: Sweden... | reverse complement strand
GAGACTTTTCTGGCGTCGTTTCCAGAGCAGCCCATCCTCCTGTTTTTGGAACCCGGCGAAAAACACAAGACGCTTGTCAGTATCGAGAAACTGTTGCGGCAAATGGCCAGGGCGGGCGGAGATCGGGGCTCGCTGCTGATCGCCTTCGGCGGCGGCATTGTGGGCGATGTGGGCGGATTCCTGGCCGCGATTTACATGCGCGGCATCCACTATGTTCAGGTGCCGACCACGTTTCTGTCGCAGGTGGATTCGAGCGTAGGCGGCAAGACGGGTGTAAACCTGCCGGAGGGGAAAAATCTGGTTGGAAGCTTTCATCACCCCCTCGCGGTGTTCGCCGATATCGGAGTGCTGGGGACGCTGCCGGATCGGGAGTTGCGCGCCGGGCTCATGGAGAGTGTGAAGGCCGGCATTATCCGCGACCGGACGCTGGTTCGGTTTATGGAAGAGCATGTCGGCGATGTGCTGGGGCGCGATGCGAAAGCGCTGGAGAAAGTCATTGCCGCGTCGATAAGGATGAAAGCCGGCGTTGTGAGCCGGGACGAGCGCGAGAACGGCCTGCGCATGATCCTGAACCTCGGGCACACGGTTGGGCACGCGCTGGAGCAGGTGACAGGCTATAAGACTTTGCTGCATGGCGAGGCGGTGGGGTGGGGAATGATTGCCGCGCTCTATCTTGCCAGGAAACGCGGAACCATTACCGGCGGCCAGTTTGAGCGGCTGGAGGGCCTTGTTCACTTGTACGGACCGCTGCCGGCGCTGAAGCTGCGCGCGGCGAAGATTGCTGCGGCGACAGGTGGGGATAAGAAAAATGTCGGTGGCGTGCGGCGATTTATCTTGCCGATTGGAATTGGCGATGCGGGTGTTGTGGAAGATGTTACGCCGGCGGAGTTGGAAGCGGCCGTTGGGTATATGCTGGCGCGGGCGGGGGAATGATAGCCGGTCATCTGGTTAGCGAGGCGGCAGGGGCGCGCGACTATCGGGAAGCAGGTCCTTCGACTCCGCTGAAGTACGCTCCGCTCAGGATGACAGGTTTGTTTTTACAGCGCACTTAGTAACGGGACACGAAAGAGCTGCATTTGAGATTGAGGAATGAGTGGGCGTAACAGGGGCTAAGCCGGCGGGGGTTGTGGACGAGGCAGACGCCGCGCGCGCGGTGCAGCAGATGTTCGACTCGATTGCGCCGCGCTACGACCTGCTGAATCACGTGTTGTCTGCGAATGTGGACCGGCTCTGGTGGTGGAAAACTGCGCGCAGATTCAGCTCCATCCTCGCGCGACCTGACGCGGCAGTGCTGGATGTCTGCTGCGGCACGGGACATATGACGCGGGCACTGCTGAAGGGCCGACCGCGCGGGTCAAAACCGATTCTGGCGGCCGACTTCGCACGCGAAATGCTGAGCCGCGGGGCTCGACAATTCAAAGCGCGCAAGATCGGAGATGCAGCGGCAATTGCGCTCGAAGCCGACGCGCTGCATCTCCCGCTGCGAACCGCATCGCTGGACCTGATTGTGACTGCCTTCGGGTTCAGGAATCTTGCCAATTACGAAGCCGGCCTGCGAGAGTTTGGGCGCGTGTTGAAGCCCGGAGGGCAACTGGGGATTTTGGACTTCGCCGAGCCGGGTGGATTCATCGGCAAGATTTATGCAGTCTATTTCCGGCGTGTGCTGCCGGCCATCGGTCGCTTGATCTGCGGTAAAGACGGGCCGTACAGTTATCTCCCCGCCTCCGTCCAGAGATTTCCGCCGCCTGCGGAGATGCTGGAACTGATGCGGGCATCGGGGTACACCGAGTGCGCGTGGCAACCCTACACATTCGGCATCGCGGGTTTGTACACCGGCGTGCGCAGCCGTGAAGCCTGAGAGCAGAATGACGCTGGTCGCTCAAAATCCGTTGACTCGAGACACGGCCGGATTCTCTGCCGCGAAGCGTCGCGTAGCGTTGCACTCGATGGTGGCCGCCGCCGTCATGACGCTGCTCAAGCTGGCTGCGGGGCTGCTGTCGGGCTCGCTCGGCGTGCTGTCGGACGCGGCGCACTCGGCGCTCGACCTGGTGGCTGTCACGCTGACGTTTTTCTCCGTGCAGGTAAGCGACAAGCCGGCGGACGAGGACCACACATACGGTCACGGCAAAATCGAAAATCTCTCCGCATTCCTTGAAGCCGGGCTCATGGCCGTGAGTTGCGCGTGGATTATCTGGGAAGCGATGGAGAGGATGGTCCGCCACACGGTGATCCTGCATCACTCGGTGTGGCCCGTTCTGGTGCTGCTGACGTCGATTGGCGTGGATTGGTGGCGGTCGCGGCGTCTGCGGGCTGTGGCGGAAAAAACAGGAAGCCCGGCACTGGCGACCGACGCGTTTCATTTTGCTTCGGACATCTGGTCGACCCTCGCTGTGTTGTGTGGGCTGAGTGCAAGCTGGATTGGTGTGCAATTCGGCATTGGCTGGCTGGGGTATGCGGATCCGTTTGCGGCGGTCGTGGTCTCGTTGATGATTCTGCGCATGACTCTCTACCTCGGCCGCGAAACGGTGGCCGTGCTGATGGACGAGGTCCCGGCAGAGACGCGGCAACGGCTGGTGGATGAAGTCGCAAAAGTGGATGGCGTGCTCGAAGTGGAGCAGGCACGCGTGCGCAAAGCCGGGTCAATTTATTTTGCCGACCTGACGCTTGCGTTGCCGCGGCAATACACATTTGAGCACACCGGAGAACTGGTGCGTGCGGCTACGGACGCGGCGCATCGCGCTCTTCCGCAGGCGGACGTGGTCATCCATACGGTTCCGCGCGAGGCCCGGGCCGAGAGCATCTTCGATCGTGTGCGGGCGGTGGCGGCGCGCAACAATGTGAATGTGCATGAGCTGAGCGTGCAGTCGCTGCATGGCAGGTTGCGCGTTGAGCAGCATGTGGAATTGGACGAGGATATGACGCTGCTGGCCGCGCATGGTTTTGTGAGCGCGATGGAAGCGGAGATTCTGCGCGAGGCGCCGGAGGTCGACTCAGTGCTGACGCACATTGAGAGCGAGCCGGCCACGATTGAGCAGCCGGAAGAAATCGTCGAAGTGGATCGCAAGATTGAATACGCACTGCGGCAGACGGCGCGGATGTTCGCCGAGATCAAGGATGTCCATGAGATTGTGGTGGGCCGCACGGTCGATCACATTTCGCTTAGCTGCCATTGCACGCTGCCGGATGAGTTACCCATGCTGAGGGTGCACGAAGTGATTACGGCGCTGGAAGACCGGTTCAAGCTGGAGTGCCCGGAAGTGTATCGGGTGACCATTCATCCCGAGCCCGCGACGGATAATCTAAGGTAGAACGCGAAGATGTAGGAGAACAAAATGATTGCACGCAGCGATTGGAAGCACGACAGCATTTTTGAAGGCACCGCGGAGAATGGGAATACCATTCTGTTTGACGCGGACCCGGCGCACACCGAAGGACCGAGCCCGATGGAAGCGGTGCTGATGGCACTCTGCGGTTGCACCAGCGTGGATGTAGTTTCAATTCTGAAGAAGAAACGCCAGCCGCTGACGGGGCTGCGCGTTTCCGCTGTTGCCGAACAGTCGCCGACTCCGCCGCGTGTCTTTACGAAGATCAAACTGACCTATGCGGCGAGCGGAAAGTTGAGCCGCAAGGCAGTTGAAGACGCGGTTGCCCTCTCGAAGGAAAAGTACTGCTCGGTATCCCTCATGCTGGATAAGGCGGCGGAGATCGACTACGAGATTGTATTTGTGGATGGTGAACCGGAGCCATGAAGACACGGGTGGTCAACTTTTTTCAAGTAGCCTCGCTGGTGATGCTGCTGGTGGCCGTGGCGCTGCTGTCGGCCATTGCCACCATGCACTTCGCCATTCACGGGGCGGAGGTGCAGGTTCCAGCGCTGCAGGGCATGACGGTGGCCGATGCGCGCAGCCAGACCGCGGGCCTGGGGCTGAACCTCGATGTCGATAACCGCTACTACTCGGGAGACGTAGCCGCGGGACACATTCTTACGCAGTCGCCGCCGGCGGGAACTGTGGTGCGGCGGGAGTGGCGTGTGCGCGTGGCCGAGAGTCTGGGCCCGCAAAAAGTAGACGTGCCGGAAACTGTGGGCAAAGACGAGCGCGTAGCGGCGCTTACGCTGCGGCGCGTGGGCCTGGAAGTGGGCACGACCGCAAAACTGCCGTGGAGCAAGGCCGCTCCGGGCACTGTGCTAGCTCAAGATCCGCCGGCCCATGCGCAGGGCATCTCGCGCCCCGCTGTGAATCTGCTCGTGGCTGCGCCGGACGATCAGGCGGCCGATGGATTTGTGATGCCTGACCTGGTCGGCTTGCCGGTGGTGACGGCGCAGGCGCAGTTGGCCAAGGTGGGCATCCAAACCGCCGTGCCAACCTATGTGCCTGTGGCTGTGGGACCCGTAGGAAGCGGGGATGCACCGCCCCGCGCGCCAATAAGACCAGGCTCGGTTATTGCGCAGACGCCCTATGCTGGATCGCGCGTGTATCAGAACGCATCGGTCACGCTTACGGTGGCGGAGTGAGAAGTGCAGGGAATCGGGGTTAGGCGATGGGCTTGAATGAAGATTTGGAATGCGTGGCGCTGCAAGAACGTGAACTGCGGCTGCCGCGGTTGGATGCGCAAGTGGCTTGGGAGCTTGGACTGCGGCTGCGGACGATGGCGCAAGAGCGCGGCCTGGTTGTCGTGATCGACGTGCGCCGTTTTGGACAGCCACTCTTTTACACGGCTCTGGAAGGGACGACGCCGGACAATGCGGAGTGGGTGCGACGCAAGAGCAATGTTGTGGCGCGGTTTCATCGCAGCTCCTATGCGATGGGTCTCAAGCTCAAGGCGAAGAACGAAACGCTTGAAGGACAACAGGGCCTTTTGCTGGCCGATTTCGCGGTACATGGCGGATCGTTTCCACTCGCCACGGCAGACGCGGGCGTGGTGGGCAGCGTAACCGTATCGGGCTTGCCGCAGCGCGCCGATCACGAGCTTGTCGTCGAGGCGCTTTGCAGTTTGCTGGGGCGCGACTTTGCAGGATTGCGTCTGGCGGCGGAGTAAAGTTAGCACGAAACAACGGATCAAGGAAGCGATGCTTCGATCGCAGTCCCTTCATCGAATTTCTCAATCAGCGCGATAAAGAATCCGTCGGTGTGGAATGCGCCGGGAAGCAGGCGGAGCGCGCCTTCAGGTGTAAGCGCGGCTTGCAGAAGAGTCGCCGCGGTGCGATCGAGAATGGACTCGCGCAGCAGCGATTCGATAGAGGCATGAAGCGGAACTTGTCGAGCGCTCGGGACCCCTGCGAGAACCGCGGCAACGACCTGCTGGTTTTCTTCCGGTTCGAGGGAGCAAGTGGAGTAGACGACACAGCCACCTGGGCGGACGGTGCGCAACGCGGCCGTGAGGATCGCGCGCTGCCGTTCTGCTTGGCGGTGCAGATCTTCGGCGCGGAGGCGGTAACGGATTTCAGGGTTGCGGCCCAGTGTGCCGGTGCCGCTGCATGGAACGTCGGCCAATACTAGATCGAAGGCTGCATCTTCGTTCAGTTGCGTGGCATCGGCGAGCCGGCACTCAATGCGGTCGGAGTATGCGGCCAGGCGCTGGCGCAACTGTTCGAAGCGCTGTGGGCTGGATTCGCAGGCGAGGATACGGGCACCAGGGCAGCGCTCGGCGAGGATGAGTGTTTTGCCGCCCGGCGCCGCGCATGCATCCAATATGTTTCTCGCGCCGTAATCGAGATTTGCGGCTGCGAGTTCGGCCACCAGTTGGGAGCCTTCATCCTGCATGCGAACGCGGCCTTCATGAAAGGCTGTTGTCGCAATGACGTCGCCGGAAACAACCGTGCGTGCAGCGGTGAGGATCTGGCCGAGCGAGAGGACGATGCCGTTCGCGATGAGTTCGGATCCAACCGCATCGCTGGCGACACGGACCACAAGCGAGGGCTGCGTCTGGCCGTGGAGGCAGATTGCACGGGCAGCATCAAGGCCGTAAAAACCGGCCCATCGCTCGACCAACCAGGCAGGGTGGGATTCGGCGAGTGCGAGGTCGGCGACGGTCTCTTCGGGGGGATTTACACGCGGGGCGGCGGCCAGTTTGCGGAGGACGGCATTGACCATGGCGGAAGCGAAGCGATGGCCGGCTTGCTTGGCGAGTTCCACGCTCTCATCGATGGCGGCGCGGGCGGGAATGCGATCCATGTGGAGAATCTGAAATGCGCCAAGGCGCAGGGCAATGCGGATCTCTGCATCAAGCTTGGCGTTGGGGCGCTTGAGCAGGGATTGAAGCTGATGGTCGAGTTGGATTTGCCAGCGGAGTACGCCGAGCACCACGGCGGTGGCGAGGTTGCGGTCCGCAACCGAAAGCGCGTTGATGGCTTTGCTTCTTAGAAGGTCGTCAGAGTGGGAGTGGCCGCGCTCGACAGCTAGCAGAACACCGAAGGCTGCCTTGCGCGCCGGAGAGATCTCAGCGGTGCGATTCTTGGGTGCAACCTTGCGAGAAGCGGGTTGCTGAGGCTTCGTCATCGGGTTGCCGACCCAAGACGGGTGCCGGCGACAAGGTGATTTCCTCGCAGGAATTCGGCTGCCGGGAGACGCTTCTTGCCTTCGAGTTGCAGTTCGAGGAATTCGAGCCACGTGTTGCCGGCGCAGGCGGCGAAAATGCGTTGGTTTTCGATGCGGATCTGGCCGGGTTCTACCGGACCGATTTGCGATTCAGCGACAGCCAGGCGATGGACGATAAGCTTTTTGCCATCGAGCGTGGTGAAGGCGCCGGGCCAGGGTTGGAAACCGCGCCATCGATTGTAGAGCTCGTGTGCGGCGCGGCCGGCGAAGTCCATGCGGCCGTCTTCGCGGTCGAGGAGCGGAGCAAACGTCGCTCCGTCATGATTCTGCGGCTGAGGTTGGATGGTGCCATCGGCAAGGCCGGCAAGGGTTTCAACAACTAGCGGTGCGCCAGATCGTGCAAGCAGCTCAAATAAATCAACGGATGTTTGGTCGGGGCCAATCTCCAGGGTCTGCTGGAGAAGAACAGGGCCAGTATCGAGGCCTTCTTCGAGCAGCATGGTGGTGTTCCCGGTAACTGCGTCGCCATTGGCCACGGCCCATTGTATCGGCGCGGCGCCGCGGTATTTGGGCAAGAGAGAGCCGTGCAGATTGATGCAGCCGAAACGCGGTAGAGCCAGCATCCACGGCGGGATGATGCGGCCATAAGCTACAACAACGATAGCTTCCGGAGAAATGCTCTCAAGCTGGGCGCGGAACTCGGCGTTGTTGCGAATTTTTTCCGGCTGGGTGACGGGGAGGCCGGCAGCGAGAGCGGCTTGCTTGACGGGCGGGGCGGTGAGTTGCTGGGTACGGCCGACGGGACGGTCGGGCTGCGAGACGACCAGCGCGATTTCGTGGCCCGCCGCGATGAGCGCTTCCAGGGTGGGCACGGCGAAGCTGGGAGTGCCGCAGAATACTAGTTTCATCGAACGCCTCGCGTCGCTACCACTTGCCTTCGCGCTGCATTTTGCGAATCTTGCGCAGGTTCAGGTCGCGCTTGAGGGCGCTCATGCGGAAGATGAACAACATGCCGTCAAGGTGATCGATTTCATGCTGCATGCAGCGAGAGAGCAAGTCGTCCCCATCCATCTCAAACCATTTGCCATGGAGGTCCTGCGCGCGGATGCGGACTTTGGCGGCGCGGACGACCTTCTCTTTGATCTCAGGAAAACTCAGGCAGCCTTCTTCCTCGTAGAGCTTGCCTTCGCTGAAAATAATCTCCGGGTTCACGAGGACCAGCTTGTCCTTGGGATCTTTGCCCATGCTGAGGTCGATCACCGTCATCCGCTTGGATGCGCCCACCTGCGGCGCAGCCAGTCCAATTCCCTGCGCGGCGTAGGTGGTCTCAAACATGTCGGCTGCCAGTTTGCGCAGCTCGGCGTTGAATTCGGTGACGGGTTCGCCGGGTTGCGAGAGAACCGGCTCGGGATATTTGACGATCTTGAGAATCATTGAGGCTCTCTTACTACTCCATTTCTGCTTAAGTCTTTATCGCTCTCGATTCGGCCATCTTTTATTTTAATAGTTCCGTATCTGTTCGATGTAGCCGCGGAAATTCCGCTGCATTTCGAGCACCGAGTCGCCGCCAAACTTCTGTTGGGCCACACCAGCGACGGTGAGGGCGACCATGGCTTCTGCGGCCACGCCGGCTGCGGGAACGACGCAAATATCGGAGCGCTCATAACTCGCGCTGGTGGCTTCGCGGGTGTCGAAGCGGACGGATTCCAAGGGGCGGCGGAGGGTGGAGATGGGCTTCAGATAGCCGCGAACCACGATGTCTTCCCCGTTGGAGACGCCGCCTTCTATGCCACCGGCGTTGTTCTGTGGACGCGTGAAACGAGTGGGATTTCCGGTGTCTTCGCTGGCGTAGTGAATAGGGTCGTGGACCTTGGAGCCGAAGGACTCGGCAGCCGTGACGCCGCGCCCGATTTCGACCGCCTTCACGGCTTGCAGGCTCATCACGGACCAGGCGAGCAGGCCGTCGAGACGCTCATCCCAGTTGGCATACGTGCCGAGACCGGCCGGTGCGCCGTGGACAACCACTTCAAACACTCCGCCGACGGTGTCGCCGGTACGGGATACTTCCTCGACCTCTTCTTTCATGCGGGCTTCGGCGGCGGGATCGACGCAACTGAGCATCACCTCGTCCTTGGCTGCGACGGCGACAATCTCGTCCCATGCTGCGGGGCGATCGAGTTCAGCGCGGCCTACGCGGATGACGTGGCTCAGGACCTCTATGCCGAGAGTCCGCAGGAAAAGCTTGGCCAATGCTCCGGCAGCCACACGCGAAGTGGACTCGCGGGCCGAGGCGCGTTCCAGAACGTAGCGAGCGTCTGGGAAGTTGTATTTGAGTGCGCCGGCCAGATCGGCGTGACCTGGACGTGGTGACGCGACGGCCTGATGTTTGGCAGGGTCGCCGGTTTCGACGGGCAGCTTTTCTTCCCAATTCTTCCAGTCGCGGTTGACGATCTCGATTGCAATGGGCGAGCCGATTGTCTTACCGTGTCTTACGCCAGACAGGATGTGCGCCTTGTCGGTTTCAATCTTCATGCGGCCGCCGCGGCCGTAGCCCTGCTGGCGACGCCAAAGTTCGCGGTTGATGAACTCGAGATCGACGGGAACGCCGGCAGGCAGTCCGGAGATGAGAGCGGTAAGGGCTTCCCCGTGGGATTCGCCGGCCGTTGAGAAACGGATCATATTCTCTTGATTGTAACGGAGGAACAGTTGTCAGTTTTCAGTTGTCAGCGGTCAGTTGTCAGTGGTCCGTTTTCAGTTGTCAGTGTTCAGTTCGTGGTGCAAAGTGACTGATCTCCGTCAGGCTCTGAGATGTAAGTTGTTTGTTTTCGCAGGCATTTCTGGTGATTATCGATGTAACGTCATTGTTTTCATATGTATGGGACGAAAGCGGGGGAGGGGTGGGGTAAATCGCCCTCTGTATGCGCTGTGGAATTTGTGGTGCTGTGGAGGCCATGAATCGATTGTGCACGTTTCAGCGAATTAGACTGCAAACTCCGGGAAGATATTTGAGATTTGTTTTATCGGCAGGTTTCTTGACGCGATTGACCTGGGATAGTCATGGCGAGCCCGCCACTCCCTGCCTCATGCGCTATTCTGTCCTTGCATCGTCTTCTTTTCCGACGAGTAACGAGCCTGTCATCAAGCCCCGCGGCACACACAATGGCCTTAGACGCAATCGACAGAACTGCCAAGAACATCGTGCTCACCGTGCAGGACTACTCCCTGTTCTCGTACCGGGCTGTCATGAATCTGTTTCACCCGCCCCGGTACTGGACAGACTTCCTCATTCAATCCAACATCATCGGCGTCGGTTCCATCGCCATCGTTCTGCTTTCCGGCTTCTTCACTGGCGGCGTGCTCGCCTTGCAATCCGCGGCTACGCTCTCCCAGTTCGGCGCCTCGGCCATCACCGGCCGTTTTGTTTCAACCACTATGATCCGGGAACTGGGGCCGGTGCTCACCGGCATCATGGTCGCTGGCCGGAACGCCTCTTCCATGGCCAGTGAACTCGGATCCATGGTAGTGACCGAGCAAATCGACGCCATGCGCGCCCTCGGTGTCGACCCCATGCGCAAGCTCGTCACTCCCCGCCTGTTTGCCTGCATCTCCATGCTCTTCTTCCTCACCATTCTCGCCGACGCCTTCGGTATCGCAGGTGGCGGGTTCGTCACAGTCGTCATGAACCACCAGAACGGCACTCAATACTTCTCCATGGCCTGGGAACACCTCCGTTATCCCGACATCATCCAGGGCCTGGTCAAGCCGCTCTTCTCCGGATACCTCATCGCCACCATCGGCTGCTTTTATGGGATGAAAACAACCGGCGGAACCGAGGGCGTGGGCCGCTCCACCATCGATGCCGTCGTGTTCTCCTCGGTGATGATCATCTTCTGCGACTTCCTGATGACCCAGGTGTTGCTTACTCTCTTTCCACCCATATGATCGAGACGCCGTCCGCCTCCTATCCCGATCCGCAGGATTCCGGACCCGCGCAGGCCACGGATTCCTCGCCGGTTGTCGCCTTCCAAAATGTGTGCTTGCGTTTTGATGGCCCGCCTGTTCTTCTGGACGTCAGCTTCTCCATCGCGCCGCGTGAGACGCGCATTCTGCTCGGCCCCGCCGGAGTCGGCAAGAGCGTCCTGCTCAAGCTGATCAATGGCCTGTTGCGCCCCGACCAGGGCAGCATTCTGCTCTTCGGCCAGGAGATCGCCGCCATGAGCGAAGAGCGGCTGTTTCCCCTGCGCACCCGCACCGGCATGGTCTTCCAGGAGGGTGCGCTTTTCGATTCCCTCACCGTCCGCGACAACGTCGCCTACCAACTCATCCAGGAGCGCGTGCCCGATGATGAAATCGACGCGCGCGTCCACCAGGCTCTCAAATTTGTCGAGCTCGACCAGACCTTTGGTTTTTATCCCGGCGACCTCTCCGGCGGCATGAGGCGTCGCGTCGCCATCGCCCGCGCCCTCATTCATCGGCCCGAGCTCATCCTCTACGACTCGCCCACCGGCGGACTCGATCCCATCACCTCCACCACCATCATCGAACTGGTCATGAAGCAGCGCGACGTCTACCGCACCCCGTCGATCCTCGTCACCCATCGATTGCAGGACGCTTTCACACTCTGCAGCCACCGCTTTGATCTGGATCAAGGCCGCATGGTCCCGCTGCCCAAAGGCGAGAGCGACCCCAACACTACCTTCCTCATGCTCGAAGAAGGCCGCATGATCTTCGATGGGTCGATTCACGAGTTGATCCACACCGAGAACAAGTTCGTCCGCGAGTTCCTGGAGTAGTGTTCTTCATTCAAATTGTAAGATGTATGCTATACATCATGAAGCGAACGCAGCTCTATCTCGACGACGATCTTTGGGAAGCATTGCACGCGCAGGCTATCCTTGCCTGTACCTCTGTCTCGGAATTGGTCCGGAGAGCGGCCCGTGATCGATATTTGGGCAACCTCGAAGAGCGCCGTGCTGCGATGATGGGGATTGTAGGGCTTTGGAAAGACCGTGCAGATATCGAGGATACTGAAACTTATATTCGAAGTCTTCGCGACGACGACCGGCTGGAACGACTAGGAATCGAATGAGCGTTCTCCTCGATTCCGACATAGTGATCGAAATCCTCAGGGCGAGAAATCAAGCGGTTTTGTTACAGTGGGAAGTCCTGTCGAAGACGGCAGAAGTGATCCTATTCTCTCCCATCACCGCAGCGGAAGTCTGGGGAGGAGCACGCGCCGACGAACGGGAGGCAACCTCAAGGTTCTTCAACGTTCTTACATGCATCCCGCCCGATTACACCCTTGGCCAGTTGGCAGGAGGTCTGCTTCGCCAATTCGCCAATTCGCCAAGAGCCACGGATTGAAGATAGCGGATGCACTCATCGCGGCCACCGCCCTTCACAATAACGCTGCCTTATGGACCCGTAACCGCAAACACTATCCAATGCCCGAACTGACCTTCTATAGCTGACGCAGGATAAAGTGAACTCCGCCATCCGCGATGGTGGGTACGGGTTGCCAGCAATTGAAACTTCCGCATAGCCGGTGACTCAACCGGAACCTTACCCGACTCGATGAGTGCCACGTCAATTCTTCGCCAGTCACCGTCAAGCGAGCGATAATAAGGCATGACTGCCAACTGTAATTCTCAAAGCGCAAAGTTCCCAATTGGTTCGTCTGTGCGCATCAAAGGCAGCGGGACGTTGAGGGCTTTCCGGCTCCCCGATAGACTGCACTTCCCACCATTAGAGGAGCAATTAGCATACGGCGGTCAAATAGATTCGGTCCGCCACATAACATTTTCCGTCAGGGGAGACGTGATCTACGAATTGGAAACAGCACCTGGCGTGTGGCAGGAACAACTGCTGGAGAAACATATAACATACTCCCCTTTGCTTTCTCACGTCCGGGAAGCGTTGAAAGGCATCGAACCAACCGGAGATGGGGAACTCGTTTATTACCCGTGCCGCGTAGTTCTTAAATCCGGCGAGGCTTGCGACACGGTCTACATTGTCCCTGAAGAGCCGTATATGAAGCAGTGGGGGGTGTATCCGGAAAATGATTCTGGTAAGAGGTGGATTAAGATGGAGGACATAACGGAGGTAATGGAGAGTCCAATCCGACTTCCGGCTCGGTTTGCGAACCAGATTTACGACCATGGCGAGTCCGGCATGGGATACACAATCTTCACGGTGGTCTTCTCCGATGGAGAGCGCCAAGCCTGCGGCACTGGCAACGCAGTGGATTTCATCCGGTACCCGAAAGGGAAGGGACCCAATGACGTAGCGGCCGTGCTCCCCCACGAGGGCAGGAATGCGCAGCCGGTTGCAGCTCCAGACTGGTATTGGTGCCTCTATTCAGGGGAACCTTTCCGCCCGACACGCGCGGCATGGCAAGTGTCCGGCGGGCTCGGCTCGATCACGGAAACTCTCACAGTTGAAAATCACGTCATCCTGTACAACATGCACTGGCTAATATTCAAACGTCGGCTCAATAATCTAATTCGGGATGGAGCGGCGAGGCTAGTTCCGCCACCAGCCGGGTTCGATGGGCGCGGTTTTGAATGGTATCTCGACGTCGCAACCGGTGACATCTACCGCTATGGCCCTCCTGCCCCTTCTGTGTTCGATGAGTGGATGAGGACCGACCCGCACAAAATCGACCCGGAAAAGCTTGGCCGGTGGAAGCGAGTAACGCTGGGATAGCTCACAGGGATGATTCAGGCGACTCCATCAAAAAAATCGGCATGTGGGTGACTCGGGCGCATCGTCGGCGAGTGTTCAGAAGTTCGCGCATGTAATTAGAGAAGATGAAGCTGGATGACAAGTTACAGCATTCCGGGCGGTTGGTCG
>Ga0182030_10018420_pt1 | contig 13388 bp, 13 predicted proteins | sample 812S3MmetaG_FD_121299 | JGI IMG/M metagenome (GOLD analysis project Ga0182030, IMG submission 121299) | Permafrost microbial communities from Stordalen Mire, Sweden - 812S3M metaG (Illumina Assembly) | ecosystem: Environmental > Terrestrial > Soil > Wetlands > Permafrost | place: Sweden... | reverse complement strand
GTCACCGCATTGGCTCTCGGCCTCTTCCTCTCCAGCCTCGTAGCCATCCTCAGGATCACCAGCATCAACATGCTCCTTAACATCGTACTCCTCCTCGGGATTGAATTCGGGCTTGACGGCCTTCTCCTTCTTAGCGCGGGGTTTGGTAACCTTGGAGGCATTGATATTGGTGCCGCTACCGATGGCCTTGTCCTTCTTGGCACGGGGCTTAGCAACAAAGGCTGAGGGAGCAGCTTGACCATCGTCGGTATAGCCGAGGCGCTTCTTGATTTGACGAAATCGGGTCTTGGCGCAGCTTCCATTGGCGTATGCAGACATGGCAGCGACCTTCTGTATATGTTGTCAGTGGTTATGGGGGAATCTCGAGTGATATGTCAACTTACATCCCAGTCAACCTATACAAGACGATTAGTATTGCTCATGAACTCGGTCTGAGAAGTGAATCGAAGACAGGCCAGGAAAGCAGGGTATGAGTTGAACAGAGAATATTGTCTGGGAAAGACTGTGCGAAGGACGGGTGGCATTGAAGATTAATTACCTCGGGCTTGTTTTTCATACAGTTCATAATGTTGAGAAAGAAGAAGGCTTCCTTCTGGGTGGGTTGAGAGCCACTGGGGCTTGCGGCAGCAGTGTTATCAGACATACTGTGATCGAGCTTGGTCAAATGTGGCCCCTTATATGCAGGATGAGTTGAACTCACTTTACGGTTGGTTTCTAGATCACAGAAGATCAGGAAAGAATTCAAAGCAAAAAGATAATCGTTGAAGGTAAGCGATGAAGGAACTTACCTTTGGTTGAAGGGGTTGTGTGTTTGAATTTCTGTATGAGGAGGTATGTTAGTGTGATGAATTGGTGGCGTTGGAAGGTGAAGTGGATGTAAAGTCCTTTCGATTAAATAAGAAGGGAAGTATGGAGGAATTCGGGCCTTATTTGAAAGTATCGCTGGAGTGGAACTATGTGGAGAAATATGTCAGTGCGCTGAGCCCAATAATGGTAAAGCTTGAGGTGGATGGGAGGTTCTTTTGATCATGGAAAAAAAGAAGTATGCAAGATCTCTTACTTTCTGAGAAGTCGCAGACTTATTGCTGGTGTGGAAAGGCGCTGGGCAAATCTTCGCTTTGTGTTGTTGTTGGTTGAGAATAACAAAGCAAGCCAGAAGAAAGTGGGGTTTTCATAGATCGAAAATAAGTGTGTACTTCTCTTTGCTGCTAAATTCACTTTGATTCATCGCGGAAAATAATTTTGGAATGAGAGTTACGCCATTCTTTTTCGCCCGCTAAATTCACTTGAGTTGAGAGGACCATTTATTACAGCTCAGAAATGAAAGCCACGTCTCTTTTCTACATTAATGCTTAATCCAATTCCAATTAGTATGTTATTATAGATAAAGAATCAGGGCAATACTTCTTTTCCAAATTACAATTAAAACTGATTTGGTTCGGGGGGGCCAACAGACATGAATCCATAACGTTAACTTATGAATGACTTGAAAATTACATCTAGTGAATGGCCAACGGACAGGTATTGGCTAGTGCATTGGATATAGAAGTATCACTGCTATAAAATACCACCACGCTACTAATACAGCTTATGTGTCCATGTGGGGGCTTCCCCGCCGCGAGCCCCTGACCCCACTCCTGCCTCCAATCACACCCTCTCCCTATATATATATTTAAGGATCAAGAAACGAACTGCTAATTTAGAAGTCAACTATTGGGGTTGGTAAGAAAATGCAATTCTGGAACTCACAGATTTTGAATTGGGAACTACTCGGCGAGTGGTGGCAAAGTAGTAGATTCAGAGACCAAACGTAAGAGCCGTGCTGTCTCTTGCTAAAAAATTCCCTTGAGCTTTAAAATTCTCAGCGATCAATTTGCTACTGGTAAGAAATAAGATCCATACTTCCTCCTATCAAGTATTAATTTGAATCTTGAAATTATGAATTGGAAATCACACTTATGCCTTTAGTCATGAATTCAAAAACTAATGTCACCATGGAGATGCCCGCTGTGGTGAGAACCCAATGATTTAACGGACATGTGAAATCAATACAAACTCACTTGCGTTCACACAGCTAATTCTGGATTCTTCGTAGCTTTGCCTTTGATATGGGGTACGAATAAGAAGGTTTCTAACTAGCAAGGTAAAAGTTTAGGCGTTTCAATAGAACGATCTAATTGGCCAAATTCGGCTAATTGAATACAAATCCAAGAAAAATAGAGAGATTCGATTGACTCTAATAAGTTATATGAAATTACACATATTATTGTATATAATGCTGTTGTCTATTATTCTCTTCTTTTTTAGATACTAGGTAGGTATAGGTATACTTTTATTCTATATGCTAGAGCAAGTTGGAGGCTGCGTAGCAGCCGAGGATTGCGCTAGCTATAGATAGCTATAGCCATATAGACATACCCATCGAAGGCCAGCTGCTTATAGGTAGGTACCTATGAGACAAGAAAAGTGTGCTCACGTGATGTCAAGCTTGACTGAGCGACTGAGCTTTGATTGAATATTGCAGGATCTTGGAAATACTGGAAGATGCAGATTTAAACGTTAAGTATTTAAGTTGAGAAGTATTTGGACGCAAAACACGGGTAAGGAAGCAGATAAACAACATCGCTAACACGAGATACAATGTACTTATGGTAGACTCGCCATGCCCCTGATTTTGATCGCTAAACTTTTAGTGCTTACAGTGAGTAATGTCGCTGAATGTGAATTTCAGTGTTCTTGTCACTAAATATTTAGCGATTCCAGTGGTCAAAGTCAATTATTAATGCCAATAGATTTCAGTACTAAAACTCTAGCTTTTATAAGAAGAGGTCGCTGTGCTATCTAAATCTGAGCGTTGTTGCCGCTAAATTCACAGCAAAAACTCGCCAAAGTACAGGGATCGAATTATTGGCGGGTCTTAAGGCAACTTATGGAGGTGATGCAAAAGAGATAGTTGTTACAAAGGTATTTGCTACACTCTTTCACCTTGTCCAAAATCCTAAGGCGGACTATCTCTCCGACAATCATACTTGGTTTTTGACGTCAGACTACAAAAACCAAGTACCAACAATTATTCTAGTAACACTGGTTTCTTTTTTGATCTCAAGTTGATAGCTTATATTTCCTGTCAACACACTAAACTCTGTCGTAATTTGATCCAAGCAGCAGATGATAGCAAATGTAAAAGCCTGCAACATCTGCACGTCCGAATCCTTTAGCAATCAGTTGCGGAAAAAGCAACATCCTAGCGCGAAGCCACATTTCTAAAATCTGAGCAATATGGGAGAACAACCCTGCTGCTTATCTTTAGAGTGTCTCAAGTAGAAAGAATGGCTGGAAATACCTTAGAATTACCTTGCTTTATTGGCAAGGTGCAAATAAGAACCACACTCCCGAGTACTAGAATCCTCCCGTCATTGTGAATTCGTTCTCGGCCCAGTAGCGATATCTCTCCACACACACCATCTGCAAAATGCGGGATGTTCAATTTCTGGCCCCCGGAACTGTCGTGTCATTGGGGAAGTGCACGGGGAGACCTCCGTCTTCCAAACGTAGAAACACTCGCAGCACATGCTGATTGATCAATTGATGATCCTTTTCACAATCAGCCGATATTCTGCAACATGCTTGCAACATCACCCTGATTTGATTCGAGGTATTACCAGACCTAGTTAATGATTTCCAGCACCAGTTGTAAATAATACATCAATCTGCCATAAATATTTATTTGAGCACACATCAGACATAAACTAAGGTATCATCCAAAGCTTTAATAACTGATCCCAGGATTTCTTGAAAATCCCCAAAGTCCCTTTGTTATTTCCAACACTCGCTGAATTTCCATGAATGACCCTCTGAACCCGCTGAAAACCCTCAAAAGCATGAGTCTCAAAGAACCGTAAGAATCAAAACTCATATCAATGCTCATTCCCCCAAAATTTAACACAATCTCTCTAGACACCCTACCCAACTCACCATTCCTATCACCGTCCTAACCCATCTCACAAATTGGAAACTCGGCATTCTCCCGGGACCTCCTTCTCAAACCGACACACCCTCAAATACCCTCAACCACATTTCAGACTGGTGTTTCCTGTCCGTGCTAGCAATCCAGCTTAAATACCACACCCTAGCCTCAATATCTATAGCCCGCTACTGCACTTTCCGCGGCTGGGATGCAGGACTCGGGACTGTAACTCCTGGATGGCCTGCTTGGGTCCTTCCCGCACCTAAAGAGATTCTTTATCTAGCGAGTATGGGGAGGTTTGGGTTGAGACTGTGGCGAACGATTGTACATCATGTGGTGCAGGCGTTCTTCTCGGAGTCGTTTACGAGGAAGGATGCTTTGAATGAGCTGGTTGTGTGCAATAAGAGATTCCTTGTGGATATCTGTGCAGCTGTGACACATCATGCTGCTCAGGTGTTCATGGCTTGTGATGTTCATCGTTGTTGGTTCCATGATGTTCATTCGTTTCTGGATTGGAAGGGTCGAGTGGATGGCGGCTACGCATATGGTGGGTTTGTCACAGGGTCTGATGAGCATTGGCACGCTGCCCAGATGTTGTTGCTCCTGTCGAGAATGCCTGGTTGTGGTGAAGAGATGAAGACTAAGGGGGAAGAGACGAAACCGATGCTGGCCTGAATACCGCTGAATGCACCTGAGACAACCGTGGATGATCGACGGCACGCAACTCTGATTGCAAGCGCTTCCCTTTCAACAATTTCACGTACTGTTTAACTCTCTTTCTAAAGTGCTCTCTCGTTATCTGATTAGTGGCGCATGTGTAGATTAACGAAATTCTCTTAAGAAAATTTTTGATTCGTAAAGTTGAATATTTAGAGACGCGTTTCTAAATAATTGGGGACGTGGAAATCTTGCATCATTGAGATTGTGGTACTCTAGACAGGCATTTTGAAGATATGAATAAGTCTTGTTAACTCATCAGACAATGGAGACCCCCTTCTTCCTTTTCGCGCTGCATATCTTGCTCCCACATTTCCAAATTCCTATATTCTTATCGTATTATGGGACTAGAAGTGCGAGCTCATTAGAGAAGGGGTTTAGCTTGCGCACTTTGAACAACAATTAGCGACTTGAGTTATCGTCAAGCATTGCCCGACGAGAACACCAACAATTCCTTCCTATATACAGAGGCAATAATACAGTGCTAAATAATACTCTAAAGGGCTAGTCCGAGTGAAATTGTCCTTAGAACGACAATACTATTGTATATTTCAAGGCGGTCAGACTACATGACCTTGACGACTCCCGCATTATTGAGAAGCCGACAAAGTACAGGCCGAAACTTCGGCCGGTCTTGAATCAATGCACAAAGCCAAGCAATCACAGCCTTAATCAAGCTCTGTTAAATAATCAAATGCACTCACAGTTTGAAACTCAGCTTTCAAACAAGCAAAATGTGATAAGAATGCTAGTGGCGCTGTTACCTCGGCTCTGAATGGCTGGTCTTAATCCAACTTCTGCAGAGTCGGGCGAAATACTTCGGAAACTTGCAATTACTATTATGCTATCTTCCCGAAAGACTTGTCTGCATTGCCAGACTGCAGTAGCAAAGTAACAGAATTTCGGTGGCGTCCAAAGAGAGGTGCAGATTTTGGTCGGAAGAGAACATCCTACGGCAATGGCAAAACCAGGACCTCAGAATCAAAGGAAACCTCAATTTTTCTCTAGCCGATCTATCACAACCTCAATTAAGCCTTGTTTTTTCTACCAAAGTTCCCAAAAGACTAATCTCTTGGCTCTAACATTTTTGAAGAGGGCAATATAGTGGCGTTTTGCTGCCCCACCAGAGTCGGGCTTGAGAGTGGGTACTCCTTCACTCGAGGGCTGGGATATAGTGTGTGTAAAGTTCTGGTCAATCCCTCATCAATTGTATTAGTGCATTCAACGCTTGTATTCCGCCTCAATCTAGATCAATTCAATAGAACCCATCCGGAATCATGCCAAAACGTCACCGTTCAGAGACACCTGAGACGGAGTCGGAGCCAGAGGACGTCAACGACTGCAGAGTCGTTTTCAGAATCCAATCCAGAGATGATTTTGAGAGACGGCCCATCAGCGAGTAAGAACAGTATACCTCTCAAGAATCTCACATCGCTAACACTAGACCCAGTTATCTTCTGTCGGAGATGTCGGAGAAGATGATCAGAATCGATGTTGGGAAGGAACCGTACATAAAATCGTGGACACTTCACGAGCAGCTGCTCTGTGAGCATTCCGACTACTTTAGGGCATGCTTTCAAGGGGGCTTCCCTGAAAGTCACTCGAAGCATCTCATATTGCCCGATGAGGATCCCCATGCCTTCATACATTTTGTAGAATGGCTATACACTGGCCACTTCCGAGAGCGTCAAGATGGTGATCCCAGCAGAATGTTTGAAGACATGATTTGGTGCATGTTATACGTCTTGGCCGATATGTTTTTGATGGCTCAGCTTGCCGAAGAAAGTCTAAAGCAGCTGAGATTCTATCTCCTATCTCCGCCCCATCTTCTGGATCTGGAAGTGGTCACGTACGTCTATAAAAATACAATGGAGGAATCACCTCTTCGGCAATTCGTCATTGGAGATTTCAAGAGATTTTACTTTCAATCTTTCATTGCCGAATTCGAAAATGAGGAGGAAAACTACACACTTCCCCACCATGACTTCATGAGGGAAATAACGATGGTAACCAGAAGACACATCTCAGGCCCTGATTGCGATATAAGAGATTGCCAAATACACCCTGATTATAAGAATGGAAAGAAAAGGAGACGATGCAAAACGTGGGAGGCTGCTGCTAAGTGGACTTGAGTCACGTGGTCATGGCAATCAATAATGCCTTCGTCGTTGCAGACAAATATTGCTATACTGATTCAATTGCGAAATAGAGGTCAAGACTCAAGTATCCAATTCCAATTACTTTCCCGTGATGTGGGAAAGACTTGAATGTCCGTAGCAAAACGCCCAACTCACCCCATCCACTAACTAGCTCTGTAATGACCCTGTAGAAGCAATACCAAAGCTCTAGTGGACCTGTACAATGTAAGGAGATTATTTAACTGATGAGGTGCAACTAGGAGGTTTCGAGTATGCGTAGGACCTATTCCGTGCTCACCAAACTCGAACAAAAATCATGTGTCAGAATTACAAATGAAATCCTGTGCCTTCGATATAAGGTACGAACAAGAAGGTTTCTAACTAACAAGATAAAGAAATTTGATTGGTCAAAATCAGCCAATCAAATGGCTTAAATATTGAAATAGAGCAGTTTGATTGGTCGTGCTTTGCCAATCAAATGCGTTAAAGTCACATAGTGCTGCTATCTATTAACGCCTATTTGTTTGGATAGGTATAGATATAGGAGCTATGTACTAGAGCAAGCTAAAGACTGCGCAGTAGCCGAGGATGGCGCTAGCTTTCGCTATAGATATATTTATCGAAGCCCAGGCGGGATGGCCCATCCCCCTGCTTATATTTGATGCATGATGCAGCTGGTTCAGCTCCCATGGATTTCTGCATAGGGTCACATGCTAACAGATCCTGATGAAAAAAATTGCTGCAGGACAATGATCTGTATGTTTCCTTTCATGATTCGTCCCTGGAGAGCCGGAAGGAAACCGCAGCCGATCACTTAAACTTGCATTGTGCAGGTTGGTGGCATTGGCCATTGCAACTTGTGTAACAAGGTCTCGATCCACTATATTTGCCCATCCCCGCAACCAACCCCGCTACTTCGATAACGCGGATCAGTTTTCGAAACGGCGGCTTTCTTGCTGAATATCCTTGAGAAACGATGGAATCTGAAACAAATCCCGATCTTGGAGAGGAGTGTCTTAGAGCCAATGAGTATGTTACTCAGATAATTTTCTCAACAAACACTAACACGCGATAGATTGTTCAAATCCAGAGACATCATCGAGATCTTTGTGGGGGAAGGCATGGAGTCGTGGCATCTTGGCGAGGTTTTCCTCCGCAACCGGATACCGTCCTTAGCAACGAAGATCAAAGAACTCTGTCAAGAGGACCCAGACCACAATCTAGATGATCCAGTCACCCTGAGAGGCGTTGAGCCACAAGTCTTTGCCTTGGGACTCGACTGGCTTTTGACTGGAAAGTTGGGCTGCAGTCTTTTGAGAAGTGGAGATAATGCAGCAAACGAAAGTAACATTGGACACTTTGCTACCTGGTGTGCGCTGTACGTTTTCGCTGAAGATTACGAATTGCCCGATCTTTCCAATGCGACTATAGAGCGTATCAAGAACTGTCTCAGCCACGCGGAGTGGAGTCCCTCAACCTCAGAGATCAAGTACGTTTTCAAGAAAACCAAGGAAGACTGTCCACTGCAAAAAGTCGTCACAAAGGAGGTTACAAAGCGTTTTATACGCCAGTCATTGCCAGATTTTCAAGAGCAAGTTGAGGAGTGGACAAAGGTTCTCAGCTGCCATCCCGAGTTCCATGCGAAGACAATAAACTCCTTAAAGATTCAGTTTGCGCTGACTTCGAGACGTTTGGGAGCTCAACGCCGAGGGCAGCCACCAAAGAATCGGCTTCCGCAAGATCTATCCAACGAGGTCATCGACTTGACTGGATAGAGGAACGAGTTTTCAGCCAGGTGCACCCCGTATAAGTAATTCCATTGCAAGGAACATCAGAAGGTGTACTTATGATCCACAAGACGTAATGCTCTGGCTTCTCGTGCTTTCATGGTTTATATTCACACTGAGAAAGACTATGTGGCTGTCACGTTCAGGATGGACGAGTTCCAAGATGTCTTTGGTGTAAGAGATGAGTTTGAGGACCTGGATGAATCTTTATTTACTTGAATGTAACTCGCGATGCTGTAATGCCCACTTGATGTCTTGTAATGGGAGACCTATGCCATGTCCATGCTATGTCTCCGCGCGATCAAACTAATCCTAGTCAGACCGGCCAAAGTCTCAAACATCTTTATTTGTCTTGGGAAACCAGAAACAATGTGCCGACGTCACAAGAAGTTATATCTCCTACCTAGGTATGTGTATGCTTTCTGCTGCTCCATTGCTGTAGCTGTGCCGATACGAGAGATAGCGCCCAGTCATTAGCTTTCGCCGCGCATTGATACATCATCCCATTTCTCCGGCATGTCCTCCGATGCACCTCTGTCTTGCAGACCGTGTCGTCGTGCTCTGAGACATGGAGGAGACAGGATCAAACTAGGGCAATGAACTATAACCTCCTCAATGATTCGAGTCCATGGACGATGTTTATCAACATTAGGGCCTGAATCAAGGGTCGGCGTGCTAACCTCGGCTTGTCTTAATCTCCAAACTCCAACTCCATCTCTCTTCTCCATTGTTCTCGGTGATCTTCATGATAATTACCTACATAATCATAATCGGCAAGATATTCAGAATTGGTAGATTGATAAATGAAAGTTTCCTGTGTTGGCTAGTTCTTGCTCGGGAAATTTATACTGCGCATGCAACGATACTCTAGGGTTGTTATTGAAATCCATGACTTATTTCTCTTAGAAGTCGTCCTGTGTTTCAGAATTTAGATTTTTGTTGGACGGCATCTAGAGACTAGTGCCTCGTGATTATCAGGATGGTCGCGGCGCATTCCTAACTTCCATTCCCAAGGTGGGAGGAACATTCCAGACTCTTCAAGATGGACAAAACCCATCCGGTACCCAACCCTTCATCATGCTCATATTTGATTTGCTCGCGCAGCTCCAACATGGTCTAACCATTTACTCTTCTTTACTATTTGTTGCTCAAAAATGGCTCAGCCACCTCTCGCAAAAAGGCAAAAGCTTACTGCGTTGGCGGAAAAATATGGTCATCCTACCAAAGATTCGGACATTCTTAGTGTTTTCCACGAAATTGCACCGTACAAGAGCGGTCTCACTCCCCTAGATCCTGGCCCATTTGCCAATGTAGAAGATAGAACAACATTTCGAGTACTTGAGGATTATCAGCGCGAAAGGTTTTCTGGTGAATACGTCCCAATTCCTAGTCCCTTTGGCAGCCACTGATAGAAAGAGGGTTCACCGCCGCTGAGTTGCATGCCGCTGAGTCTATCGCGGCATTGTCACCAATCGATCTGCCACTTGATAGCTTGCGCCTGGCAAATCAGCCCATTCATCCACTTTTCCAAAGGCAAAAATGGAACGACGGCGATATCACAGGGTTGAGACACAAGGCAAAGTTTCCCTTAAAGGGGGACGGCAAGGATATTAGGAGGTTTGTATATTTAGTTCATGGTGAAGAACAAGAAGAACCATGGTGACTGACTTCTCTAAGGCTAGTAATCCAGTTGTCTGGCATGCTATGGAGCCTGCTCTTCGTTTGGCATCGTTATTTCTCGAGAATGCCGGTTCTTGGCCCTGGTAAGCCATTTATTAGACTTCCTGCCCAGGTCCGGCTAACACATTAAAGGTGGGACGCATTCGTGAATGCACCAAATGAGCCGATAGACCTGAAAAAGGAGGGCGTGGATGCCAAATACCATAGCCAAACTCATATCCGACTTAGACTTCGCGATCCGATAGATTCAAATAATTCGCAGTCACGGCTAGCTGTTCACGAAATGTTCAAAAATGCGGGTGAGTTGATAGATTACGGGTTGGGAAGTGGACGCACAAATATCTATAACGGTCAACCTTACTATGATGATGATAGTTTCCACTATGGCATAACGGACAGAGATTTCTGGAATAGAGGCAACAGTAGAAGGGTCGTGGTGATTCTTGCTTTTGAGATGCTTGAATCTCTACTGAATCCGAATTCCACAACTGCGGAGAGATCATTGGATACCTTTCGCTTTGCTAGTGTATTGTTACACGAGACTGCGGTATGTAAAACGCGTTTTTGAACCTCTCATCATGTTTTGGGTCTACTCTATTCATGTTCAATATCAACTGATCGAATGTGTAGCACGCATGCTGGGGAGTATCCTCTCGCCGCCGTGCGTCCCGCCTGACATATGAACCCTATTTCGAAAATGAAGCCATTAATGAATTGTAATGAGTTTCCCCGTCCCTGGCGATATAGGTTACTAACGAGTATAGGGGTTTCTCTCTGGAGAATGCGGTAAGCAATGCGAAGGTCTACTATTTGTTGGGACTCATCATCGAAACAGCTTTTTGGAGGTCTTAGTACGCCAATGATCAATCCGGAGGATCCAGAAACCCGAGATCGTTCAGTGGGAGGAATTTTTTCGTGAGTGTGGTCAGTTTTGAAATTACCTAAATGATACTAAACAGTTTCAGTCAAACATGGGATACAATTTTCAAAGCCGATTATCACGACGAAATAATGCCAGTCTTTTACCCAAAACAGCATGTCAATAACGACTATTGGTACATTGAAACTGCGCCAATTCCAGTTTCTTTCTTTCTCCAACTACATGATCCCAAATTCTGGACATTATATATCAAACAGTAGGTCTTCTCTTCATTCCCAGAAGCGCAGCCTCATTTCACACATTCACAGATTTGGTGGGAAAGCCACACATGTGGGCCCAAAGATACTCATAGTGCGCGAGGAGTATTTTGAGCCTGGCAAAACCAAAGCACGCCATAGAGTCGCTGTGGCTAACCCCATCGGCAACACCGATGGCCGCGGTAGAGAAATTTGGGGGTATGCAGCTCGCATAGTATGTGTTTTCTTCACCTTGTGCATGCGCAAATGAGAGAGTCAAGCTTTTTAAACATACCTTGAGATCCAGTCAACTCCTCAGCTCCTGTACCATCTGACGAGAATCCACACTAATCGCAGCATCAGCAACAAGCGCTCATAGATCAAACCACAAGGGGGGATCAAATTGAGGTTCAACAAAACCCAGACAATCCAGCCAGGTCCCGGTTTTTCACGCCAGCGATAAAATATCAAACACCGACCCCAAGTTCTCCTCGCTTCAATGAGATTCGTGATTATCTTTTCGCAAACAGACAGCAGCTCGCACTTGATACTATGGACTTCCCGATGCCTGTCAACACTCTATACCATTATATAGTAACGAATGGGGGTATAGTTCTAGATCCAGACGAATGGGACTCCTTCTGCCGTTACTGTGGCCTCGTCAATGATCTCTTTGACTACTCTCCTCTAGGTCTTGGCGTTCTTCGCCGCCTCGATCAAACCTGGCCCCAAACCCCTGTCCCTCTTCGAACCCAGCCTGGATTCTATTACCGCAGAATCGTCGCATCCGAGGATCTCATGACATTATTCAAAGCCCTCATTCGGGCTATCGACGGAAATAGAAGGCAGATATTCGCAGATGATTTCCTCGACCATGATTCAGAGGATATGAGAGCCTGGTGTAATGATTTGATATCCAGGGATGAAGCTTTGTGGGTTAAAATGGGCTTGTTCCGGGGTGGGGTGGTGAACACTTTTTCGAGACGGTTGTTTGAAGCGTGTTTGTGGAGCTGCGATCGGGAGGGGTCGGTTTTGACGTGAGTGCAATTTTGGAAGGAGAGGAGAGAAAGCTAATTCTGAGATAGGTATGGACCGGAGGGGATTGTTAGAAAGATTCCACCGAGGGGGAGAAGGATTATTAAGCGAGATAATCCGGGGATCATTGATACCTGTCGGCCGATGTGAATGAGGGATAATGAAATTTGATCTCCGGTTATTTGCCTGTGTGTGAAATTCTTTGATTATGCTTTTGGAATCAAGGAGAAAGTGTCTCATTCTTGTCGTAAGATTTATCTTTATCTCCTAGGATTATAGAGATAGGGTCTAGAATTTATTCTACATTGTTGTACCATAATTCGTCTCTTAACCATCTTGCACTCTCTATCTATGATCCACATCCCACAGCCCGATCCTCACACCTAAATATACAAATCCGCATACCACAACCCCATTTCCCCACTGCCTCTTCTTACCCCTCCCAGATGTCTCATCATCTCCCCGCCTCCTCAATACTCTTCCACACCCTCCCTACATCCTCAACCTTCATCCTCTTCTCCGTAACCACCATCTCAGCATCGTAAAATCCCCTCGGATCATCAAATTTCTTCAAGTACTCCTCTGGGATGATGGCGCTGTATTGGATGATATGCGTTACCAATTCCTTCGTCTCGGACTGTTTGGTATGTTGCGGGACAAACAGACAAACCTACGGATCACATCATATGTTAACGTGGGACTTTATAAGCGGAGCACATGGGGAAATAAGAGGAAATCATGCTTTTGTAGTCCTCTGTCCGTCCTTGTCAACGCGAGATCGGCCTGATTGAGCGAGCGCAATGAGAATAGCAGCATAAAGCGGATCAAACGGTAAATCTCGGTAAGCGATGATGGTATCATGGATGGATTGGGGGGATTTGGAACGGGCGCTGAAGTATGTGTTTCGATAGCTGGCGGTCATGGAGGAGTCGATGTAGGCCCAGTGAG
>Ga0182030_10018418_pt1 | contig 13388 bp, 10 predicted proteins | sample 812S3MmetaG_FD_121299 | JGI IMG/M metagenome (GOLD analysis project Ga0182030, IMG submission 121299) | Permafrost microbial communities from Stordalen Mire, Sweden - 812S3M metaG (Illumina Assembly) | ecosystem: Environmental > Terrestrial > Soil > Wetlands > Permafrost | place: Sweden... | reverse complement strand
TCACGGCCGGAGGAATTTGAAGACACGGGCTGGGCTGGTGCATTCTTTGTCCAACCGGCCGACTGATATCGGCATCGGTCGAACCGGCCGGATGATTCCGACGCCCCCGGCGTTACAGTAGGTAGTCAGGAGACGGAATGAATTCACGCACGAACACCCCGTTGAGTTACGCGCGAGCGCTTGTCGCGGCTGGTGTTATGGCCACGTTCCTCGGCGTCCCGCCCGCATGGGCGCAGGTGACAGCGGCCATTTCAGGCAAGGTGGAAGACCCCTCCGGCGCTGGCATTGGCGCCGCGAACATCACCATAAAGAGCCTCGAAACCGGTGCGACCCGTACCGTAGTCTCCGACGACACGGGGAACTACCGGGTGGATTCCCTCCCGCTGGGGCCGATTGAAGTGCTGGCGAGCAAAACCGGCTTCCAGACCGTGGACAGGACTGGCGTCGATCTGGTGGTCGGGCAGGATGCCACGGTGAATCTGCAGCTCCCGATCGGCAGCAAAGTGGAACATATGGATGTGGCGGAAGGCATCCCGACCGTCAATGTTACGACCGCGCCTGTTTCGGGTCTGGTCACCGAAGAGCAGGTGAAGGATCTTCCTCTCAACGGGCGCAGCCTGGACAACCTGATCGCGATTAACCCGGGCGCGCTCAATTACAGCGCCTACCATAGTTCGGGAACCACCACCAGCGATGGCAATACGTTCTCGGTGGCGGGCCGCCGGCCAGGCGACAATCAGTTCCTGCTGAACGGGGTTGAGTACAGCGGATCGAGCCAGCTGGCAGTAACGCCTGGCGGAGTGAGCGGCGAACTGCTCGGGATCGACGGCATTCGCGAATTTAACGTTCTGAGCGATACGTACGGAGCCCAGTACGGCAAACGCGCCGGGGCGCAGGTCATTATAGTGACGCAATCGGGCGGTAATGTGGTGCACGGCAGCCTGTTTGAATTCCTGCGCAACAGCGACCTCGATGCGCGCAACTTCTTCGATCAGGGTTATGTGCCTCCGTTCCGCCGCAACCAGTTCGGTGGCTCACTGGGTGGCCCGATCCGCAAAAACAAACTCTTCTTGTTTGGCAATTATGAAGGTTTCCGGCAATCGCTGGCTTTAACCAGCGTCAGCGTAGTTCCCGACGCCCTGGCGCGCCAGGGTATGTTGCCGAATGCGACCACGGGAATCTACGCGAAAGTTGCGAATCTGAATAACGGCATGCTGCCGTACATGGTGCTCTGGCCCACCGGCAATGGCCCGGAACTGCTGACTGCAACGGGTCTGCCCACTGGCACGCAGTATTCATACAACAATCCGCATCAGGCCATCCACGAAGACTTCGGCACCTCGCGCGCCGATTACGCCATCTCCAGCCACGATACGGCATCGCTTTACTACACAGTGGATAACGGCAACAGCGTGCTCCCCCAGGCGGATCCTCTGTTCACCGACGCCGAGGCGCTGTCGAGCCAGGTGGCGAGCGCGCAGGAGACGCACATTTTTTCGCCGAATATGCTGAACACGATGACGTTCGGTTTCACGCGCGCAACGTTTAATTTCGATCCTGTGGCTACCACTCAGTTTCCCTCGAGCTTATCGTTTGTGCAGGGCGCCCAGCCGGGCGGCATCGTCGTATCCGGAGCCGTGACGACCACTGGCCCGGGCGCGATCACCTCCGCAGGCACGAACAATGCATCCAATTCGTGGAATCGCCGCAACCTGTTTACTTACGCCGATGACGAGCAGATCACGCAGGGCATTCATCATTTCAGCGCAGGCGTCTGGTTTCAACGGCTGCGCGACAACGAGGATTCGGCTTCGCGTCAGCTGGGTGTAGCGACATTTGCCACAATCACCACGTTGCTGCAGGGGACTGTCAGCACGTTTCAGGTGGTGCCGAATGCCAACGAACTGGGGTGGAGAAGCTGGTACGGCGCGTGGTACGCGCAGGATGAGATTCATCTGCGGCCGCGTCTGACGCTGCAACTGGGAATACGGCAGGAATTTACATCGGGCTGGAATGAGGAATCCGGCCGCGCTGCAAACTACATCACCAATGGCAACGGCGTCCTTCTCACGAATCCGATTATCGGCAATTCGATCCTGACGAAGAACAACATGACGAAGCTGTTCTCGCCGCGGGTTTCGCTCGCGTGGGACGTGTTCGGCAACGGCAAGACCGCCGTACGCACAGGCTACGGTATTTACTATTCGATGATCGACGCGCTTAATTTTCTGATGAACTCGCTGCCTCCCGCCAACAGCAGTCTTTCGTTTGCCAATCAGGCGCTGCTGCCGTTGCTGCCGATTGTCCAGACAGCTCCGCCGGCTTGCGGCGCGGGTTCATCTCCCGTGTGCGCGCTGGCGCCGCAGGGCTTGGAACCGGACGCGAAGGCGCTGGCGGTCAACGAGTGGAATTTAACGATCGAGCAGCAGATTGCCAAAGGCACTTCGCTGCGGGTTGCCTATGTCGGATCGTTCGGCGTCCACGGCCTGGTGAGCCTCGATCCGAATACGATTGCGCCGCAGATTTGCGGCGCCGCCACGTGCGTTTCTGGTGGAACTCCCGGCACCACCAAGGGCTCAGTGGCCATGGGGCAGCAGTACATTCCGGTCACCACCCGGCCCAATCCGAACCTGGGCGCGGGCTTCTTCTGGTATACGGAGGGCAACAGCCGTTACAACGCGCTACAGACCGATCTTGTGCACCGCATGAATCATGGCCTCGAGATTCGCGCCAACTACACGTGGTCGAAGAACCTGGATCTGAACTCGGGACTGACGGGCGCGCAATCGAGCAACCAGGCGCAGATGATTCTCGATCCTTACGATCTGAATCGCGACTGGGGTCCTTCGGCGCTGAACGTGGCCCAGCAGGCCACTATTTCGCTTTGCTATCAGCTGCCTTTCGGACATGGTCAGCCGCTGTTCAGCGGTGCGCAGGGACTCGGCCAGCAATTAATTGGCGGCTGGCAGGTGAACAGCATCATTACGTCGCTGAGCGGTTTCCCGTTTACGCCGCAGGACGGCTCGAACCGGTCGGGAGACGGCGATACCAGAAATCCCGACCGGCCATCGATGAATCCGGCGTTTTCGGGTCCTGTGGTGACCGGGAGTCCAAACCAGTGGTTCAACCCGGCCGCGTTCATTCTGCCGACTGCCGGCACTTATGGCAACCTGGGCCGCGGCGTTTATTCAGGACCGGGCCTGGTCGAGGCGGATCTTTCGCTGTTCAAGAATATTACGGTCACGGAGCGGATGCATCTGCAGTTCCGCGCCGAAGCGTTCAATGCTCTGAACCATGCTAATTTTGGGACACCGAACGCGACCGTGTTTTCGGGCACCGCGGTCAGTCCGACGGCGGGCCTGATCACGACTACCGCAACCACGTCGCGGCAGGTTCAGTTTGGTTTGAAGCTGATTTTCTAATGCAGCTGAATACGCATCTGAATTTCGACGGCCAGTGCCGGGCGGCATTCGAGTATTACGAGAAGCACCTCGGCGGAAAAGTCACCATGATGATGACCTATGGCGATTCACCGATGGCGGCGCATGTGTCGCCAGGCGATCACCGCAAGATCCTCCATGCCACGTTCGAATTGGGAACTCAGCGGTTGACCGGCGCCGATGCTCCGGCGGGCCGTTACGACAAGCCGCAGGGTTTGGCGGTGCTGCTCAGTTCGGATAGTAAAGAGGAAGCGAACCGCATTTTTGAGGCGCTGACAGATGGTGGAACAGTGCAGATGCCCCTTCAGGAGACGTTTTGGGCTCTGCGGTTCGGTATGCTCGTGGACAGGTTCGGCACGCCGTGGATGGTGAACTGCGGCAGACCGGTCTGACGTTTTATTTCGCGGCTTTTTCGACGGCTTCAGCGCACCGCGTCATGGACGCGTTGAGATCCATGCCTTCTTTGGAGCCAAATTCCATGGTAGGGTCACCGTTGTTCCATTCAAATGAGCAGACGGTTATTCCTTTGGCCGCATTCTGCAGATGAATGCGTCGCAATACGTCCTCCGGCTTCTCACCTTTGAAGGAGTCGAGGGCGTCATCGAGGCGTCCCAGACCCGCGGCGAAATCGTGAGCCACGGGCTTTGCATGATCCGCTGGCTGTGGCTTTGCCGTTTCGGCGACGACGGTATCGTCCTGAGCCTGATCATGCGCACCCGCCGAAGCACCTGTCGGGCGAAGATAGATCACGGCGGCCAAAATGAGTGCCGGAACGCCAATACCGAGCGATATGGGCAGCCATTTCCTGCTCCCGGAAGCCTTCTCGATCGCGTGAGTCGCCTGGCCGCGGAGTTCCACGACCTCTTGCTTGAGGGCTTCTTCCCGGTCGGCCGCGCGCCGCAGTTCGATATTGCCTTCCTGCTTAACAAAGGCCACCTGATCCTGCAGGCGCTTCAATTCGGCGCGAAGCCTGGCGTTGTCGGATTCAAGCGACCTCAGTTCCTTTTGCAACTGAGCGGCAACCGACTGGGCATGAAGCTTGGCGGCGTCCTGCGCACTGAGCAGCTTCTTGAGGTGCTCAAGTTCAATACCGGCATCCCGGGCCGCCTGCGTAGCCATTTCGCGCCGCATTCCGACGTGATCGAAGCTGGATTCCTCTTGCCGTACCGTCGGTGCATTAGCGTCCACGCCCTTCCCGGTGACGGGTGGAGGCGTTTCGGAATCTAATGGAGTGGCTTCTTCAGTCGTCATATTGAGTTGCGCACCGACAGCGGCCGGCACCGGCCGAGTCACCTTCTGCTACTCCTATCGGTAGCCACAGTAAAAATATTTAGGGCTGCTGCAGTTCTTTGGGGGAGGGCAGGCCGGAGGCGGTCCAGCCACCGCCCAGCGCCTGAATCAACTGGACGCTGGCTACCATTTGCTGGGCACGGAAGCCGACCGCGGTCTGCTGGTAGTTCAGAAGGATGGTTTGAGCGGTGATAACGTTGAGATAGGGGTCGATTCCGCTGCTGTAGCGTACCGTTGCTTCCTGAAGACTGCGCTCGGCCGACCGGATTGCGGCGTTTTGCTGCTCTGTCACCTGCGAGAGCACGCGTAACGCGGCGAGGTTATCTTCCACCTGCTGAAATGCGGTCAGAACAGTCTGGCGGTAGTTCGCCACAGTTTCGTCATAGGCGGCCTGGAACTGCGCAACCGTCGCTTTACGTAATCCGGCATCGAAGACAGTCTCGGCCAGACTGGGTCCCAGGGACCAGACGCGACTGGGCCAGGTGAGCCATTGCACAATGCCGAGGCTCTGAAGTCCGGCCGTCGCGCTAAGCGTGATGTTGGGATAGAAGGCCGCCTGCGCCACGCCGATCTGCGCATTCGCCTGTGCCACGGCGCGCTCGGCGGCGGCAATATCGGGCCGGCGCTCCAGAAGTTCCGAGGGAACGCCGGGCGGAATCGACGGGGCTTTGACCGTTGTCGGGTCAGCGGTGATCGCGAAGGTGGATGCGGGCTGGCCGGTCAGCAGCGCGATGGCGTGTTCGTACTGGGCGCGCAGATTGCCCAGGTCGGTATCCTGCGCCTGCGCGGCCTGCAATTGCGCTTCGGCCTGCGCGACCGCTTCGTCATTTTCGATGCCGGCGTCAAAACGATTACGGGTCAGTTCCAGTGTCTCCGTAAACGCACTGACGGTAGCGTCGAGCACTCGTTTCAGTTCATCCTGTGCACGAAGTTCGCAGTAATCGGTGGCGAGTTCGGCCTGTGCGGCCAAGCGAACGTTTTCGAGGTCCGCAATGGCCGCCTGGGCGGAGAAAACATTGGCGGCGACGGTGTTGCGGACGCGTCCCCAGAGATCGGGCTCCCAGGAAGCCTCGACGGGCAAGGAGAAGTTCGAATAGGTGGCGCTGGCCTTCTGTGGGCCGAATGTCGACAGGTGTTGATTGGTGATTGCTGCGCCACCCGTGACGGTCGGGAGGTACTGCGAGCGGGATTCGCGGATGATGGCGCGCGCCGAAGCTACCGCTGCTGCCGCAGCTGCAAGGTTCTGGTTGGAAATATTCAGGCTGTCTTCGAGAGAATTGAGCCGGGCATCGCCGAACGCTTCCCACCATTTTTCACGTGCGGCCGTGTCTTTCGGATCGGAGGGTTTCCAGATGGCCGCGTTCTGGTCAGCAGGCGTGCCGGCTTCTTTGAATACGGGCGGCACGGCGACCGTTGGCTTGACGTAGGCAGGGCCGACCACGCATCCCGAGAGTAAGCTCAGGCAGAATGCCGCGGCTATGGCGCGAATGATCACGTCACTCACCGATATACACATCCACCAGCGCACCCGGATAAAGATTCAGGTCTGCCGGTTTTTTGACCCGGAAGATCACGGGCAGGACCCTGACATCGACGCGCTCGGCTTTTTCGTTTGATAGTTCGATTTTGGGAGAGACAAACGGCTGCACCCGGACGAACTCCATCGGGAGTTTCACGGTGGAACCGCGCACGGACATCTGTGCCTTCATCTTTGCGGCGGGTGGAATGTGCGGAACCAGGATCTCATCGACATAGCAGCGTACATTCAGCTCCGTCTGGGGGGTTCCCAAAACCATGACCGGCGCGGCGCCCTGGGTGTAAGCGTCGTAAGTACCCTGTGCGGATATATAGCTTCCGACAGTAGCGCTGATTGACAGTACAATCGCATCGCGCGGTGCGAGAATCAGGTATTTATCGAGCAGCGCACTCGATGCCATGCGGGCTTTTTCGAGAGCGTCAATCTGCTTTTCCTGATCGGCGATATCGTAGCTCCAGGCGCCGGCTTTGATCAGGTCGTACTGCCTCTGCGCGACTTCCAGATTCGCTTTTGCCACGGTCATGGCGTTCGATGCGCCATCGAGAGCATCTTTGCTGATGGATTTCGGATTCAGATCATAAGCGCTCTGCTGCTTGGCGAGCGCGTCATCGGTGGTTTTGAGGGATGCCTGCGCGGCAACGATCTGGGACTGAACGACATCCAGGTTCTCTTTTCGCGGCTGCGCGCGCAATTCTTCCAGCAGGCTCATACCGGCGCGCACCTGCGCGGCCTGCTGTTCGACAGTGGCGCGCTGCACGGTGTCGTCGATCTGGAGCAGCGGCGCGCCTTTGCGGACGGTCTGGCCCTCGGCAACGAAGATGGTCCGGACCACACCGGGAACCTCGGGATAAATGTTGATGTTTTCGCCGCTCGGCTGATCGCTTTCCACGATTCCTTCGGCGTAAATGCCGGCAGCGTATGGGTTGGCGGGCGGCGGAAACGCGGGCGGCAGCGGCGGCTGAGTAATGCCGAACAGATAGGCACCTAAGCAGCCCGCCACCAGACCCGCGAAGGAGAGGATGAACAGGATCTTTCTCATTGATCGCCTCCTTTTTCCCAGCCGGTCAGCCTGCCGTCTTCCATCTTCAGAATTCGCGTGGCCAGATCTTCGATGCGGCTATCGTGGGTGACGATCAGGATGCAGCGTTTGTCGGTGAGGATGTTGTGTTTCACGAAGCTGACGATCCCGTGGCCGGTATCGCCGTCGAGTGAGGCAGTGGGTTCATCGAGGATCAGAATGTCGGGCTGGCCGGCGATGGCGCGAGCGATGGCGACGCGCTGTTGCTCGCCCCCGCTCAGTTTTACCGGAGGCAAATCGGCGCGATTTTCGAGGCCGACGATTTTCAGATATTTGTGCGCTTCGACAAGTGCTTCGCGCCAGGGCTTTCTTCGCAGGACGAGCGGGATGGCCACATTTTCCGCAGTGGTCAGGCGAGGGAACAGGTGGTAATCCTGAAACACGAAGCCGATCTTGTTGAGCCGGAAATCGGCAAGCTTGTCGTTGCTCATGCTCCAGATATCGGCGCCTTCCACGGTTACGGAACCGGCATCGGGCCTGAGAATGCCCGAGAGCACGCTCAGCAGGGTCGTTTTTCCGCTGCCGGAGGGGCCTACGATGTAGACCATTTCTCCAAACCAGGTTTCCAGATTGACGCCCTTCACAGCTACTGTTTTGGCTTCACCCTGGCCGAACCACTTCATTACCCCGGTAGCGCGGATCGCGCAGATTTTAGCGGCTGGCTGGTTACCCTGTGGAGTGGCTTGTTGTGTAGTTGGCGCAGGAGTCATATCAGCCTCTGAAGATGTCGAAGGGTTCGACGCGAAGCACCTTGCGGACTCCCACGTAGCTTGAAACAGCGGCGATGATGGTGACCATAACGAAGGCCAGCCCGAGATTCCACCAGGTGATCATGGCCGCGTAATCGGGTAATCTCATCTTCGCGATCCAGATGACTAACGCGCATAAACCGATTCCTAAGCCGTAGCCCGTGAGGGCCACGAACGTTGCCTGGAAAAGAATCATGCCGATCAGTTCGCGGCTCTTGGCGCCGATCGCTTTGAGCGCGCCGAATTTTTCCAGGTTTTCGAGGACAAAGGTGTAGAACGTCTGGCCCGAGATGGAAAGTCCCACGACGAAGCTCATGGCGGTCATGATCAGGAGGTTCATGCCGAGCCCGGTCTGGAACATATAGAACGCGGAGATCTTGTCCATGAATTCGTCTTTGGTGAGCGCCAGATAACCGAGAGCCTCCACTTGTTTTTTGATGCGCGGAATGTCGACGGCACTTTTTGGTTCGAGCAGAACGTAGGAGATGGTGAAACGCGGATTGGGGATGTAATAGAGCGCGCGCTGGTAGGTTGTGTAGAGCGTGGGCACGCCGAAAAGACCGCTGCTGGCTACGCTCGCGATACCCACAATGACGCCGCGGTGATCGTTGACTTCGAACTCAGTGCCGACTTGCGGGTTGTTGAGCTTGGGAAACTCCGTATCCTTCACCACGATGAAAGCATTTTCGCGATAGATATCCTCAATCCGGCCCTGCATCAGACGCGGACGGCCAAACAGGCTGGTATCGTCCAGGCCGACGACCGTCACTGCCTGGTAGGCTCCGTTGGACATGCGGACGAGGGCTCCGCCGGAATAGACAGGCACCGCATACCGGACGCCGGCAATGCTGCGTGTGGCATCCAGAACGTAATCCGGCATGCCAATGGTGTTGGCGACGGTTTGCACCGAAGGATCCATGACCCAGACGGAAGCGCCGAGATTGATAACGGTGGCGGACGCACGATTCAGAACACCAGCGAACAGTGAGGTCATCGCGATCATCAGAAAGACGGCGAACGTGATGCCGACGAGCAAAGCTGTGAACTTTGCTTTATCGTTCACGAGCAGCTTGTAAGCGAGGCTGAGGATTCCTCTCACGAGGCCGGATGGTGCAATCGGCACACCAGCTATACGACACATATCATTAGCCTTCGCCCGCTACATCCGGCGGCATGCGTCTTTTGGCTCAAAACATGCGCGACCTGGCCGATACGTACCCTTATGACTCCAGTTAGTTCAAACAGCAGCGGCGTTGCCGATTTGCTTCAGACGTTTTCGGGAACCGGGGCATCGGCGAGTTCATCGGCGTTGTCTTCGGCGCTGGCATCAACCCAAGTGCAAACGGCATTGCAGAAGGCATCGCCAGGCGATATTGTGCAATTGAGTGAGCAGGCGGTCCAACTACAGCAGGTGGCGGGGCTGTTCGGGAGTTCAGAGCGAACGGAGGCCGCGGCGAACAACACCCTCAGTCTCCTCGGGTGAGAGGGCGATCAGCCGGTGGCCGCTTTGCGCGCGCCCGGGACATCAAGGCCATGCTTGATGATCTTGTAACGGAGCGCATCTCTGCCAATGCGCAAAGAGCGGGCCGCTTCGGACTGATTCCCTTTCGCAGTGGCCAGAGCGTGGGCTATCAGACGCTTCTCGTGAGCCTCCAACGCAGTATCGTCGACGGCATTCAGTTCCACGGGCACGGCAACCGGCATCGGTGAAACCACGTACCGTGACGCCCGAAGCTGTTCGGGAAGGTCCTGAACGTCTATTGTTTCTCCCACCACCATCATGCAGGCGTAACCGATTACGTTTTCCAGTTCTCTTACGTTGCCGGGCCAGTTGTGCCGGGCGATGACGATCTGCGCCCGCTGGGTGAGACCGCGGATCTCTTTCCCGAACTGCCTGGCATATTTTTCGACCAGGTGCCGGACCAGCAGCGGGAGATCCTCTTTGCGTTCGGCAAGCGAAGGCACTCTGATCTCGATCATCGAGAGCCTGTAGTATAAGTCCTCGCGAAACTGCTTCTGCGCGATAGCCTTATGCAAGTCCCGGTGGGTGGCGGCAATCACCCTCACATCCACGCGGCGCGGCGTCAGCGAGCCCACGCGCAATACTTCCTGATTCTGAAGGGTTCGCAGCAGCTTGGCCTGAGTGCCGAGCGGCATGTCGCCTATCTCATCCAAAAAGATAGTGCCCTTGTCGGCATATTCAAAGAGTCCCATCTTGTCCTGGACCGCACTGGTGAAGGCGCCGCGCACATGCCCGAACAACTCGCTTTCAAACAATGTTTCCACTACCGCGGAGCAGTTCAGAACCACGAAACGGCCTCGCGAGACCGGGCTCAGGTTATGCAGGGCCCGCGCCGCTAATTCCTTGCCTGTTCCGGTTTCGCCCCCGATGAGGGCGGTCCTGTAGTGCGGGGCTACGCGAGTGATGCGCGCCGAGGTTTCCATCAGCGCCGCGCTGCGGCCGATCATACCCTCGAACGTGGAGGCCTGGAGCAACTCGGCTTCAAGGTCATTGGTCCGATTGCGGCGGCGGGCTTCGTTGACCAGCCTTGCCAGGCGTTCGCGGATCATGGCAATTGGGAGCGGCTTGGTGAGGTAATCCGACGCGCCTTTGCGTATGGCCTCGACCGCGGTTTCCACGGCCGAATGGCCTGTCATGACGATGACATCGATGGCAGGATCGAACGCCACCACGCGATCGATAATATCCAGTCCGCCAGTGCCGGGCATGATCAGGTCCGTGAGTACGATCTGGGGGTGTTCGCGGAAGATGATATCCAGCCCTTGTTCCGGGTCGGAACTGGTAAGGATCCGGACGTCGTCGGATTGCAGCGCCTCGGACAGCATCGCGAGGATGCTGGAGTTGTCGTCGATGATGACTATAGTTACTCGCGGAGCCATTGCAATTCCTGAGGACCTGGCAGAGTGCATGTCACGTTGCCATAACAGCAGGATCTGACCGCTGTGCGAAGTTTACCACGATTCCTGAATGCGGGTATTTGGAGTGCCGGCTGGAAACCGGTTGGAGGCAGCCGGAAAGTTACAAAACGATATTGGGTCTTCACCCAATCAATTATTTATATGTGTGCTATTTAACGCAGAAAAGAAAGGCCGGAATAATTACAATAATAAACAGTTGTTGCGTGCACTTCTTTTGCGCCTGGCCGGGTGCCCGGCGGTATGGCCCTTTGATTGCTATTCGTGAACCCAACGTCGCCCGTGCAGGGCAGGTCCGTTAACAGAAATTGCAAGGAGTTTCCAATGCCAAAACTTATGGTGCATCAGGCGGAAGAGTCAGGCACCGCGACGATAAGCCCGTCGTTCGGCGAGGCCGGTGAAGTGATGGAAGCGGTGAGGCGGCGTGCTTACGCGTTATTTGAGCAGAGAGGTTCTTTGCCGGGCGGGGAACTGGACGACTGGCTGCGAGCCAAAGGCGAAATAGTCTTTGTGCCGCAGGCGGAAGTGAAAGAGACGGCTAAGTCTTTCAGTGTGAAAATGGCGGCCCCGGGGTTTGCTGCCGACGATTTCGATGTCATCGCTTCGCCGCAGGAATTACGGGTGGAAGCGAAAACCGAAAGGCGCCCGGTTGCGTCAGAAGGGTATGAGCCGCGGTTTCTTTGTGGCAGGTTCGATTTAAAGGCGCCGATCCGGACGGAGAAAGTGACGGCGAGGTTCGACGAAGGGGTGTTGACAGTGCAAGCGCCCAAAAAGGTTCAGGCAGTACCGGCCCAGGCGGCCGCGGCGTGAGTTCCGCCGCGTAGACCTGGTCCGTTTGCGGCGCAGTGCCCCCGAGGAATGACCGGACACTGCGCCGCAATTTTTTTGTCCATCGTCACTGTTTCGTTCCTGAAACACGATTGACAGGATTCTGTGCGAGACTCGGGACAGAGACTCATTCGCATGGATATCCCGCATGGATAACGCCCTTCAAAGTTCGCTCTCCGATCTGGCGCTCGATCTTCGCTGGTCCTGGAACCATGTGGCGGATGAGTTGTGGCAGCAACTGGACCCGGAATTATGGAGCCTGACCCATAACGCGTGGCTGGTGCTGCAGACGGTGTCGAGGCCTAAACTCGAGGCGGCGCTGAGCGATGAGAAATTCCGGCAGAAACTAAACGAAGTTCTGGCGGACCGGCGTGAGCGCAGCGAAAGCCGGCGATGGTTCCAGAACGCGCATCCGGATTCAAACCTCACCGCAGTCGCTTATTTCAGCATGGAGTTCATGCTGAGCGATGCGCTGCCGATTTTTTCGGGCGGGCTGGGGAATGTGGCGGGGGACCAGCTGAAGGCGGCCGGAGATCTGGGCGTGCCAGTGATCGGGATCGGCTTGCTCTATCAGCAGGGTTATTTCCGGCAGCATATCGATTCGGCCGGGAATCAGGTCGCTCTGCGGCCATTCAACGAACCCGGCCAGCTTCCCATCAGTCCGCTGCGCGATGCCAATGGCGAGTGGCTGCGGATTTCCATGCAATTGCCGGGCTTTACGCTGCGCATCCGAACCTGGCAGGTGCAGGTGGGCCGGACGAAGCTATATCTTCTGGATACGAACGATCCGGAGAACCTGCCTGAATACCGCGGTATCACAAGCGAACTTTATGGCGGCGGTCCGGAACTGCGCCTGCAGCAGGAACGGGTGCTGGGAATTGGCGGCTGGCGCTTGCTGCGGGCGCTCAATATTCAACCCACGGTCTGCCATCTCAATGAGGGACACGCGGCGTTCGCGGTTCTGGAGCGCGCCCGCTGCTTCATGGAAGACAACGGCAAGCCGTTTGCCGAGTCGCTGGCGGCGACCCGGGCCGGGAACCTTTTCACCACGCACACGCCGGTGGCGGCCGGTTTCGACCGCTTTGAACGCTGGCTGGTGGCGGATCGCTGCCGGGAGTACGCCGAACGCGAACTCGGCATTTCGTTCGGGCAGATGATGGCGCTCGGCAGGAAAGACCCGCAGGACGATACCGAACCGTTCAACATGGCTTATCTTGCGATTCGAGGCAGCGGAGCGGTTAATGGTGTGAGCCGGCTGCATGGTGAAGTCAGCCGTCGTATTTTCTCCGGTATCTTCCCACGCTGGCCGGAGGCCGAGGTACCTGTCAGCTACGTGACAAACGGTGTCCATACGCCGACATGGGACTCACTCGAAGCGGATGAACTGTGGACAGCGGCCTGCGGAAAGGGCCCCTGGCGCACTGCGGATCTGAAAACGCTGGAAGAGAATCTGCGCAACGTTTCGGAAGGCGAACTCTGGGCGATGCGCCAGCGGGCGCGAAGATCCATGATCGAGTATCTGCGGGTGC
>Ga0182030_10018416_pt1 | contig 13389 bp, 12 predicted proteins | sample 812S3MmetaG_FD_121299 | JGI IMG/M metagenome (GOLD analysis project Ga0182030, IMG submission 121299) | Permafrost microbial communities from Stordalen Mire, Sweden - 812S3M metaG (Illumina Assembly) | ecosystem: Environmental > Terrestrial > Soil > Wetlands > Permafrost | place: Sweden... | reverse complement strand
TGTGGGAGCATTGTAACGCCACTCTGATTTTTGAATTCGCTGCCTGGCACCATATTCGGTGCGTTAGTCCCGGTCGAGAACTGCATACAATCCGGACCCATATGATGTGGCGCAGCTGAATTATCCGACGATTGCACCGATATATATGGATTGAACCAGTGCAGCGCCTTGGGCGGTGACTTTAAGTCTGCGTCTTGCAGAAAACTTAGCGTACAAACTTGTTTTATGCGGCGGTGCTTGTTAGTGGTGCGGTTAGCAGCCTGAAAAGTAAACTTCCACTCTTCGTCGCTACTTACCGGAACAGCATAGCCCTCAGGAAAATAAAACTCAGTTTGTCCCTGGGTAAGAGTAATCATGCGCTCGAAACCAGTTTTCTCCAGCTCGGGAAAAGCGGTATAGCGCGTCACCAGATCAACATCGAGATTCATGTGACAGATAAATTCAGCTGTGGGCAGCAGTTTGTCATGTTCATCCAGAACCTGAATTTTAATGCCATGCAACCAGAGTAGTTCCGTCGGCTTATTGCTCGACACAATTCCAAGTGGGTCACCTTTCGATTCCATGTTGGTCTGCTTAAGCATAGACGGCAGCTTCCCGCCTGGTTTGTCGAGATAAGTAATCGTGTTTTCCGGCAGATAGACTTTTCCGGATGCCACCAAATCTGATATCGCGAATTTATGAATTACGTAAGGACCTTCCATCGATCGATACTTCTTATGAATGTCGAACGGTCCTACTTCTATTTGAGGCGAATAACTTTCTTTCTTCGCCGAACTCAGCACCGCAATTTTATTTTTGTTCGACGGTGAACTGTTTCTGTCGCTTTCTTCTTTTGTCGCCAACAACAATGAAGGCTCCGATGCAATGAAGATCGGAGCTTCCGAATTGTTATTCTCTGGCAACGGGCGAAGTAAGGTGGCAGACACCGCCTGTGATGCCGTGTCCGATACTGTTCTTCCAGTATCGAGCAAGGCACAGTTGGCATCAGCAGCCGAACTCGGCATTGCCTTAGTGACCGAAACCACTAAACACAACGAACACACGATAAAACAGACCGACGCAAAGTTCATAACTGAGCTTACTCTCACTCAAAAGGCTGTGAGCAAATGCATGGCACTGCCCATACTCATGAGTTGATTATCTCAGAGCTGTTGCGAGTCTGCTTTATCTATGTGTAAGTTGTTGTGTGTGTGTCACTGAGAAAACGTCAGGATCCACTTGCATCGGACATTTGCCAAGTTGGCGCAGCCGGGAATGGATAGACATTGTTGTTGCCGGAAGCACGCATGCGGCGTGAGCGAGCGGCGGTGTTAGCAACCTGCTGAGGCTGCCGGGGCGACGGCTTTCGCGAATGCTGTTGCATCCACGTGTAGATGCCACCAGCCAGGCTGGCAGCGGCAAAAGCCATTAGCAAATGGTGACCCTTAAGTGACGACATCGTCAAGCAGACGAGCGCCACTCCGAGACCGACGAGAGCGGTACGGACATGGGAACTCATGGGGCAAGCTCCTTACACGGCTATTTTCGATTAAGACAGTGAATATACATTACACTCCAATTCGATATAGCGGCCACTTGGAAATCAAAAAATCTTCGAAATTCGCATTAAAAATAGATCGCGGGATTCAATATCCGTCACTCGAATTTCCAGACCCTGCGTTTCCAGCAGGCGGAGCCGCCGTGCCGGTGGGCGTTCCCGCTGCTGTGCCAGCCTTGCTTCCAGCTTGGCTTGACGACCCCGCGGCAGGCGAACTTGAAGATCCAGCCCCGCTCGCACCAGAAATATTATCTGATCCTGAGCCGGCAGCTCCGGCTTTTCCTGGCGCAAAGGCAGAGCCGTCACCGCCGGTGCCTGGTGCCAGGTCTTTCATTTTTTCGCTTTCCCACATGGTGCCGTCGCTGTATCTGGCAGCAAGACAGCGAATCAACACATGAGCTGTGCGAGGATCGACCTTGTCGCCGCGCCATTTCTGTGTGACCACGCCGCCCGGTTCAACAATGTGCCCGTCAGGGGCATGAAAAGAGCCGCGTATTTGTTCTTGCCCATCGATGTAGCCGATTCTGAACTTAGCACCGCTTACAGTTTTGGCTGAAACATTTTTATAATCGATATAAATGCGACAGGCCATTGGTGCGCCGAGTGGATCGATTTCAAGATCTGTTTTTGCTGATACAACTTGCAACGGACAGCCCTCTTCCGTTCTAAACTGATTGTTGACGTTGCGCAGCTCTGGCTGAGCTTGAGCTAATGCAGCCTGTCCGCCGCCCAGATAAAGGAAACTACTTGCCATGATTAGCATTCGCTTTAGGTCTAATAAGCTCAAATCTCTGGCTCTTATCATTGCGCTAAGCCTCCCTGGCTTATTTACCTGCCCGACTGTGCTGGCAGTCGACGCAAGTCAAGAGAAGTTCTCTATAATTATCTTACACAGCAACGACCTTCATTCACATGAAGACTCTTTTGTTGAACATGGAAAAAACATCGGTGGCATTCCAAGAATTGCTTATTTGATTAAACAAGCCAAGAAGAACAATCCTAATGTTCTTGCTGTCGATGCTGGAGATATTTTTCAGGGCACCGGCTATTTTGAAACATACAAGGGCGAAACTGATGTTGAGTGTTTGAATAAAGCCGGCTACGACGTTTATACCATCGGCAATCACGAATTTGATGAAGGCCCTGATAATCTTGCCAAACAACTCAAGTTGGCTAAATTCGATGTTGTAAATTGCAATATGGATTTGTCCGGCGAGCCGGCATTGCAAGCCATTGTTAAACACTCGGTTGTGAAAGAAGTTGGTGGGCAGAAGATTGGCTTTATCGGCGTCATTACACCGACCTTGAAAGAAGTCGCGCCTAAATCGGGCAATGTGAAGATTATCAGTGCTGGTGCTCACTGGATGGATCCGATCGCGGCTGAAGTTGAGAATTTGCACAAGCAGGGTGTCAACAAAATTATTCTGGTCTCGCACAGCGGAGTCGATCTCGAGCGGCTTCTTGGCGGCATTCCTGGTGTAGATGTGGTCGTGGGCGGGCACAGTCACACGCGTCTTGATGAAGCTATTATTGTTGACCATGCCGATGGCAGCAAGGCGATGGTGGTGCAAACCGGATGCTATGGTCGCGCACTGGGACGGCTCGAGCTGACGTTCGATAAGGACGGCAATTTGATTATGCCTGAGTCCAAATATCATTTGATTGACATTACCGATCGCATTTTTGAAGATGCTGATCTTAAAGCTTATGTAACCGAAAAAGGCAAGCCGTTTGCCGCTCTGAGTAAAGAGATTCTGGCTACGGCAGAGGCTAATTTCGATAATCGCTTCAAAATGTATCCGACCGATTCGCCTATTGGCGATCTGGTTTGTGATGCGCTGTTCGATGCCGGTATCAAATATGGTGTTACTATCGCTTTGCAAAACCGCGGTGGCATGCGCTCGGGTATGGATGAAGGACCGATTAGCTTGGAGAAAATTCGTGAGATTTTGCCGTTTCAAAACCGACTGCTAATCGCAACGGTGACTGGTAAAGCTCTCATGGGTGCTCTGGAAAACAGCATCAAGGCTGTGGCTGGCGGTGCTACCGGTGGGCGCTTTCTCGATGTACATGGGTTGAAGTTTGCCTGGGATCCAACCCTGGAATTGGGGCACCGCATTGTTTTTGCCTATGCCCAAAACAAAGAAGGCAATTACGAGCCGATTGATCCCGAGCAGCTTTATCGCATCGGCATGAACGATTATAGTTTTAACGGCGGCGAAGAATATGACTTCAAAGATGCGAAGGATATTGTTGATACGGGTCTGCGACTCTCCACCGTGTTCGAAGATTATTTGAAAAAGGTTGGTCGCGTCAGTCCGGCAATTCCATCGCGATTCTTGCGCGTTTCACACAACATTGCCAAACGACAAAACGACGGGGGCAACGATCGCATTCTTATAGATTACCCGGCGCCCGAAGCTGAGCTTTCGATTGTGTGCGGAACGGACAAAGGCGTGAGCTTCTTGAAGAAAGAGGGTGTTGTGCCTCTCGAGAATCCGCGTTTGCTGCGCACAACTAAGACCGATGATGGCGGGCGCCTGGAAATTCCAGTGAAGGAAATCAGGGCGAAAGAACACGGTGAAAAGGGCGGAGCTGATGAGCATCTCTGGGTTTCGATGATTCTCAAAGCCAGAGATAAAGATGGCACCACCACTAAAATCATCAGCGAGCCCATTCAATTACATTGATTCAGCGCGCGCCTTCGATTACTTGATTCAGGAAGCTCGTTCAAGGCGATGTCAGCCGAGGTCTGTTCTGTGTGCCCGTAGCGGCAGGTGGTGTTTGTCAGCGGTGACCGCGCTGTTCCTCAGGGATCGTTCCGCGTCACACATGGGGCGCGTCAAAAGTGGGGCGCCTCGCTCCGGAGCGAAATCTGCTTGTCAGGGCGCAATTCGAGTCATGCCACCGCCTTTATTTCCCCGCATCATTTCTCCGGCTCTTGGTGGCGTCGCTGATGCCGTTTCGTGCGGGGGGCTGGCTAAGGGAAGCTCGAGTCCGATTTTCGATCGCGTAGTGCCTCGGTGGGCACTGCAAACGCATATGTCGCTCGCTGTGGCATTCGTCAGTGCAAGCTTGCTCTGCAAAATTGACTGAGAGCCTTGCGATCAATTAGCAATTGACCAATCGAATAGAGCTCGAATTGTGAGTGCCTGTTAATGCCATGAAAATGCCAAAATTATTGTGCAGCATCGCGCTTGCTATCTCGCTGCAAGTGGCTCTGTAGCAGTATCTCCGTGGATCGAAAGCGTGCGCTGACCCGAAAAGGCGATTGTGATAGCACGCTAATCTCTGCTTCGACATGACGGTTGCTAACGTTAGCTGCCGCTAATCAAGCCGGTCTTGAGTGGTGGCTCAAAATAAGCTCGAGCTAAGAATCAGTACGATGTTGTCAGAGAAAAATCAGCCCGAACTCATAAAAGCCGCTTAGAAACCGGGCTTTATGAGCGCTCACTAATGGGGTAGCGTGATCCCCGCACTTAAAGCGAATCACCACAGATCTTTTCTGTCGACATTGGTGATGTGCAGGTATATAGTCGAATTGTTAAGAAATTACGTCGCCATAAGAACACCATTTGGAGCTGACCCCGGGATGAGTCAGCCCTGTCCCCAGGTGTGTCACGGAGGTTTGAAAATAATGGTTGAGAATTTTGCAGGTGACTCGCACATCAATACACATGCTGCTGCTGCTGCTGATCCAGAGAAGGAGCATCTAATCAATAAGCTTGCGGCAGAAATGATATCGTCGAAAGATACTCCCGCCGCGGCTGCACCACAAAGCGCAATGGCGCGATATGGTCTGGTGACGCTGAAGGGCGTTGAAAATCTACCTGCAGGACTTCTACACGCGGGCGAAGATGTACTGAACCATCCGTTGCAAGCACTTGAAACTGCGGGCAGTGCCGCCGCTCTCGGTGCCGTTTTGAAAACCGTATTGCCTGAGGCAGGACCTGCCGGCAAAATCGCGGGGCTGGCTTTAGGTGCTTATTTCACATATGAAGCAGCCAAACCGGTAATGCAATCTTATGAGTCTGCCGGTCGCGCGCAAACAATGGCTGAGCTCGACAAAGCTGGAGCACATCTCGGCGATGTTGGTGGCTCGTTCATCGTGAATTCAGCAATCGCTGGTGCGGGTTACAAACTCGGTGCCGCCGGTGCAGAAAGAGTCTTATTGCGTCCGGAACTCGATGGCTTCGCTGATGTGAAGCAAGCTTTCTGGAATAATGTCAGTGATACTGCCAGCAACACCTTCAACAAATTTACCGATCTCGGCGCGACGCCGACGGAAGGTATACAGACCTCGGCATCAGTTAGCCTCGATCCTCGTTATGCCGGCATGCAAAAATTTGCTGGGTCTGAGCGTTCCACTCCAGCTGGTGAGTTGAAAGGTTCCGTACCTACCAATGAAATGATGGATGTCACAGTTCAACTGAAATCAAAAGCGAGCGATCTCTCTATGGATCGCGCTTTGAAGAGACTCGCTCTCGGCAGAGCTGAGCCAATGAATGACACTCAATTTACTGATAAATTCGGTGCAACGCAGGAATCGTTGGACGAAGTTTCGAAGTTCGCCAAAGAACACAACCTGCAACTTAGCGAAGCCAACCTCAGTTCTGGACGCGTAGTTCTCAAAGGTACAGCCGGGCAGTTCTCCGATGCGTTCGATACAAAATTGAACAGTTATGAATTGAACGGTAACACTTACACGGGTCGCGAAGGCTCGTTGATGATGCCGAGTTCGATGGCAAACCATGTCGAAGGTGTTTTCGGTCTTGATGAACGTCCACAGGCTCGTTCATACGCAGTGAAGCTTTCTGACCTCGATCTTGCCAAAGCGCAAGCGATTCAGGGCGCAGCTGGTCCGACAGCCCCGGGCGATGGCACGACAGCGGCGGGCGATGGCCCGGTAACTGGACGCGGTCCGATCGATCCCAAGCGTGCTTCGGGCTTCATGCCCAACGAAGTGGGCGATGCTTATAACTTCCCCAAAGGCACCACGGGTAAAGGCGGCGGCGTAGCCATCGTCGAACTCGGCGGCGGTATTGATCTCAACAACGAAGCTGCCTACTACAAGGCACACGGCTTGAAGATGCCTGATATAAAAACGATCGAGCTAGGTAGTGCCAAGAATCAAACCGGCGGACCTGCCGACGGCGAAGTTTCACTAGACTCTCAAGTAATCGGTGCTGTTGCGCCTGATGCCAAGCAAACTATCATCTTCGGCGAGAATAGCGACCAGGGCTTTATGGATGCCATCACCCGCGGTTCATTCCCTGAACAAGGCGAAACGCCTAACCAGGCGATCAGCATCAGCTGGGGTGGACCGATCGAAAACTGGACAGATCAAGGCAAGCGCGGCATGAACCTCGCGTTCAAGAAAGCCGCTCTCAAAGGCATCTCAGTATTCGCTGCTTCTGGTGATGACGGTGCTGTCGACAACGCGCAAAGTGGCAAGTTCAATGCAGACTACCCAGCCGCTGACCCCGACGTTATGGGTACTGGTGGCACCAGGCTGACAGTCAAGAACGGACAGATCTCAGGCGAAGTCGCATGGAACAATGGCGAAGGTAGAGGATCCACTGGCGGCGGTATCAGCCCTGATGGCGTACCCGACTACCAGAAAGGTCTCGAAATGCCACCAAATGCCAACGGAACTGGTGTACCTGGACGCGGCGTACCTGATATCGCCGGTAATGCCGACCCCGTTTCAGGTTATAAAATCCGTGTGGGCGGAACTGAGCAAGTCATTGGCGGAACAAGCGCTGTTGCTCCTCTCTATTCTGCTCTGGCCCTCAGACTCAACGAAGGTCTGGGCAAGCCGGTCGGCTTCATGAATCCATTCTTCTACAAGAACGGCATGGCAGGCACGGCACCATTCTTCAACGACATTGTCTCCGGCAACAACAACGGCTACAACACCAGCAAGGGCTGGGATGCTGTAACCGGATGGGGATCTATCGATGGCGAAAAACTCCTCTCTTCTCTCAAGGGCGACAATCTCACTCTAGGTGCACGCTTCTCGAACGCCGTTCCTCTAGAGTTGAAGACACCAAGCGACCTGTTCGTGCTTCCAATGAACGTGCACGCTCCGGCAATCGCAACTGCTTCAGACAACAAGAAAGCCGGTTAAACCAGCAGTCTGCAAGCATTTCAGCAAGAAAGATATGGCAAGTCGGCGGTCCAAAAGACCGCCGACTTTAATACAGGGCATTTAAATGAAGTTTGAAATAATTGACTGGGTGATTGCTTCGTTGACCGAGAATAGCGCGACAAGCCTCGTTCTTTAGGGCGAGGAAGAATAGCGCCGGCGGCAAGGCCGCCAGAATGCTAATGCGGAACGCGTTGTTGTTCGATGTATTGCCGAATAATTGCAATAGGCGCGCCACCACTCTCAACATTCGCAGCATTCTTCGCCTTTCCCACTGCCGATATTTTATTTCTGTCCAAAATAGTCAATAGCTCTGACAATCGCGCCGCCGAGCGGTATCATAATGTCTGCAACTAGCCCCTAATTGATGATGAATTCTACAAACAAATCAAGCAAAGCCATTCTTGATGAACTTTACAGATTGCAATCGCGTCGCATATTTTCGACGCTGATTCGCCTGGTTGGTGACTTTGACCTGGCGGAAGAGGTAATGCATGAGGCTTTCGCCGTGGCGCTCGAAAAATGGCAGGAGGATGGGGTTCCGGCAAAACCTTTGCCCTGGCTGATTTCGACTGCCCGTTTCAAAGCCATCGATACGATACGGCGTCGAGCGCGCTTTGATAAAGCTGCTGCCGAGCTCGTGCCTGATCGCGAGCCCACTGAGGAGATGGCCGATCTAGACGAGGCGCAATTCAACGATGACCTCTTGCGCTTGATCTTTACTTGCTGTCATCCGGCTTTGTCACAGGCTGCACAACTTGCGCTCACGCTGCGCGAAACTTGTGGACTCACAACAGAACAGATTGCCAGCGCCTTCTTGACCACGCCGACAACGATTGCGCAGCGCATCGTGCGGGCAAAGGCGAAGATTAAGCATGCAGGCATCCCTTATGAAGTGCCCTCGCGTTCGGATTTGCCCGATCGATTGGCCTCAGTCCTTGCGGTAATTTATCTGGTCTTTAACGAGGGCTATTCGGCTTCTTCGGGCGCGGAGCATACACGCGCGGAGCTTTGTGATAAAGCGATTCGCCTGGGAGAAGTTCTACTCGGCTTGTTGCCCGAACCTGAGGTAATGGGATTATTGGCGTTGATGTTGCTTCATGAATCGCGGCGCCGGGCACGAACGAATGAAACAGGTGACATTATTTTGCTGACGGATCAAGATCGTCAGCTCTGGGACAGGGGGCTGATTGCTGAAGGACAAGAGCTATTGACGCGTGCGTTTGGCTTGGTGGATGTTGGCGCTGGGGATCCCCTCAAGCATGTGGCCGTCCTCGACCAACCTGGACCTTACACATTGCAAGCCGCGATTTCGGCTGAACATGCCAGGGCTGTCCGTGCTGAGGAAACTGATTGGGAGCAAATTCTGCGTTGTTACGATGCGTTGTGGCAGCTTGCGCCTTCGCCTGTGATCGAACTAAACCGCGCTGTGGCAATCTCAATGAAGATGGGGCCAGCTGCGGGTTTAGAGCTTGTCGATGCGATTTTAGCTAGAGGTGAGCTTGTCGACTATCATTTTGCCCATGCTGCCCGCGCGGACTTCTGTAAAAAATTGGGACGGAAGCCTGAAGCCCGTATAGCTTACGAAGCCGCTTTAGCTCTGGCGCGACAAGAGCCGGAGAGGCGATTCATCAGCAGGCAAATAAAAGAATTGGAATGAAAAAGCTCTAATCTTTTTGATGTCGATCGGGAGGACTGCGGTTCGACTAATAAGTGAAAACAAGAAATTGGAAATTCGGCACGGCGATTTTCCGAATTGCAAAGAACCTGAGTGGAGGATACATGAAATACATGTTGCTTATTTATGGAGCCGAGGACGATTGGACCGAGTCCGAGCGCGCTCAATGCATGGCCGAGTCAGCAGAGTTGTGTCATGAGTTGAACGCCAAAGGACAATTTCTCGCGGCTTCTCCTCTTCATCCGGTGGCGATGGCTACAAGTCTGCGTGTGCGCGATGGCAAACGCGTTATCACTGATGGACCGTTTGCTGAAACACGAGAACAACTTGGTGGGTTTTATCTGATTGATGTGAAAGATCTTGATGAGGCTCTGGCTGTGGCAGGACGGCTGCCTCCCGCCAGGAAGGGAACCGTAGAGATTCGTCCTGTTTTCGAGCTGGATAATTTGCCAGTTGTAATAGCACTAAAGACAGTATAAGGAGACGTTATGAAAGTAATGGTGATCGTTAAGGCGACTGCAGATTCGGAAGCAGGAAAAATGCCTGGCGCAAAGATGTTGAAAGAAATGATGGCTTTTAACGAAGAGCTGGTGCGGGCTGGAGTCCTTGTCGCTGGCGAAGGATTGCAACCTAGTTCAAAGGGGCATCGGGTCAAGTTCTCTGCCGATAGAACTGTTGTCACAGATGGACCTTTCGCCGAAACCAAAGAACTTATTGCGGGTTATTGGATCTGGCAAGTGAAGTCGATGGAAGAAGCTCTTGATTGGGCCAAGCGTTGCCCGAAACCGCATGAACAAGATTGTGAAATCGAGTTGCGGTCGTTTTTCGAAGTTGCGGATTTTCCCGAAGCCGATGCTGAGTTGTGTGCTCGTGAAGCCGCTTTACGCGAGCAAGCCGCGAAACGATAGTTTTTTATTCTACTGATACAATTTTATTCATTCAAGGAGAAAAAGATGAAGGCTAAGAGTTATATTCCAGAAGGAAAACACAATTTGGTGCCACACATGGTGCTTCGCAACGCAGACAAGGCTATTGAATTTTATGTCAAAGCTTTTGCTGCGAAAGAAGTAATGAGGATGCATGGACCCGATGGTAAGTCGATTATTTATGCTTCCCTGCAATTCGGCGATTCGACAATTTCTTTGTGCGAAGAAATGCCTCAGTGTGAATCCAAATCACCTGAAACCCTGGGTGGCACAAATGTAGCGATGTTTCTTTATGTTCCCGATGTCGATGCCAGTTTCAAGAAGGCTGTCGATGCCGGTTGTACCGTGAAAATGCCGGTTATGGACATGTTCTGGGGCGACCGCTTCAGTTGTGTTATTGATCCATTCGGCGCGGTCTGGAATTTATCAACACATGTTGAAGATTTGACGGTTGACGAAATCGCTCAGCGCCAGGAATCTTTCTGCGCGCAGATGGCTGCCGCTAAGTAGCGTAAATAACAGCATCACACATTGGGAAATGCTTTGCCCGCTGGTAGGGACGAGCCGGGACGATCCATGCTCGTCCGTCTCGAAGACTGGGACTCGGTAGCGGACGCCCGTCGTGAGGCGTCCCTCCCTACCCTTGACCATTCAATCCTTGTTGCGGTCGGCGTCTGGTAGCTGCGTCCATTCAGCTTGCTGCCATGGCGTAAACGGCGTTGCGGTTTCGATAAAACAATCGCACGCACCAGTTGGGCAGTCGTCGATGCATTTTGCGCAATTTTTGCATTTGTCGTAGTCAACACAAAAGCGACCGACGAAGCATTCAATGGCTTTGAGTGGGCAAGCCATTTCACATGCGGAGCATTGAATGCACATTTCCGGATCGACGACGTGCTGTAACATGGTATTAATTAACCTGCAGGAGTCTCAATACCAAAGTTTCGCAACGCCAGCTTTACCTCTTTCTCCCAGGCGCTAGACAAGTCTTCGTTTTTGCTAAACTTCAATCCGAAAACAAGATAAAGGGAGTTGCGCTCAGAATTCGGAAGACCGAAGCATGCCAGGACTTTGTGATACCAGTATTGCATCGATAGTTGCATATGACGCAGTTCGGATTCTTTTGTGCTAAGTCTTTCAATGCAAGATAAGCCGAAATCGCGGTGCGTTTTCTCTATAGGCAAATGGGCTTGGGCTAGCTGGGCCCAGGGCTCGAAGCTCGAATTGCTAAAGTCTTGCAGATGCAAGCAAGCCATATTAGCCATAAGGTAGGTGAAGATAACAAGATCGTTCCAACTGTGCACCGGATACATGAGTGCGTTAACACGCTTGTCTGCAGCCATGCGTCGATAGCCGAGTGCTGCGCTGCGCCCAAGGCGGGCTTCCCATGAATGTGAGGCGATGTATTTGTCTATATTGATACCAGTTTGAGTGACCAGCGTATATGTTTTTTGAGCCAGCGCCAGCTTCTCATGAGTTATTGAAGCAAGTGCTACTCGCTCTGCCAGGCTAGGAGCCAGTGGAAGCAGCGTTGAATAACCGGCGCCGCCAGCCATTTCGGAGTCGGCATATTGTAGCAAAATGCCCGTTGCCAATTCGCGATATTTGCCGGAGCTGTCTTGCAAATTTGGAATGGACTTTCCTGCTGCAATCTCATTCAACACGACGCGGTCTGCATCGCTTAATGCTTCCACTGTACTCATAGTTTTTCCTGCTTGCTTATTTGGCCAGTACCGGGCTTTCTTCGATCTGGTAGCCTACGCGCATGTCGTAGTCAGGCGTGACGTCTTGCGGCATCTCAAGACCGACTTCCGCTAAACGGTTTTTCACTATTTCTAAATATTCTTCTTGAAGAACTGTGGCAGTTTTGATTTTTAGTCCCATTTCGAAGTAGCGAGCGAAGTGCTTACTTTCATCTTCGGGACGGCCAGAAAATCCGAGACCCATTTGCATGAACTTCGGAATAGCCGCTTGCAATTTTGCGCGCCCGGCTTCGCCGTCGAACTCGATTACTCGCTTGGCTGCCCAGACGCCGAAAGCTAGATGACCTTTTTCTTCCTGCCAGATGCGCTCGCTTGCTCTGCGCCAGGGCAAATATGATGACTCTCGATATTGTCCGAGAAATGCCACTGCTGCTGGTGTCACTACTGTAGAAAACATGGCGACGTCAGACCAGTCGTCGAAGAACTTGCTCCAGTTTTCTTTGCGGAAGCCGTTGATGACACGCACTTTTTTTGGATCAGGATTATCCGGGTTTTGTACTAAATGTTGTAGTCGTTCGTTGACGTTTACGCCCAGTTCTTCCAGAAGTTGCCAGCAGTACCAGCCGTGACCACACTCTTCCATCACTTTTTTCATGAGTCTGTACGCTTCTTCGGGGCGCGGAGCGAAGCGAAGATTCTCGTTTACTCTCTGAGCGCCGGCAAACTCGGAGTCAGCCTGAAAGGACAGGAGATCGATAAGCGCTGTACGATATTCGTCCGGAAGGTTATCCGTCTTTTCATATGTTTTCATGGGAATGCTCTCTGCGAGATGCTAATAAATAATAAGATGATCTCAAATTATCGTGTCATGACAGATCAATCCTTCAGTTGAGAGTTGGCAGAATGGGGTCATCCTTTGGGATGATCTTTGAGATTTGACGTACAATTTGATTTGCAAACTCTCTTGGATAGTTGGTCATGCGGCGAAACTTTCAGACTTTATTTGCGCTTGGTATTTTATGTTGGATCAGCATGGCTGCTCGACCTGCTTGTGCGGCTGATTTTGGTGCTGCAGCTTGCGCGCTTGATACTCTTTACTTACTAAACTCGGTTGAAGAACCTAACACTGTTAAATCGCCTGAAGCACTTAATGTGCCCGTTAATGGGGACTCGATGTGCCAGATCCTGCTTACTCAGAACCCGCAGAATACTCCAGCTTCTCTCAAAACTGAAGAGGCTCGCCCTGCCGAACGAAGAATCGCCATTACGTTTGATGACCTCCCTTACAACGGACTATCTCTTTCTTTAAAACAAATGCAAGAAGTGAATTCTCTATTGACTGAACAGCTTGCCCAAATGAAAGTTCCAGCGATTGGATTTGTAAACGAGCAAAAACT
>Ga0182030_10018415_pt1 | contig 13389 bp, 10 predicted proteins | sample 812S3MmetaG_FD_121299 | JGI IMG/M metagenome (GOLD analysis project Ga0182030, IMG submission 121299) | Permafrost microbial communities from Stordalen Mire, Sweden - 812S3M metaG (Illumina Assembly) | ecosystem: Environmental > Terrestrial > Soil > Wetlands > Permafrost | place: Sweden... | reverse complement strand
GTTCTATAAAAATCTTTATAATCTCAAAATTCCTAAATTCTTAAAATTTATATAGTATTAAAAACTCTATAATTATAATACATAATACAAACTGTAGTTTGATTTATAATTAGTATATTCTAGAAATATTTATATACTACTATAATATAGTATTAGTAATACTAAAAACCTTTAAATATTTCTAAGTAAATAAAGTTATATAACTTTACTATTACTATAAAAACTTTTAAATATATTTTAATTAGTATATATAAAAAGCTTTTATCTTTTTTTAGATAGTCTTCAAATTCTTAAAAAATATATTATATTATTATACTACTATAGTTTATTTAATCATAGATCTATTGACTAAAGAGACTTGTCTAGATTACTTGACTTTCTTCTCTTTCTTAATTACACAAACTATATATATTATTAAAAAGAATTCTATTGATAGATACTTATTATTTAGTACTTCTTAATCATTTTAATAATACTAAAGACTTATAATAAGCTATAGATACTATATATCATTTAAGAGAATCTGCAATATCTGCTAAGGTAGATAGAAACATTTTATGCCTAGCACGTGATCGGTCAATATTGTGATGATGTTCGTTGCCGCGAGGTGTGGAGATGTGATACTCGAAGACTTGTAGGGAGTAGAGATCTAAGGTAAGAATACTATGAAGCAAAGAACAAGTGGACATTGTCCCAACTCCATTGTTCGGCGGTGGTTGTGCAGAGCGTTGTGGATGTCTGGAAGACTTGAGATTGCAGAGGATGAAAGGGTGTTTAAAAGAAGCATCGCCGCCCAGAAATTCTCTGCATATTTGATGAATAATTTCATCCGGGAGTGTCAAGAGAGTAGGCATCATGAGTTGTCAACATGAGCTCTGGTTGTCTTCGATGGTGCAAGTGTTGGGCTGGGCTCGCGAGGTGTGGCCCGCAACGTTCACGTGCTTTGATCTTCCTCAGCAGCCCAGATCAGACATTAACTAGTCCCCCTTGATAGATTATAAAATGACCAAATCTTCCAAAAGCTGATCAACGTAGTCGAGACCGGAAGTATCATCTGAGGCGTGGGAGATCGACAAAACTCTTCCCTTTAAAGTGGACAAAGGCTCCAAGATATTCATAATAAGCGGCCTCAACGTCTCTTTCAACCCAGGAATCTCCTTCAGACCAAAGCCTAGTGCAACACAAAATTCCAAGATATCTTCCCTCCTCCCTTGAACCAAATAATCAATTGTATTCTGAACTTTCGCCTTACAATCCGCCGTCAGCCGTTTCACTTGCGCTTCCTGGTCTAAGTCTTCCAAGTTGTACATTGAGAGATTCTTAGCCAACTCTATATCGTCTTCGGAATCATCTCCCGAATAATCACTATCGGCTTCAAAGCCTGGCAGCGGTAAATGGATCATAAGTACGAACAATTGTACGCGACGAAATCGTGATGCGGTCGATTGAAGCAATGCGTCTTGCATAATCCTATCTCTCTCCTTGAACATTTTGCCAGGAACCTCAATAGCAATGCCAAAGTGCTGTTTGCTATAGAGGATATGTGCGAGCTCATCGTATAAAGTACGGCAGGTTAACATTAGTGAGGTCCAATTTATGGTAATTGGTGTCTCCATAGCCTCCCGCTCGGCTTTCGTCGAAGCTGCTTTGGCTTCAGCCTCGTCCACAACACACAGTAGAGGATCATCGAACGAGTCGTATGGAAAGTCTCGTAGAACCTCTTCACATATTTGATGAAGGATCTCCTTTGGGAGAGTCAAGAGCGTATGCATTATGTTCTCGTTGCAGACACTCGCTTAGCTGTCACATGTCACGTGGAGGGCCGCCCCGCCCCCTCTTAGAAATACAGGGTGCGCTGCGAGCACACAACCTAGCCTTCAACTTTCTTACTGTTTCTAATAGGTATTTAGATACTACAGTAATAAAGAGAGGGGCCTTCGGCTGGGCGGCGGGTGGGGGCCGGAGGCCCCCTGGCAGATAATATTCAAAATAGAAGGCGGTAGATCATGTGATGCTCTAGCCAATCAACGTCAACTAGGACCCGTGGTGGCTTTTCTCCTTGCATGACCCTTCAATCTAAGCTGTCTTAGAGCTGAAGGCCCATGCATGACTATCTCTCCTTCTTCTCGCTATCTATGTGAACTCTTGGAAGAATCAAAAAAGGAAGAAGCTCGCCGGGTCACGACTTGAAATTGAGATGTCAGCATGTTTTCTCGCGGTTTCCTGATTCGTTTTTGAAGCGACTGTAGCTTTTCTTGAACCAAGCATCGCCAGCCTTCTTCTCTATCTCTGTCTTCCTTTCTCAATTTTGAGGCCAGATACAAAGATCATTTCAGCTGAATATTTACGGCTCCATAAGTTCGAACAATCGCGATTGAATCGCCCACCATGCGTCTACTCAAGTCAACTACCCTCAAGCTCGAGGAGTTCAATGAGAGCGAGATCCCACTTTACGCTATCCTATCGCATGCTTGGGGAAAAGACGAAGTATTATTTAAATATATCGAAGGCGAGACCGCGAAGAAGAGGGCTGCTTTCAGCAAGGTACGGCGATGCTGCGAGAGGGCTGTGGCTGATGGTTTTGAGTGCGTCTAAATCGACACTTGCTGTATAGACAAGACAAGTAGCTCTGAGGTTTTGAGGACATTAGTTCTATGTTTTCGTGGTATTAACGAGCTGACGTCCGCTACGTCTATCTTTCGGATTCGTGGGTTGGAACCCTTTGTTATGGCAGATGTTTTAAGGGCTAGTCGCCCCATCAAACATGATCCTTCTGTGATAGAGATTGGGTGATTACTGGAAGCAAATCTAGCTTGAAGCAACTTATCTCTGAAATTACAGGAATTAATCGCGATGTTTTTCTAGCCTATGATTTAGATCGTTTTATTATCGCCGAGAGAATGTCGTGGGTGTCTAAGAGAGAGACTACAAGGATTGAAGGCAAGGCGTATTATCTTATGGGTATCTTTGGTATCAACCTGCCGATGCTGTACGGCGAAGGAAAGAACTCCTTCATCAAGCTTCAACAGGAGATTATGACCAGAATAGTTGACCATACAATTTTTGCATGGACTGGCTCCAACTTTGGTAGTGGCTTTCTGGCCGAGTCTCATGCGGCATTTCAAGATTCGAGTGATATAGCGCGAGCCAAGGTCAACCAAGTCGAAGTAAAACTTGAATTAAATTTAGACTTAGACTTTGGTTCAAACTTGGCAAGTTTATAAAAGGCTAAACTTTTAAACTTTAAATTTAAATTAGTAAGTTATTAGATATTTCTAATATGAACTAGTACTAGTCCTAATATAGATTAGTATCTAGATTACAAAAAAAACATATAAAGAAACTATAAAGCTTTATAATGTAATTTATAAATATATTTAAAAGTAATAAAATTGTAAAAATATATTAAGTCAGACTTTGATTTGACTTTGACTTCGCTGATCTTGATACGAGCTCATTTTCCATTTTCAATACCTTGCCTTTTGAAATGACCAATAAAGGAATCCATCTGGAAGTTCCATTGGAAAAATCCGGCAATGATGCTCTATACCTCGCTATTCCTGACTATTATAGGCGCGAGCCGAATCATCAAGTGGTATATGGCTGGTTAAGTAAGACCTAGGGCACTTTCACTTTCCAATTACCGCCCGGCCACGAAAAGTTTGGACTAGTCAGCAAAGCAGATCGTGATCAACTTCCAACATAACCAAAATTTATATTCCTCATAAATCTCCTCGAGATTTGGCTCCGAATAATTGTCAGCATATTATCATGAAAGCAAACTTTACAGGTAGCCGATTTCCCGGTTATTCCTCATCGTTTCCAAGGATACAATATTAAACGAGAAATTCGATTCCGGGCATCGAGACTTTGCATGATAGATGGTGACTTCGCGATAGGCGCCCTAACCTTCTCGAACTAAGACGGTAAAGTCTTTAATACAATATCAAAAAAGTGGATTCGGTCCATGTGGTAGAAGCAGTTCTTAGCACTTGTAATACAGCCGTGGACGACAAAGGCATCTTAGCTGTGGAGCTTTTAACTAGCGAAAATTTGGTACATAATCCCAAAGTGTTCTGGAATCATTAACCCGAGCGAAAAAGCTGGGAGATCCGAGACCATTTGGGACAAATTAATACTGTCACCAAACGCCGAGTTATCGAGGGGGTCGATATTTCCATTGCCGATTAAGTAGTTGGTAAAAGACACGTTTGTAGGTCTCAATGAGTTTAACTCTTTCTATACCCGGAATTGACTCCCAGATCAGGCACCAGATGACAGAAATTTCTGCAAACACCACAATGTTCTTCGTCAGAGAACGCTTATCCTTTACAGCCAATCAAGGGACCGCACGCGTTATCCCAATCTGAGAAGCTGGGGAATTACACGTATGATATATCGATGGAAAGACCGGAAATCTCCTGTGTCGATTCAAGCATGTAGTATTGCAAGTACTGCTGTCCTTGATATATATTTAGAGTTTGGCATGCAGCATTCGAAACAGGGGGTATCATGTTAGGGCAGGTTGACGAATGTAAGAATACGCAGGCTAGCACAGTTGAATGGGTCATCTTTAGCTGGATAGTATCTTGAGGAACAAGTGGACTGGCACTTATTGGCGTTCGTAAGGTCAAAGAAGCCGGTAGACCTCAGCTACTACACCTCGTAAGATTGTTATAGATGCCTTCTATATTGATCTATACGAGCGGATTCATATGCCCAGTAAAAACCGCAGCTCCCTGTAAGGTAACTCGGATCAATCCTCTCGCAAGAAATTAACGCTGTACTCATCTCCATTTCACTTACGCCTTGTTCTGCTTCCGGCGAACTCTTATCTTCGCTGCCATAGGTGGCAACCTTGCAGCACCAATATAAAGGTCTGCCGGTCTCTCGTCCAGCATCTCAATATCAAAATTCATTACCATATACCCCAGAATCAACTTCAACTCGCTCGCCGCAAAGAAACGCCCTGGACAAGCATGTTTACCATGTCCAAAAGGGAGGAATTCTGCACTCGTAGTCGACGCTGCTCGGCTAGCCCGCTTCACATACTCAATATTCTCAACCCTCCGCTTCTCTGCAAACCGGAACGGCCTGTAGGTATTGGCATCAGGATAAAATGTCTCATCTTTCGCAATATTCTTCCCTGGTACAGCGACAATGTTCCCTTTTCGGATATGCACGCCAGAGCGGGTCATGAATCCGTCTTTACCGATAACGAGACGTGGAACTCCGAAAGTGCTCACCATGTTAAGGCGAAGGCTTTCGCGTACAATTGAATCGAGCTTTTCCATTTGCGCTAATGCTTTCTTGTTCCACTCGCCACCGTGCTCGGATAGGATACTAGAGATCTCTTCACGTAGCTCTTCCACGTACTCTTGCTTTGAGCTGAAGAGATCGAAGATGGCGTGGGTAATCGTGAAGGACGTGGTATGAATGGCCCCGAAATTGACCATCAAAATTCGCCCTGCCAGTGTAGAAGGCTTGGCCATCCTTGAGTCGTGGTGAGTTTTGGCCTGCGCAATGGACCATTGCAAGAAGTCATTGTGGTCTGGTTCGAGGCCCTTCTTCTCCGGGTTACTCTGGTACAGGTTAAATTCTTCTAGACGCTGCTGGATTTCAGGCAGGAGAATGCTGTAGAAATCTTTCGTATGCGCTTTGGTTCTCTTTGTGTAGAGTGGGGCCACTAGTGGTTTGATGAAGCTGGGATACATCCTGAGAGATCCCGCTTCCTTGGGAAGTGCAGCTGCGTACGACGTGCCTGCATCTACCAGTTCCGGATTACGACATGAGGGTAGGCCTACGAACACTCGATTGGTAACGCTGCCGATAATGCGTCTCATTGTTTCGAAAACGACAACATCCTTAAAGTCAGTTGTGTCCATTCCCCAATATTTTTCGAACCCCCATTCCGTCTCGTCAAGGACATCATTGATGAGATAGGAGAGTTGATGCGTGAGATTACTCGCGACAATTTTCCCGTGAATAGGGTTCTCGATTACGATCTGGTCGACAACAGTATATTTAAACTGCAAGCCTTGGACCATTGGTGCAGGCATGTTCAGCACAGCGTCAGATTGGTCGACAATATGCTGAGTCTCCGAAGCTGGAAGTAAAACAACAGTTTCACTTCCCCCAATCGGTACCAGGCATGGCTGATCTTTGTACAGCGTGTTCATCTCGTCCGCCACAGCGCGGTAATTAGTCGAATTTCGCCATCTTGCTTGTAAAAGTGGAAACCAGTCGCCGGCTTTGCTACCTGCTACAGGGAAGTTTGGAAGATTTGAAGGCCAAATTACTCGCCAGATCATGCAGATAAAGTAGCCTGTGAGGAGTGCCACTGGAGCTAGGAAAGCCGGACGAAGGAAAACCTCGGTCATTTTGCTAGATTTTATCAAGTCGACGAGGCTTCACAGCACTAGATGGCACTGGAAATGCGAGCATCATGTTTTCCCAAAGTATTTGCTGCTTCGCGGGATGTAAACGATGAATATAAACGCCTGATGCGAAGCAGGTGGCTAGCCCATCTTACAGAGATAGACTGAACGTACTACGTTACATCCGTCAGATGTAGACAGGGTCCACTCTTATATCGTGCTCATAGCAGTATCTACACTAGCAGAATCCAGATCCAAGAGAAGTCGACTTGATGTCTCTCTGGACTCGCACAAATCTTTTGATAACCCTTTTTTAGTCTATTACAAGTCAACCTGAATTTATCAGGAGGTTGTATCAAGACTAAAGAGCGGCGTATTCTGCCGGCAGAATTCTTAACCGCGCTCCCACCTGCCTAGGGCGCCCATCTGCCCATAACTACCCAGAGATCCTCTAAAACATAAGATTAGTTGTAAGTCAATTAATAATCATTTGGGAATATTGGAGGTCAAGTTCTCAAAGGCGAAGAGAGAATGCGACATCCGGTGATCTCCGGGCTAGAAGATTATCCCACGTGACATATTTGCCCCTGAGTTTCAAAAGGTCAGAGCTATTTTGAGGATAACTTCATTTGCCGGCATGGAAGAAGTAGTTTTTCTAATTTTTAATCTCTTATTCTCATATCTATGGGTAATTCAAACATCTCGAAAGTTGACTTGATTTCACATCCTATAACGGTTTCAAGAGATAAGTCGAAGAGGTTCATCACTCGAGATCCTAGGGTGATCAGCAGCAATTGATTCAGCGGATTATAGTCTACATAGCTACTTGTGAATTCTAAAGACACCAAGAGGTTGTGAAAAGCCAACAACTGCAGATTGATGCTATCTCGAAGCCCCTTGCCATCGTACTGAGAGGTTCTAAATTAATGGAACGCACGATATTGGCAGCGATTGCTTCTTAAGATTTGTAGAATATTATGCCACGTTGTCATTTCGCGCCACACAAAGCATATTTTTTGCTATCAGACTTTTTAGACATATCTTAACTCAAAAGCACGGATGTCTTGAACATTGTGTTTTCCCGAGACGTCCGAGGTAGTTAAGGATCCCCGATGGGTTCCTGTTCCGTCATTTTTCTATCTACTTAATATTCTTAAAGCCATACAATATGTTTCGAATCACAAGATCATGAGCTCAGTGTTATATATACTAGCTAAGGGATCCAAGTTGGTTTACTCTTGTCATTGGTAGATAACTCGGTGAGAGAATTAGGCTTTCAGGGACCCTGTCATCAATTCCACCCTGTTAGTCAAGTTGTGTAAGACGACTATCCCGGCGTTTAAACAGCTTCAAGCGCTGCCATACAGGCTTTAGATAGGGCCCACATCAATTGAGCCCCCATTGCCACGTCGTGGGAAGTGTTTAGAGGTAATTGACAGTACCAGTGGGTTATGATGCTGAGGTTTTTACATTGGGACGTCCTAGACTAGAAAGAACGCCTTGCCTGTTAGCGGGAGAGAAATTCATGTAGCGTAAATCTAGGGGTTTTTTTTAACAAAAAAGAAAAAGAAGAAAAGAAATGTCAGATCAACATTTTCCTTTGCAATGTGAAAGATAATTCTTAGTTTTTGTTCACTGCGGTGCTTTTAACACAGGAAATATAATTTCTCCTGAAACCTAAATATACGTCTTCGGTTAGAAATTGGCTAGTTGGAATCAGTAAAGTAAGGTTCAGATGAATTGAATTTCTCAAAGCAGCACGAAAATCCTGTCTTAGGACCTACCAGGACCACACTTCGGGTGATTGTATATATAGGGCACTGTAATTCAGTTTACGCTACCGAAACGCCTTCCAAGACTTGATTATTGTAATATATAATCTTTTGACTCCTCAATTTAGTATCCACCTCTCTCTACCCCTCACAATCACAGCTGTATTGCGGATTGAAAACGGACCTCGAAAGAAAGTTCCATGCAATTAGAGTAAGACCGTGATTTAAAAACTGTCCTTTGCGATTTTGCGACCCTTGCGCTTTGACAGGACCCTTGTATACTTCCCCTGTGAGGCACCCGGTGAGGCGGAGCGATTCCATCCCCAAGATGCGGTCTGCATTTTATCTTTGTTTCCCCCCCAGATTGTCCTTTCTTATATTTCAAAGCTTCAATTAATTTAATAATCTATTGTTCAATGACTAGAGCTGCAACCTGACCGACAAACGATTTGTTGATACACCTCATGCCAGTGGCACCGCTTTCGCGCTCCCCGAGTCGTTCTATACTAAGACAGGTTTTACTATGATGAGTCATTCAACCGCAGAGCCAACGGAAGACCGGGACATAAGAGTAGTGTTGGAATGCATTTTATGCGAGCTAAAGAATATCAAAGCCCAGCTCGCTGGACTAGCTTGAGAAGAACGAAATAACCATCTTCACGAATCTACCACCAATCTTCGCAAGTCTAGTACTGATCCTTTGGTAAGCTAAATAACCCCACAGGTAATTTTTCATGCCTATTAAAGTATACTAAGAAGTATACAGAAACCCAAACCGTCAGGTCCAATCAGCTCTACCCCGCTCTTCTCTGTGGAAGCTCGGACAGGACCAATCCTTCATGAAGCTTTGAGGCGGTACAGATCCGACGCGGTCCCGTCATGGAACACTCTTTATGGTACAAACTTAGCTAGGAAAGCTATATCTGACCCCGAAGCTCTCGCATGGGATATAGAGTGGACTTCAATCACAGGCGACTGTTGGAAAATCCCGAACGACAATCGAGTAAGCTTTTGCTTTCTCGCAGCTGGATCTGAAACAAAGCAATTATTTCAGGTCCGGAACTTCTTATTTCATTTTCATAAACATCAGGACAGTGGGCGACTCAATGGAGAGCACTTTAACGTTTGGGATTGGTTTGACACAGGTATCTCTGCGTATTGGTTTCCTGGGAAGAGAACACCAAGCCTGCCACCTGCCACGGCGGAAGGATCAGTGACGGCTACGAGCTTTTTACCATCAAGTAACATAACTCAACTATCTCACCTAGTTGCTCCATGGCGAAGAATAATGTAAGTGCCATTTTCCCAAGGTCGGCAAGCATGGCTGACTGGGCAGCAATTTCCAAGGCCTCACGACAATAGAAAATTGCAAAAGCTCAATAGCCCAAGAAAATACTACAGATAGTGATCTTTGCCCTTTTCTAATAACAGATACTAGAGAATCCATCTTTCAGCGACCTATCGATGAGATGATAGCTCGAATTCTCAACTGTCATTTACGATGTCTCCGGGTTTCAAGTACTAGTCACGCAGAAATGAAAATCAAAGACTGTGCACTATTTCACATAACCTTCTACGAAATACTTGAGCGTAATCTTGAAAATACAGCAACGGAACTTTGGCCTTGTGGAGATCTTCATAGCGATGGAAAGCGAAATTCAAAAAGACCACGGCAAATCCGCGAGGCTGCTTTGACAGTAAGTTTTCAAATATGAGTCCCAAGAGTATTTGCTGATCATAAGATCAGATTATTGCTATACCTAGTCGCGATATACCAGGTTCAAAAGCTAGAGCAATCTTCTGGATAATGATTTGTCTACGGCCCAGTCAATTTCCCCACTTATCTTACTCAGAGCAAGGAGAGGATCTCTCTAGAGGGCGGACCAACGAAATGGTCGATGACATGAGCGATCTCATCCATAGAAGCTTAGTGACGGTGGTTTTCAGATGGGATGAGATTGCACATTATTTCGACGAGCTACTTACCGAGAAGAGGGGCCTATTACGCCCGGATTATCATGACAGCTTGTTGACGGATGACCAAATGCTTTCTCGATCAAAGATGTACTTCTGGGCTATTGAGTTTCTCAAGGAAGCGGATGCCAGTATATCAGATAATATCCGACAGACCGAGCTCTTTTTGGAGTTCCTTGAATCCAATCCACCAGCAACAAAAATAGCTGAAAGTGAATTCCACTTGAGAGTAAAGAAGCACTACCTTACTCTCCACAAGTTGGAAGCCTTGCGGAGTCGCTTTAGGCAGAAAAAGGAAGAGGCTGTTGCGTTAAGGGATGGGGTAAGTTTTCGATTGATAAGAATTAAAACCAATTCGCTAAAGGCCATAGCTATTCAGTGCAAGTGCTGTCATTGAAAGCCGTGCATCAACTCAACTAGGTCAAAACATCCAACTTCTCACTTTCGTGAGCATCTTCTTCCTTCCTCTCTCATTCTGCGCCGTAAGCAACTCTCCCATAAGTTTACAGCCTCGCCTCTTCCCTGTTGAGTTGATAGTAGCTGATTCAATAGCACGCTCTTAGTCACTTTGGAGCGTCAATAATTCTCTCTTCAGCATCCCGTCGCTTGCAGTTGCGATGCCTCTGGTTGGAATATGCACATATATTGTGGTCTTCAACGTCAATAGAATCGCCACCTTCATAATACAATCCAAAGCCGCTTTGCCGACACATGAGTCGCTCAAACAGCAAAAAAATGCGACGGAAAAGGTCGCCAATGGTACTACAAGGACCCGAGAGGCTTTATCGGGTGGTACTGGAGCTCTCAAGGGCTCTTCGCCATGGAGAAAAGTGCACTATTGTGCACAGCGACTGCTCCCGAACGTTTGGGTTCTCTTATTAAGAGTGAGGAAATTCATACCACACCGAAGTAAGAGAATGCAGGATTTTGAGGAGCCAAGGCCAGTATCTCTTGGAGATTTAAGGGATGTCCATGTGAAAGTTCAGGTCGATGTAGAGAGTTGCAATGAAAGCTAAGCAATCTGGGTGTACCAGAAACGGCAGGCATTCAAAGCTTTTGGAGGCTAAGTTCCCCCCATAGTAGTTGGCCACCCCCTAAAGTCGGCCGTATTTTTTATTAATAATTATAATTTTATTATAATTTTTAAAAAATTTAAATTTTTGATATAAATTATATATATTTTCTAGATATTATATAAAGAATTTATATCTTTAATTTTAAATAGGTATATATTATTAGTTATTTGTAGAATTATAATATGTAAAAATGGGTATTTTTTAGTGTAAAAGGTAATCGAATTTAGGGGGTGGTCGACTACTATAAAGGAGAGCTTATTAGTAAGATGATGAGAAGTTTTACCAAGTCGAAGGTAGAGCAATCTGATGAATCCGATGAGACGGATTCCGAGTTTTCAAGTGATGACTTTTCGACATCAGGGAGTGAGAGCGATTTTGATGGAAAAGAAGATGATTGAAAAGATACAGATTTATTATTATGACAATATTGAAGCTATAGACGTTAATGTGTCCTTTAAAAAGAAATCTTGCAAAGGAGAAACAACTGGAAACAATGAAATTGCAACAAATTATGAAGTTGGACTCCAAACATATTATACCTGTAACAGGGAAACTTTTTGCGAACGTACCTGACAGGATGCCGGGGTAATTTAATAGATCCAGGATAACTTTACTCGTCGTTGATCAGCTGAACGAAGTGCAAAACCAAGCGCCACCGTGATTAGTTAAGATAGCACGATTGCACATCCGGGGTTGAACGGTGTGATTACCCGATTTAGTGATGCTTACTAGGATGCTGCGGGGTATCTAGACCCTTGGATAGATAACGACCTGAACTAACCAAGGTATATAGTCAGCAAGGAACCCGACAAGAGCTCCCCCTCTCAAACTCCGATCATTCCGACTTTATAGAGGAGGGAAGGTTGGCAATGGCATCTTCTTCTCGGGATACCAAGAGAGTCGATATCAACGATGAAGACATCCAAAATGCCTCACACCCCAGTGACCACAAAGGCGGGGGAATCCTCGAGATCAACACCACACGCGACATCACTGCCTCAGAGCACGACCTCAAATTCTGGGATGCGGTGCAGCAATATCCACAAGCTGTTTTGTGGGCCATGTTCTTCTGCATCGCAGTGATTATGGCCGGGTTTGATGCGCAGTTAATTACGTCGTTCTATGCGCTTCCGGCGTTCCAGCAGCGATTTGGGTATTTGTATGATGGTTCATATACCATTTCTGCGCCGTGGCAGACTGGCCTTGGGAGTAAGCAGAATTCGCTCCCATTCTTTTCAAATACGATTTTAATTCTGAACATGTAGTGGGTAATCCTATCGGTCAGATCCTAGGAGCTCTTGCATGCGGCTGGCCGCTCGAACGCTGGGGACGCAAAAAGACGCTAGCCGCCTGCTGTATCTGGTCTATCGGTTTCATTTTCGTGCAGTTCTTCTCAACTTCTATTGGGATGCTGTGCGCGGGTGAGATTCTGGGCGGTCTTGCTTATGGGTTCTACGTCGTTATTGCACCTACGTACGCTTCTGAGATTTGCCCTCTTGCTCTTCGAGGGGTCCTCACTGCGTCTGTCAATCTTGCATTTGTGATTGGGCAGTTTATCGCACAGGGCTGTGCGGCGGGTTTGGAGAGTAGATTGGATGAGTGGGCGTACAAGGCTCCGTTTGCCATTCAGTGGATTTGGCCGGTTGTGTTGCTAATTGGGTTGCCTTTTGCGCCGGAGAGTCCGTATTGGCTTGTCAGAAAGGGGAAGAATGAAGAGGCGATGGAATCATTGCAGAAATTGTCTTCGAAACAACATCGTCCTGATCTGGATGGTGTATTGGTCATGATTCAACAGACGGATTTTCTTGAACAGGAGCTTGAGGATACGACTTCCTACGCTGATTGCTTTAAAGGTGCTAATCTCAGGAGAACAGAGATCTCGGTCATGGTATACTTGATTCAAGTTATTGGTGGTAATCCTCTAATAGGATACGCAAACTTCTTTTTTGAGCAAGCGGGACTAGATTCAGCAGATGCATTCAACAGTAAGTAATCTCTCTTCTTTCGCCCAACATTCTAACCAAAAAATCAGTGGGCGTCGGAAACACAGCCCTAGGTTTCGTCGGGACCTGCCTCTCCTGGCTTCTAATGCGCTACGTAAGTCCCCCTGCCGCCATCTGAACCCAACTAACAACGCAGTTCGGCCGCCGCCGCATCTACAACACCGGCGTGGTCTTCATGACCCTCATC
>Ga0182030_10018412_pt1 | contig 13389 bp, 14 predicted proteins | sample 812S3MmetaG_FD_121299 | JGI IMG/M metagenome (GOLD analysis project Ga0182030, IMG submission 121299) | Permafrost microbial communities from Stordalen Mire, Sweden - 812S3M metaG (Illumina Assembly) | ecosystem: Environmental > Terrestrial > Soil > Wetlands > Permafrost | place: Sweden... | reverse complement strand
CGGCCATCAGGCGGGTGTGCACGTCTTCTGGAATTGTGCACTGCGACATACCCTTGTAAACCTGAATCGTCTTGCGGGTGGTGTCGCAGACGACCCAGCAGTTGGGGCACTCCGCAAGGTGCCGCTCGAGCTTCGCGCGGATTTCAGCCTCTGTCTTTTCGTCGAGAAAGTCGGTGAGCTCTGCGAGGAACTCTTTACATGTAAGCAAAGGCGTCATCTCCCTTGCGTTTGAAAAAACGCGTGAGTTTATCGCGCAGTTGCAGGCGCGCGCGCAGCAGCCGGCTCTTGACAGCCGGCACGGAGAGGTCGAGCGCCTCGGCGGTCTCTTCGGTCGAAAGACCGTCGACATCGCGAAGCGTGAATACCGTTTTGTAGATCGGGGCCAACTCATCGATGGCGCCGGTGAGGATCTCGTGCAGTTCCTCGCGCGAGAACTGCTCTTCCGGATCGGGGTCCCAGGCGGCAATTTCGCGGACCACGGTGTCTTCGCCGGTGTCGATCTGCTCATCGAGCGAAACGGCGCGGTCGCTGCGGCGCTTGCGCAGCTTCATCAGCGCCTGATTGACGGCGATGCGCACGATCCAGGTGTAGAATTTCGAATTCCCGTGGAATTGATCGAGGTGCTCGTAAGCCTTCAGAAAGGCTTCCTGCAGGACGTCTTCGGCGTCCTCGCGGTTCTGCGTGATGTTCATCGCGAGCCGGAAAATCTTACCTTCGTAGCGCCCGACGAGAACTGAAAAGGCGGCCGTGTCTCCCCGGCGCGCGCTGTTGACTAATTCCAGCTCGTCATCGACAGGCGCTTCTACCGGGATGCTCTCGGTGGCCATTTTCGTTGAAGCTCCATTTTCCCACAGCAGCGCCAAAGCACCGACGCAAGCGGTGACCTCGCACAACAGCATCTGGAGAGCCATACCCGTTTTCGATGCAGGTGCAGGGCTAAGGATTCCGCTATTTCCCGGTCTTCTCCCAGTCTTTCAGAACGCGCAGGATGTATTCGCGCGTTTCCCGATAGGGCGGGACGCCGTGCCAGCGCTCGACGGCGGCCGGTCCGGCATTGTAGGCGGCGAGCGCCAGAAGGACCTGATTCGGTTCGTTTTCGTACTTCGCCAGCAACTGGCGGAGATACTGAGCGCCGCCGTCCGCGTTCTGATGAGGGTCGTGTGGATCGACGCCCAGGGTGCGGGCGGTCTCTGGCATGAGCTGCATCAGGCCGATGGCGCCTTTGGGAGACCGGGCGGCCGGCTGGAAGGCGGATTCGGCCTTCATGACGCTGGCGACGAAAGACTCGGGAAGACCGTACTTTTTCGCCACTTCGACGGCAAGGTCGGCCGGGGCGTCGGAGTGAATGGGCGCGGCGGGAGGCGGCGGCGCGGCGGCGGGCTCGGGTGCAGCGGCTGGTATTGTTTCCTCCGGTTCGTAGGCAGCGATAGCCGTCGCCGGCATCTCAGCGACTCCCGCGCCGGAATATATTCGCGCCATGCCGCCGGCGATCTCGTGCCTGTCGGCGTGGATGCGGAAGCCGGTCGAGAGCACCACGTATTCGCCCGCCCAAAGCGGCGCGCTGATCGCCATGAGCCCGATAACATGGAGGATACTTTTCATGTCCGACAATTCAGTGACGCATCTCGAGTGCAGTCTGTGCAGCCGTAAATTCGAAGCCGGAAAGAAATGGAACCTTTGCGAGTGCGGCGGCCCGCTCCTGGTCCGATACGATCTGGCGCGCCTCGCGGAATCATGGTCGCTCGACAGTCTGGCTTCCGCGCCGGATTCGATGTGGCGTTATGCGCCCGTGTTGCCGGTCCGGCTCGAAACCTCTATTGTCTCACTGGGCGAGGGCCTGACGCCGCTCATCAAGACGCCGCGCACGGGGGCGCGCATCGGGGCGGACGATCTGCTGGTCAAGGACGAAGGCCTGAATCCGACCGGCTCGTTCAAGGCGCGGGGCCTTTCCTGCGCGGTGTCGATGTGCGTCGAACTCGGCATTACGAAGCTGGCTATCCCGTCCGCCGGAAACGCGGCCAGCGCGCTGGCGGCCTATGCGGCGGCGGCCGGGCTCGAAGCGCACATCTTCATGCCGCAGGATGTGCCGCAGGCCAACTTCATTGAGTGCAAGGCGTACGGCGCGGAGGTGACGCTGGTGGACGGGCTGATCAGCGACTGCGCGCGCATCGTGGCGGAGCGCGGTCCGCGCGAAGGCTGGTTCGACATCTCGACGCTCAAAGAACCTTACCGCATCGAGGGCAAGAAAACGATGGGCTACGAACTGGCCGAGCAACTGGGATGGGAACTGCCGGATGCGATCTTTTATCCGACCGGCGGCGGCGTCGGCATGATCGGTATGTGGAAGGCGTTTGCGGAAATGGAAGCGCTGGGATGGATCGCCCCGGCAACCCGTCCGAAGATGATTGCAGTACAGGCGGAAGGGTGCCAGCCGGTGGTGCGGGCGTTCGAGGAAGGCGCGGAAAGAAGCCGGTTCTGGGATGGTGCATCGACCGTGGCAAGCGGACTGCGGGTGCCGAAGCCGCTGGGCGATTTTCTGGTGCTGCGGGCGATCCGTGAAAGCGGCGGGACGGCGGTCGCGGTGTCGGACGCGGAACTGATCGATGCGGGAATCCGGCTGGCCTCGGAGGAAGGGCTGTTCATCAGTCCCGAGGGTGCGGCGTGTGTGGTGGCGGCGGAGCGACTGCTGCGCGACGGGTTTCTGAAGCGCGATGAGAAGATCGTGATCTACAACACCGGGTCGGGGCTGAAGTACCTGGAGGCTTATTCGACGAGGTTCCCGCGCGTGCCCGGCGGTGAAACCGATAAGCTTGGCGGATTAATATACCCGCGCTAGCAGGCTGCTCAGAAGCGCTTCGGAAAAGCAGGTGCTGATTCCGCAGGGGTTGCTGAACCGCGCGCGTCAGCAAGCGGCAACGAAAAGAGCTTTTTCAGCAGCCTGCTAGGTGCCAGGTCGATCCGGGTCGTATGATGGGGAGTTGCGCGCCGGAGAATCGCGGCGGGCGCGGTCTGCATCTTTAATAATCAGGAAAATGAGAAAGGGAAGGGTAATTCTTTGCTAGTTCCCATGGTTGTGGAACAGACGTCGCGGGGTGAGCGGGCCTACGACATCTACTCGCGTCTGCTGAAAGAGAACATCATATTTCTGGGGACGCCGATCGACGACACGGTGGCGAACCTGATCATCGCGCAGCTGCTGTTTCTGGAAGCGGAAGATCCGGAGCGCGATATTTCGATCTATATCAACTCGCCGGGCGGGTCGATCACGGCGGGGCTGGCGATTCTGGACACCATGTCCTTCGTGCGGCCTGACATCGTGACTATCTGCGTGGGGCAGGCGGCGTCGATGGGCGCGGTTCTGCTGGCGGCGGGAACGCAGGGCAAGCGGTTCAGTCTGCCGAATTCGCGCATCATGATCCACCAGCCCTCGATGCAGGGACTGGCGGGGCAGGCGGCGGATATCGATATCTATGCGAAGGAAATCCTGCGTATGCGGGAGATCCTGAACAAGATTCTCGCCGATGCCAGCCATCAGCCGATTGACCGGGTGGCGCGGGACGTCGACCGCGATTACATCATGAGCCCGGAGCAGGCCGTGGATTACGGGCTGATCGACCGGGTGATTTCGAGCCGCGAACTGGCGCCGACGCCGGTGTCGAAGCCGGCGTAAAAACGAAGTCGAATCCCAACCGGCCCCCTGCTTCAAAAGGGTTTTCAGCGTGGGCTCGGAGAAGCCCGGCAGGTCGCCTGATTTCAGGCGCAGAGACAGAACAGATTGGTCCGGTTAAATTGCCGGACCAGTCATCAAGAAGACGAAGGCCACAACAGAAGCGGCAATCACAGTCAGACTCGCCCACCACCCGATCCAGAACACCGAGTTCTCTCGACTCAGCGGGAGGACGAGACATATCGCGCACTCAATTGCAGTAAGCAGTAAATGAGCACAGTAGGCAGATTGCCTTATCCTTTGGCGTTCGTAGGTAGCCGGGACGAATTGCTCACCCAGTTGCAAAACCACGGCCACCACCATGATGAGCGCGCACGCGACGAGCGCCCAGCGAGAGAACGATACCCTGCCCGTTCTGTAAGACCAAAAGGCCAACGACTGACCGCAGACCAGCAGCGCGATGATTAGCAGTGGGAAAACGATCACCGCTCATCGCCTGTCAGATCTTCGATTTCGATGTCTTCGATCAACGCTTCGAAAAGCTCTTTGAGCGGGATTCCGAGTCGGGGTTCGGTGGTTGTCAGAATTTCACTGGACTCCCTCTGGCCCCCGCGCGTGTGGCACCAGCCGGTTCTTCTGGCTGGATCGATGATCCAGATGTGGCGCACGCCGAATTTCAGGTAGTCAACTATCTTTGACTCGATCCGGGTGCCTCGGTCTTCCTGTGACAGGATTTCGATGCAAAGGAACGGGGGATCGCGGAGGATGCCTTGGCCACCTTTGCGCAGCGTCACTGTGATGTCCGGGATGCGAACGCGGTTTGCCGCTACCTGAATGCTCAGGGACGGGTAGACATAGATGCCGTGCTCGTGCCGCCTGTTATAAAGCATCATGGCGACCATACCGACGGCTGCCGAGTGGAGCACGCCACCGATGTTGCGGTCGACGAGTTCCCCGTCGATGAATTCGCGCTCTGGGTCGCCTGAGGAAGTGAGATAGTCTTCGAGCGCACGCATGAGCTGAGAGTACAACGGTTCGCTGCGAGCAGACAGCGGGGTTGACAACCCCGCGGCAGGATGACATCCCGCCCCACATTACAATCGGGATTGCTTCGCCAGGTCTCCTTCGAACTCATCGCCGAATGTCCCGTGACGCGGGCGCGCGCTGGCGTCCTTCACACTGCGCACGGCGACATTCCGACGCCCGTCTTCATGCCCGTCGGGACGCAGGCCACCGTCAAGGGCCTCAATCAACGCGACCTCTGGGACGAGATCGAAGCCCGCATCATCCTGTCCAACACCTATCATCTGTTCCTGCGGCCGGGCCATGAACTGATCGGCCAGTTCGGCGGCCTGCATCGCTTCATGTCGTGGCCCGGCGCTATCCTCACCGACTCCGGCGGCTATCAGGTATTCAGCCTGTCCGGTCTCCGCAAAATCACAGACGAAGGCGTCACGTTCCAGTCGCATCTCGACGGCGACCGTCACCGTTTCACGCCCGCTTCCACCGTCGATGTCCAACTGGCACTGGGCAGCGACATCATGATGGTGCTCGATGAATGCCCCGAGTATCCGGTCAGCCATGAGTACGCGCGGACGTCGATGCAGCGGACGGTGCGCTGGGCGCAGGAGGCGTTCGTGCACTATCGGGCGCGGCAGAGCGAGAACCCGACTCGCAACGCGCTGTTCCCCATAGTCCAGGGATCGATGTTCGGCGATCTGCGGCGGGAGTGCGCCGCGCGCCTGATCGAACTCGAAGCCGACGGATATGCGATCGGCGGGCTGTCCGTCGGTGAGCCGCGGCCGCTCAGTCTCGAAATGGTGGAAGCGACCGAGCCGGCGCTGCCGCGCGATCGTCCGCGCTACGCCATGGGAGTTGGTATGCCGCATGAACTGGCCGAATACGTGGCGCGCGGCGTCGACATGATGGACTGCGTGCTGCCGTCGCGCAACGCCCGCAATGGATGGTTGTTCACATCGGAAGGGAAGGTCGTAATCAAGCATGCGCGGTATCGCGACGACCCCGGCCCGCTCGACCCCGCCTGCGGCTGTTACACCTGCCGAAACTATTCGCGGGCCTATCTGCGTCATTTATTTCAGGCGGGAGAAATCCTTTTCGCATCGCTTGCCACCCGGCACAATCTGCAGCGCTACCTCGACATCATGCGCGAGATCCGCCGGGCGATCGTCGAGGGCTGGTTCCCCCGGTACCTGGAGGGCGTGCGGCAGGCTGCCCAGGCGGGTTAGAATGTGACGCAGTATAAGATATCTGGACGTGCTCTTTTCTCTGTTACTGCTGCAGCAGTCGCCGACCAACTCGATTGCCGTCTTCGCGCCGTACATTCTCATCGGGCTGGTGTTCTACTTTCTGCTGTTCATGCCGATGCAGCGGCAGAAGAAAAAGCAGCAGCAAATGCTCAACGAACTGAAGAGCGGAGACAACGTGGTCACCTCGGGCGGCATCGTGGGAACCGTGACGACGGTGGATGGTGACACAATAACGTTGAGAGTCAAGCCCGACAACCTGAAGCTCCAGTTCGCCCGTTCCGCGGTCAGCTCGGTGGTCAACCCCGAGGGATCCAGTAAATAAGGCAGCACTCCCAACGGTAAGAAAAGCGGGAAGGTAAAGAATCTCCATGCAACGCAATCTGATGGTTAAAGGCATCGTCATCGCAGCCACTGTGCTGATCTGCATCTTCGGCATCATCGGTTTTCCGAAGTTCCTCGGCGGCCAGGGCATTCCGCTGTCGCGCGCGCAGTTGGTCTCGAATATCCAGCAGTCGATCCATCTCGGACTCGACCTGAGGGGCGGCAGCCATCTCGTGCTGCAGGTGCAGGTGCAGGACGCGGCGAAGGCGGAGGCCGATCAGTTGATCGACAGCCTGCGCGATGCGGCGCGCACCGCAGGCATCACGATCGAAGGCTACGACCGCAACGATCCCCAGTCGCTGGCGGAGACGAATTCGATTCAGGTGAACGTGCACGGCGTCGATCAGACGAAGACGCAGGCGTTCCGGAGCCTGGTGGCCGACAAATTTCCCGACTGGATTCTGGCGCCGGTGAACGCTACCGACTACAAGCTCAATATGAAGCCGAGCTCGCTCGTCGAGCTCAAGCGCAACACGGTGGCGCAGGAGCGCGACACCATCGAACGCCGCGTGAATGCTCTCGGTCTCACGGAACCGACGGTGGAAGACTACGGCGGGGCCGCTTCAGAATCGGAGATTCTGGTGGAACTGCCGAGCATCGACGACCCGGCGCGCGTCAAGGAGATCATCGGTTCGGTGGCGCAGCTGAAGATCGTGGAAGTGAAGCGGGAAGGCCCGTGGAAATCCAAAGAGGAAGGGCTGGGGGCGAAGGGCGGCATTCTGCCGCTGAACACGGAAATCCTCAACTGGCCCGCCGGGGTGGGCAACAGCTCAGGCGGGTGGTACCTGGTCAACCGCACCGCCGTGATTACCGGGCAGGATCTGCGCGACGCCAAGGCGCGCACCGATTCCACGTCGCCGGGGCGCTGGGAAGTGGCGTTCAATCTCTCCCAGGATGGCGGCCGGAAGTTCGGCGCGTTTACCGGCGCGCACGTCGGCGATCAGCTGGCCGTAGTGCTGGACAATCAGATCACCAGCGTCGCCACCATTGAAAGCAAGATCGACGATTCGGGCGTCATCAATCATCTCGGCACGCAGGAAGAGGCTACGGATCTGGCGCTGAAGCTGCGCACGGGCGCGCTGCCGGCGGGAATTAAGTATGAGCAGGAGCGCACGATTGGTCCGTCGCTCGGCGCGGATTCGATTCGCCAGGGTATTTATGCGGGTATCGGCGGCCTGGTGGCCGTCGTGGTGGTGATGCTGGTTTATTACCGGAAGTCCGGCGTGAATGCCGTGCTGGCCCTGATTCTGAATACAGTTCTCCTGATGGCGGCGCTGGCTTATTTCAACGGCACGCTGACCCTGCCGGGCATTGCGGGCGTGATCCTGACCATCGGTATGGCGGTCGATTCGAACGTGCTGATTTTCGAGCGCATCCGCGAAGAGCTGCGTTCCGGCAAGGCTGTTCCGGCGGCGATCGAGGCAGGCTTCGGCAAGGCCTGGTGGACGATCGTCGACACCCACGTGACGACGGTCGTCTCGTGTCTCTTCCTCTTCATGTTCGGCACCGGGCCGGTGAAGGGCTTCGCGGTCACGCTGGTCATCGGCCTGATCGCCAATGTATTCACCGCGGTCTATGTGTCGCGGGCAATTTTCGACTGGGAGCTTTCGGGCAAACAGGTGACGACGCTCAGCATCTGACGCTGAACGGGCTGTTGGGCTCACGTACAAAATATGGGTTATTATTCGCACAGACGCGGGAACAAACGTAACGGAGCCGGTGTCATATCAGTTGGCACGGCTCAACCCGTAACTATAGAATGTTTTGGATCGCGCACAATGGACCTGACCAGTGCGCCTGGCACGGGCGGGCAGTGATCGATGGAACTATTCAGAAATACAAACTTTGATTTTCTCGGGAAGAAGTGGCCGTTCATTATCGCTTCGCTGGTCCTCACGGTGCTGGGTCTGGCGAGTCTGGTGTACAAGGGCGGGCCAAGGTACGGAATTGAGTTCAAGGGCGGCATGCTGATGACCGTGAAGTTTCAGGGCGCGCCGCCGCTCGATCAGATCCGTTCGGTATTGGACAAGGCCCTGTCCAGTCCGCCGAGCGTGCAGACGTTCGAGAACCAGTCGAACGAAGTGGAGATCGGCACGGAAGGCTCTGACGACGTCACGCTGGCTAAGAACCACCAGATCGTGGTCGATACGCTGGCGAAGACGTTCGGCCATCCGGACAATGGCAAGCTCGACCTGAACAATACGAGCGCCGGGCAGCTGGCCGAGCGGCTGCGCGACCCGCTGCTCAAAGCGGGCGTGTCCCTGTCCGATCCGCAGATCAATCAGCTGGCAGCGGATGTGGTGGGCTATCGGAATAAGAACGGCGGTCTGCTGGCGAGCGTGGACGATGTGAAGTCCGTTACGGGCGTGACGCCGCAGATTCTCAGTGTGCTGAAGAATGAAACGTATCTCGCGCCCTATGCGGGCGCGGGCGGCGGGTCGCGCGATTTCGAAATCGTGGGGCCGAAGGTCGGGGCGGATATGCGCTCCTCGGCGATTCAGGCCACGCTGCTGGCTCTGGCCGGAATGCTGGTGTATATTTGGTTCCGGTTCGAATGGATTTATGGCGCGGCGGCCGTGATTGCCGTGTTCCACGACACGATCATCACGATCGGAGTTTTCTCCCTGTTTAACAAGGAGATCTCGCTCACTGTTGTCGCGGCGCTCCTGACGCTCGTTGGCTACTCCATGAATGATACGATCGTCATCTTCGATCGTATCCGCGAGAATCTGAATCTGAATCGCAGAGAAAAGCTGGTGGATGTGATCAACAGGAGCGTGAACCAGACGCTGAGCCGGACCGTGATGACGTCCGGTCTGACGTTCCTGACCGTAATATCTTTGTTTTTGTTCGGGGGACCGGTGCTGCACGGTTTCTCTTTTGCACTGGTAGCAGGTATTATCGTTGGGACGTATTCTTCGGTATACATCGCGAGCCCGATCGTGCTTGGTTTTCACGATTTCGTGGACGCGAGGAAGAAGGGTGCCGGACCCGGCACGATTCCGGTCGCGGTTGCGGCTGGTCCGGTAAAGCAGCCGCTGTCAAAGCCGGGCGGCAAGAGTCCGGTAAAGGTGGCGAAGTAAAATTTTTCGGCGCGGGGCTGAACTTTCAGATAAGATTCAGCATTGCGCCGGATGAATGGTTTGGACGGAACGGTTTGAACGGAACGGTTTGAACTGAATAGCGTGTCGCTGGAGAGGATTGTATGTTTGAGCAAACTTTCGTGGATGGAGTCGGCAAGACAAAAAAACCGTATACGATTCTGCTGTCGTTTGCGGTTCAGCTGCTGGCCATCTTCATTATCGTTATCATCCCGCTGATATACTTCGATGCGCTGCCGACGGCGCAGTTTGCGACGCTGCTGACGGCGCCGCCGCCCCCGCCCCCGCCGCCGCCGCCCCCGCCGCCGCAGGCAGTGAAGGTGGTGAAGGCCGCGCCGAAGCAGTTCGACATGGGCAAGCTGACCGCGCCCAAGTCGGTACCCAAGGAAATCAAGATGATCGTGGAAGCCGAGGAGCCGCCATCCGCCGCGGGCGTGGTGGGCGGCATCCCTGGTGGCGTCGCCGGCGGCGCGCTGAGTGGCATTCTCGGCGGCACCGCGATCGCGCCTCCGCCGCCGCCTCCTCCGCCGCCGCCTCCCAAGCCGAAGGCTCCGACCGCTCCGGTGCGCGTCGGTGGCAACGTGCAGCAGGCGAATCTGATCCGGCAGCCGAAGCCGCTCTATCCGCCGCTGGCGAAGGCCGCCCGCGTACAGGGTACCGTGAAGTTCCAGGCCACGATCTCGAAAGAAGGAACGATCGAAAACCTGCAGTTGCTGAGCGGTCCGCCACTGCTGGTGCAGGCCGCCATGGACGCGGTGAAACAGTGGGTTTACAAACCGACGCTGCTGAACGAAGAACCCGTGGAAGTCATCACGACGATCGACGTGAACTTCACACTCAGCCAGTAGCCAGCCGGGAGCAAGGGAAGAGAAGTTTGCGTTGCCGCTTCCTTAAGGGCGCGGTTCGGTTTTTGAAACAGTTCGTATAAATCAACTCGCAGGAGATCAGAAAAATGTTTTTACAGATGCAGGTATGGGCGTTCATGTTGTTGCAGGAAGCGGGCGCTCCGGGCTGGGATTTCCGCCATCTCTGGGAGCAGATGGGTCTGCTCGCGAAGATGGTCGTCATCCTTATGTTCATCATGTCGGCGTGGTCCATCGGCGTTATGATCGACCGCGCCATGGCATTCAGCGCCGCGCGCAAGCAGAGCCGGGCTTTTGCTCCGGCAGTGGCCGGCGCGCTGCGTGAAGGCAAACTCGACGAAGCGATCAAGATCGCCGATCGCTACAAGAAGAGCCACCTCGCGAAGGTCGTCGTGGCGGGTCTGCAGGAATTCCAGGCGCATCAGGGAAGCTCGGAGATTTCGGGCGAAGAGATCGACGCCTCGCGGCGCGCGCTCGAACGTTCTGAAGCCATCGTGCACGCCGAATTAAAGCGCGGTGTCAGCGCACTCGCGACCATCGGTTCGACGGCCCCGTTCGTCGGACTCTTCGGCACCGTCGTCGGCATCATCAACGCGTTCAAAACCATGGCCGCGCAGAAGACGCCCGGCATCGGCGCCATCGCGGGCGGCATCTCGGAAGCTCTCGTCACCACTGCCATCGGTCTGTTCGTGGCCGTGCCCGCCGTCTGGGCCTTCAACTACTTCACGGGACGCGTGGATGCGTTTGACGTGGAAATGGGGAACTCGAGCTCCGAACTGCTCGACTACTTCCTGAAGCGCAGCCAGTTGAAAGCGACGGCCCGCAAGTAGCCGCGGCTGACCCCGGGCCGGATTTGCACTTCACGGTGCAGACAATCCCGAGGGCTGCGATTGATTAAGCGAGGAGAAATACCCTGCAAGGCGAGTTGATGAAATTCCCGCGGCGGACAGAGTCTGCTTCCGCCGCGGGTAGTTTCCCGGCCCAGCAGGGGAAGGGCTCCTTCAGACCAGGCAGATTCGGTCAGGGAAATTGAGGCAGGGAATTGAGTCAGGGAATTGACGCAGGGAGATAAGAAATGGAATTAAAGAAAGCGCCACCACCGGTATCTGACATCAACGTCACGCCCATGGTCGACGTGATGCTTGTCGTGCTGATCATCTTCATGGTCATCACCCCGATGCTCAACAAGGGCGCCAACATCGATCTCGCCAGGGCGCGCAATCCGATCGTGATGGCGGATGCCGATAAAGAAGATGCTGTGACCGTGGCGGTCACCCGCGACGGACAGGTATTCCTGAGCCCCGGCCTGCAAAAGGTCGAAGCTTCGGACCTGGCGCCGAAGGTGAAGGATCTGCTGGCGGATAAGCCGCAGAAGATTGTGTACATCCGCGCCGATGCGCGTTCCAAGTACGAGAAAGTCGAAGATGTGGTCGATAACCTGCGCGCGGGCGGCGTGGACGATGTCGGCCTGCTGACGGAGCAGATTCTGTCGGACAAAAACAAGCCTAACAAGACGGTGAACAACTAGTTTTTCCCGGAAATCCGGACCAGGAATTTTCAAGGAGCAATTTCTATGGCAATGGCAGTTGGCGGATCGGGCGGCGGTCCGCAGTCCAACATCAACATGACGCCCATGATCGATATTCTGCTCGTTCTGCTGATTATCTTCATGGCTATTTCGCCCGTGTCTCCGCACGGACTGGACGCGCTCGCGCCCCAGCCGCCGCCTCCGAATCAGAAGCAGCAGGACGACAACGACCGCACGGTGGTGATCGTAATCGACTCGCAGGGCAACCTGAAGATCAACCAGACGGATTCCAACTGGGACAAGCTGGGCGACCAGCTGGTCGACATCTTCAAGACGCGCGCCGAGAAGGTCGTATTCGTGAAGGGCGACAAGGACCTGGAGTTTCAGAAGGTGGCGCAGGCGATCGATATCGCGCACGGCGCGGGGATCGATAAAGTCGGTCTGATGACTCCTAAGGTGGAGGCAGGCCAATAATGCGAAAGGTCTTCTCCTGGGGGCGCACCACGGACCCGTCGGCCTGTGCGCTCAGGCCCGGGACTTGGGCTGCGGCCGCCGCCCTGATTGCGCTGGCTATCGTCAGTTCCGGCTGCAACAAGCTTAAGGCGCGCGACAACCTGAACAAGGGCGTGAACGCTTTCAAGTCGGGGCAGTATACGGCCGCCGCCGACGATTTCAAGACGGCGATCGATCTGGATCCGGATCTGCCTTCGGCGCGCCTGTATCTGGCTACGGCTTACATGCAGCAGTGGGTGCCGGGATCCGAAGCGCCTGATAACGTGCGCGTGATCAACGGAGCGCTGCAGGAGTTTCAGACTTCGCTCAGCTCCAATCTGGAAGATAAGAATAAGCTGATCGCCATGCAGTCGATCGCCAGTATTTACTTTCAGAAGAAGGACTACGATAAGGCGTCGGAGTGGTACAAGAAGGTCATTCAGGCCGACCCGAAGAATAAGGAAGCGTACTACACGCTGGGCGTAATCGCATGGAGCGAATTCCTGCCGGCCGATCGTGAGGCGCGCCAGTCGCAGAATCTTCGCCCTGAGGACCAGGAACCCCTGAAGAATGCCGCGCCTGCGAAAGGCAAGAAGGGTGCCCCTCCGGCCACCGACATCAAGGCAGACCTGAAGGCCAAGTACTGGCAGAAGCTCACGGATGGCATTGATGACGAGAAAAAAGCACTCGAGATCGATCCGGATTACGAGTATGCGATGGCCTACATGAACCTGTTGATCCGTTATCGCGCGGACCTCGACGATACCAAGGAACAGTACACAGCCGACGTGAAACAGGCGGACGACTGGGTACAGAAGAACCTCGAAACGGTCAAGAAGAAAGCTGCGAAGAAGTCCGCGGCTGCGGAACAGACCGAATAGAATTCAGCCGGGTTTGGAATGCGGGGGACGGGCTTCGGCTCGTCCCTTTTTTTTTGCCACAGAGGCACACCGGTAAACGCAGATGGGTAGAGTGAACCCCTCAGTTGAGACACGGGGAAAAGAACACAGTTGCTGTTCGCTGTAAATTCATTGTGATTCTACCGGTTCCAGTTCAGACTCGGAAGTGGCTGGGGAAGCGGAGGCGAGCT
>Ga0182030_10018409_pt1 | contig 13390 bp, 10 predicted proteins | sample 812S3MmetaG_FD_121299 | JGI IMG/M metagenome (GOLD analysis project Ga0182030, IMG submission 121299) | Permafrost microbial communities from Stordalen Mire, Sweden - 812S3M metaG (Illumina Assembly) | ecosystem: Environmental > Terrestrial > Soil > Wetlands > Permafrost | place: Sweden... | reverse complement strand
TTACCCGGCTGAACAAGCAGGCGCGCTGTCCATCCAGGTTAAAAATCCTCATGAAACGAAGCGGGTGATTGAAACGATCATAGCTTGTCTGGGGGGAAGTTGACTATTCCGTTCCAACTGCAGCGCCTGGGTATTCTCATGGAACCGGAGCCCGGCAATCCGCAGGAGATCGAAGGCGTTCTGAATCCGGGAACTGCCCGCGGCCCTGACGGCCATCTCTACCTGTTTCCGCGGCTCGTTGCACAGCACAATTACTCCCGTATCGGCATTGCCCGCATCAAATTTAACGAGGCTGGCGCCCCGTGCGGAGTCGAGCGTCTTGGGATAGCCCTTGAACCCGAAGCGGACTATGAGCGGACGTCTCATGGCGGCGGAGGTTGTGAGGATCCCCGTATCACGTTCGTGGAACCACTTCAGCGTTACGTGATGACCTACGCGGCACTGTCCTCGATTGGTCCGCGTATCGCCTTCGCGATCTCCGAGGATTTGCTCCACTGGAAACGACTTGGGCTGGCAACCTTTGCTCCTTATGACGACATCGATTTCGTCCATGTGAACAACAAGGACGCCAGCCTTTTCCCTGTCGCCATTCCCAACCACGCCGGGAAAATGCAGATGGCCCTCCTCCATCGACCGCTTTTCCCTGGTACACGTCCCGAGGAAACGGCCTGCCACGGAGGGCCCCGTGAAGTCGATCTCGACCATGAAAGCATCTGGATTTCTTATTGCCCAATGCCTGTCGCTGGTGAGGAACTTAGTCACCTTGGTCTGTTTAATTCGCATCATCGGCTGGCCGCGCCGGTTGCGCCCTGGGCACGGTTGAAGATTGGCGCAGGCACTCCGCCCATCATGACCCGGCTTGGCTGGATGATTATTTATCACGGCGTGAGTGAAATGCCTGAATCGAACAACGATGTGCCCCACTTGTGCTACTCGGCTGGGGTGATGATCCTTTCAAGAGAACACCCCCAAGAAGTTTTTTATCGTTCAGCGGAACCGATCTTGACGCCGATGCTGTCGCAGGAACGCTTCGGAATCATTGCTAATGTCGTTTTCCCAACCGGCATTGACCACCGCGACGACCTTGGACCGCCGGGCCGCTTTGATGTTTATTATGGGATGGCCGACAACCGGATCGGTGTGGCGCGTCTTGATTTACCGGATTCCTTGCCGACCGGAGGAGTCGCTGCCCAACCAAAGGGCAAGGTCTAACGAGCTCTATAAACACAATGACCGACAAGTCCAAGACTCATGAATCGAAGCAGGGAGCCAAGCCCGAGCTAAAGGACGACTTGAAATCCCCGCCGATGGCGGAAGTGGAAAAAAGATTAGGGTCGTCGCCGGATGGCCTCACTCAAGCCGAGGCGCAGAAACGCCTGAGCCAGTACGGTCCGAACGAAATTAAAGAAAAGAAGACCAATCTGTTCCTCAAATTCCTGTCCTATTTTTGGGGGCCCATTCCGTGGATGATCGAAGGAGCGGTGATCCTGTCGGGTGTGGTTCGGCATTGGCCCGATTTCTTCATCATCCTCACTTTGCTTCTGGCCAACGCGGTGGTTGGATTCTGGGAAGAGCGCCAGGCCGGCAACGCCATCGCCGCGTTAAAAGCCAAGCTGGCAATCAATGCCCGGGTGAAGCGTGACGGGAAATGGATCAATCCACCGGCCCGTGAGTTGGTCCCCGGCGACGTCGTGCGTCTGCGCCTCGGCGATATTGTGCCGGCAGATGCGCGCTTGCTGGACGGCGATGAAGTGGAGGTGGATCAATCCGCTCTGACCGGAGAGTCCTTACCCGCTACGCGCAAATCAGGTGAAACGGTCTTCTCCGGTTCGATCATGCGCAAGGGTGAAATCGACGCCCTGATTTATGCCACCGGCACCAAGACCTATTTCGGCAAGACAGCCCAGTTGGTTCAAGATGCACACACCATTAGTCACTTTCAAAAGGCGGTACTTAAAATTGGCAATTACCTGATTATCTTCGCGGTGGTTCTGGTCATCCTGATTGTTACCGTTGCGACATTCCGTGGTGATCCGATTCTCACCACGCTGCAGTTTGCCTTGGTGCTTCTGGTGGCCGCGATTCCTGTGGCCATGCCGACGGTGCTATCGGTGACGATGGCCGTCGGGGCGCACCTGCTCGCCAAGAAAGAGGCGATAGTAACCCGATTGGTCGCCATCGAAGAATTGGCGGGAATGGATGTCCTATGCGCAGACAAGACCGGCACCTTGACCCAAAACAAGCTGACACTGGGGGATCCTTTCACTGTGAGAGGCATTCCCGGTGATCAAGTTATCCTCTGTGCTGCTCTGGCTTCGCGGGCGGAGGACAAAGACACCATCGACCTGGCCGTGATCGGCGGCGTCAAGAACAAGCAGGCTTTGCAAGACTATCATGTCGCCCATTTTCAGCCGTTCGACCCGGTACATAAGCGTACCGAGGCCACCGTTAAAGGGGCGGACAACAAGGAGTTCAAAGTAACCAAGGGCGCTCCTCAGGTCATTTTGCAGTTGGCGGCCAATGCCGGGCAAGTAACGCCCGATGTTGAGAAAGCCATCCGCGAATTTGCCGCGCGTGGGTTTCGCTCTTTGGGAGTGGCCCGGGCCGACCAGGATGGCCAGTGGCAGTTTCTTGGGGTGCTCCCCCTTTTTGACCCGCCACGGGATGATGCCCAGGCTACTATCGCAACGGCTCTCCAGATGGGGGTGAAGGTGAAGATGGTGACTGGAGATCAACTGGCCATCGCCCAGGAAACCGCCAAAAAATTAGGCATGGGCACCGGGATTCTCGATGCCGCCAGTCTGGGCAACGTTAAGAATCAAGAGACTTCCCAAGTGGCCGAGGCTATCGAAAAGGCTGATGGGTTTGCCCAAGTCTTTCCCGAACATAAATTTCATATTGTGGAAGTCCTGCAACAGCGCGGCCACATTGTTGGCATGACGGGCGACGGAGTGAATGACGCCCCTGCACTGAAAAAAGCCGACTGTGGAATCGCGGTTTCAGGTGCAACTGATGCAGCGCGGGCAGCGGCTTCCATCGTGCTCCTGACACCTGGCCTGTCGGTGATCATTGATGCGATCAAGGAGAGTCGGAAAATCTTCCAGCGCATGACGAGTTACTCGATCTATCGCATCGCCGAGACAATGAACATTCTGGCGTTTATGACGCTGTCGATTCTGATTTTTAACTTTTACCCCTTAACGGCAGTCATGATTGTGATGCTGGCCTTGCTCAACGACGGCGCAATCCTGTCCATCGCCTATGACCGCGTTAATTACTCAAATAAGCCGGAATCTTGGAACATGAGGCTCATTATGGGAGTTTCCTCAGCAGTTAGTATCATCGGCCTGCTGGATGCCTTTGGCCTGTTTTATATCTGTGAGCGCATCTTTCATCTCGACCGCGCCGTTATTCAAACGCTGGTCTATTTAAAAATGTCCGTAGGCGGACATTTCAAAATATTCGTTACACGCACGCGGGGCCCTTTTTGGTCTATCGCCCCCGCTCCGATCCTTCTGGTTGCCGTTTTTGGAACACAAGCTATCGCGACCGTGATCGCAGTCTATGGGTTTTTGATGCCATCAATTGGTTGGGGTTGGGCGCTTTTAGTCTGGGGTTATTCCATTCCGTTTTTTCTGCTCAACGACCGCATAAAAATGCTCGCGTACCGGATACTTGATCCTCTCAAAGCCCTGAAGTCGCCCGATCTGACTGCAAAGATTAACGCGCGGGCTTATGAGCATTATGAGCAGCAGGGGCATCACGATGGCCACGCGGCTCAGGACTGGGATCAAGCCGAGCGGGAGATTCGGAAAGAGGATAGCCACAAATGAGAATCCACTTCAAATAAGCTATGAATCTACTCGTTCTCAATGCCGGAAGCGGAAGTCACAAATGTTCGTTGTTCCGCGTCGGGACAGTTTTGCCAACGGAACCCTTGGAACCGGTTTGGAAAGCGGAGATTATGGCGACCGATCCCGGCAGCACATCGCAAGAACTCTCCTTAACGATGGAAGGCGCGGGACAAAAGAAGGAACATAGGGTGCTGCAAGCAGATCTTTCTTCAAGGAAACGCGTTGAGTATCTGCTGAAACTTCTTCGGGAAGACAAATCCTTGGGCTTGGGAGAGGCGAAAGGGATTGACGCCGTGGGACATAGGGTGGTTCACGGTGGCGTTGAATTCGACAAAGCTGTCGTCGTGAACGCGCAAGTTGAATCGGTCATCAAACGTCTGGCCGCCTTTGCTCCGCTTCATAACCCGATAAATTTGGAAGGCATTCAAGTCGCCAGGGAAATACTTGGTCCCAACGTTCCGCAGATCGCCGTTTTCGATACGAGTTTCCATCGTACTCTCTCTGAAGTGGCCGCGACTTATCCGGGACCCTATGACTGGCTGCAGAAGGGGATTCGACGTTATGGCTTTCACGGCACGAGCTTTCGCTGGGCCAGTGGTCAGGCCGCCAGGTTGCTCAAACGTGAACAAGATAAATCCTTACGATTGATTATCTGCCATTTGGGTGGTGGATGTTCGCTTGCCGCCACGATTGGTGGAAAAAGCATTGATACGACAATGGGCTTCACTCCCATGGACGGAATCGCCATGTGCACCCGGACTGGCGCACTCGATCCGGGCATCCTGCTTTTTCTCATGAGGGAAAATCCCGATATCAATGAACTGGAGAAAACGCTGGATAGGAACAGTGGACTCCAAGGGCTTTCTGGACTTCCCGGCGACACCCGAATTCTATTGCCTGAGGCCAGTAAAGGCAACCAGCGCGCTAAGCTTGCCATGGATGTCTTCATTCATCGTTTGCAGGCTGGGATTGGCCAGATGGTGGCTTCGCTTAAGGGTCGCCCCGACGCCATCGTCTTCACCGATGCCATTGGAGAGGACGAACCGCTCGTTCGATCTCGCGCTTGCGATGCCTTCAAATTTATCGGTGTGGAAGTTGATCCCGAAAAGAACGCCACTTCACCCGTAGACACCGATATCTCACTCCCAAAAAGTCCCGTGCGTGTTCTGATCGTGAAGTCGCGGGAGGGCTGGCAGATCGCCCGCGACTGCCATGATCTTTGTCAACCGAGGTCGGAGCGACAAATTCAGTTATAACAGCAATTCCAACATATCGTGCGAGAAGGCGTTCCACAGGGCGATAACCGGCACCTTTGGATGGTCAGGGTCGTAGCCGAGAACGCTGAGTGACGCGGTGCCCAGTACGAAATGAGGTCCTTCGATCACCGGCAATCCGATCCATCGTGCCGCAAGAACGCATCCAAACTGGCCATGCGAGAAGAGTGCGATCTTTCCGTCCAGCGTGCGAAGACGTGCGATAAGTCGGTCGGCACGGTCGGAAACCTGGGCAGGCATTTCACCTCCAGGGCAACCGTCGCGAAAGATATTCCAACCCGGTCGCTTTTTGCGAATGTCCAAGGTGCACCCTCCTTCGTAATCGCCATAGTTCCACTCGGCCAGATCTGGTTCGATTTCAAGGCACTTATTCGACGCAACCAAAGTGCACGTCCGCTGGGATCGTTGACTTGGGCTGCTGAACACACGGGCGAATTGGGTAACGCTCAGTCGCTTCCCAAGTTGACGAGCCTCCTCCTCACCATGTTCGGTCAAAGGAATATCTGTGCGGCCGGTATGCTGGTGGGTGAGCGACCAGGTGGTTTCGCCGTGGCGAATAAGGTAAAGTTGGAGAGGCGTAAGTGGCATGGCTTATCCGTTAAGGTCGGGCCTGACGAGCAAGCGCGACGTCCTTTACGGCGGTCGTCTTAGTTTCACCTTCGCCAAACCATTTGGTCAGACCGGTAGCAATGACGGCCTCAGCTTTTATTGCACCGGAGTCCATGTGTCGTTAGGGGCATAGGTTGTAATGTCCCTGACAATGTCAAAGGTCGAAGCTCCGAAATTCTTTTGATAGACCTTGCCTTGTTGATTGACGATGAAGGTCATCACGCCCGTGTTGCCCCATTCAGCCGGCCAGGCGATGAGGGCAAAGCCGGCAATCATGCGGCCGTTGATGATGTAATTATACGCACCGCCCGGAGCGTGTTTTCCCTGGTTGGTCAGGATTTTGAAATAGTAGCCGTGGTAGGGCGCCTGCTCGTCGTTGAGCATTTTGGCCGTGTGATGATACCCCTCCACGTGAGCCTCCGCGATGAGCGGTCCGAACGGGCTCAACTCCTCGCCCGGTTTCGAGGGCCAAAACAGACCGTCGTGTTTGCCGGGTGTGCTGTGCAAGATCTGTGCATAGGCGAGCACGCCGTCCCCCATACGGTCCTCACTGGCATATTCGCGCTGCGCGGCTACATAGGCGGTGCAGACATTGATCGCGCCGATTTCATCCCTGCCGATGCGGCGCGCAAGAACCTCCTGCTTGCCTGCGTCGGTATCAAAGAACCATTTGCCCTCCTGTTTCACCAGCGGAATGGGAAAGGGCCAGCCGTCCGCGCCAATGGCCAACGTGACGTTGGAATCCGAATGGTTGATCAACTGCGTCTTCTCCGTCAGGCGCTCGACGAATTTTTTGGATTCCTCGGTGGCCTGGACAACATCGGGCGAAATCAAATCTTGCCGTGTCGGCCCGAAAATTGTCTGCAGGGCGTTCACGTCATGATTTTTCGCCGCAACCACGAGGGCGCTGACGGCGTCCTGCGGCGAAGCGAAGGTCTGTTCATCCGGGGACGACGCGCTAACCGGCAATGCCAGTGCGAGAAGGGCGAGACCGGACACCATGGAACTCATCCGGCGCAACCATGAAAGAGGGTTGGATTTTATCAGCGTCGATATCTGCATAAGAATTATTCGGTTCAAAGGATGAATGCTTTATCTGGAAATTTATTTATGCCCGCCTCCGCCGCCACCACGGCTGCCTCCCCCTCCACCGCCGCCGGCGTGACCACCACCGCCGGATGCCGCCGGGCGGGAGGCTGGCGCTGAACGGGTGGCCTCACGCATGCTCTGCTGGCCTCGGTCGCTATAGGTTCTCGTTTCATGCGCACTTTGGACGCCGATGAGCGCGCCGTTGGCTTCCGACCGGCTGATGGGGGCAGAACGTTCAATAAGAGTTGTCGCTGTTCGGGGAACACTGTTGACCCGTTCACTCTGCTGCGGAACTTGGCGTGCTGATTGTCCCCCGGTGTAAGCCGATTCGGATCCCCTTACTGCGGGAGCCACCCCGCTAAAAGTAGGAGCGGACCGCGCTGCCGCCGGTGCTCCTCCCGTAAAAGCCGCCTCGGACCGGGTCCTGGTCGAAGCGGGCGCGTAGCCGCGGTCACCACGATTTGCCGCGCCCGGATGATTGCCCGCATGCCAGACAGTCGCATTCCCTCTATTGTGCTGACCGCGAAGTTCATGCCACCAGTTGTGTGGACGCGGATTGCCCTGGCCCCAGACAATAATGTTACCGTCATCCCAATCAAAATCATTATCCAGCCAGTCGCCAATCGGATAACCGGCATCGAAGGTGATAAAGGGCGAGCCATTCGCACTGTCATCATAAACCTGGTTCGGCTGATAAACCGGCACATACATGTCCTGGTCTTCCGCTGGATCGATTTCAATGTCACCGCCGTCATTAGTCACCTGTTGCTGCGGCGTGGATTGCAGGTTGCCGAGCTGCGAAGCCGTGGCGCGCAGCCGTTGGATGGAAGCCATCACCGCCGGTTGTTGATTGAGAAAAGCCTGTCCCAGGGCCGTCGTCGCGCTCAGGTTATCATCCATCCATTTCAGCACCTTGGGGTAGTGCGCCAGCGCCTGGATACTCGCGTCCCACGGCTGTTGTGCAATCTGGCCGGCGTCGCCGCCGCCGACAACATAACGGTCGGCCAGCACGATTTCCGTGGGCAAGGTGGAGGCGGGCAGGATTTCGGCGATCAACGGGTCGGGATAAAGCGCAATGGGCCCCAGCATCTGATCAAGCTGCGCATCGGAAAGCGGTTGATTGGTGGGTGCCGGAGGCGGAACCGGTGTTTGCGCCCGCATGAACATGACCGTGCCCGTGAGCACACACAGTAAAACAGCGATTTTATAGAAGAATTTCATACGGAAACGGATTTGATTATCGTTATCAACAGATGCGGTCACAGCTTGAGAGAAGCCCTCTGTTTCTCATCGTGCGATAAGCGTAGGCCGTAGTTCATGGCTGGCGCTATGGGGTGTTCACCCCATACAGGGGCGGAAGTGTTCGCGCATGGAGCGATTTGGACTACTTTATAATTCTAATTAACAAAACTATGGACTTCGATCTCTCCAAAGTAAGCAATCACCAGGCGTACAATCTACTCTGCGGTCTCGTCGCACCTCGGCCCATCGCCTGGATCACCAGCCATGACCACGCAGGCCGCCTCAACGCAGCTCCGTTCAGCGCTTATAATTATGTCTGCACCGATCCGCCCGTGGTGGCGATCGGCGTGGCCAATCGACCAGCGAGGGAGATTGTCGGAAAAGATACGGCGCAAAACATCCGCAATACTCACGAGTTCGTAGTCAACGTCGTCAACGAGGATGTCGCCGAGGCGATGAATTTTTGCGCTATCGATTTCCCTCGGGGCGTTGACGAGTTGAAACTAGCTGGGCTCGAAACTGAGCCGTCACTGGTCGTCTCCGTTCCAAGAATCGCGAAGGCCCCCGCAACTCTGGAGTGCCGCGAAATCACCACGATGGAAATTGGGAACTCCCGGATTGTTCTGGGACAAGTCGTGGCTATGCATGTGAAAGACCAATTCATTGATCCAGCAGGGCCTTATATTCGCGCCGAGGAACTGCATGCCATTGGGCGAATGAACGGGAAGAGTGCCTACGTCAAAACTCGCAATGCCTTTTTTAGCATGCCGCAGGTGACCTATGAGGAATGGAAAGAGAAAAACGGCGAGGCAAAACCCTTTTGAGGAGGGATGTTTCAACACGTCCCGATATGTAAGGTTTTCCGCGAAACTCCCGCTGGCGACCCAAGTCGAGGCAAAAAGGCTTGGGGTTAGCGCGAGTATCCGCCATTTACGGATGAGGAGTCCCAAGAAATTTTCGATTGTGTGATTCACTCGTACAAGAATAGCCAAAGGCATTGCAGTATGAAAATTACGCGCCAGATCGACCAGTGGGCATGGGGTATTCACCCCATAGAAACGAATTCTTACCCGGGGTTATAATCGTGATGTTGAGAAAAAGGGCGTGCCGTTGTCGTTGGGAAAAGCAAGACAAACGCGGCCTCAGTAACCCTCCTGACGCTTAACTTGTGCACAAACTGCAACCGTCCACGTAATAACCAACCGTGTTATGAGCAACCTTGAAGCTGCGGCAGGCGCCTTCCCCGGTCCACCTGCAACTGCCACAAAGAACGTCGCTCCGAGTGGGCTGAGTAGTGATGTCGCACGCAACCGTCTAAAACATGACGGGCCCAATGCAATGCCGGATACGTCGGTGCACCCGCTACGAAATGCTTTGGCCAAGTTCTGGGCCCCCGTCCCGTGGTTGCTTGAAGCCTCCATTGTGCTTGAGCTGGCCCTGCACAAGTATTTTGAAGCTGCAATCATTGCGGGCCTGCTGATTTTCAACGCAGGTTTGGCCTATTTTCAGGAGGGCCATGCCCAAGCCACCCTGGCGGCTTTAAAATCACGGCTCGCCTTAAATGCGTCTGTACGGCGCGATGGAAAGTGGAAAACCATACCGGCGGCCGAGTTGGTGCGCGGCGATCTTGTTAAAATCTCACTCGGCGGCGTGGTCGCGGCCGATGTGCACATTGCCGAGGGGTCTGTCCTGCTCGATCAATCCATGCTTACCGGTGAATCTTTGCCCCTTGAGGCTGGGCCTGGCGTAGATACCTACGCCGGGGCTTTGGTCAGGCGTGGTGAAGCAACCGCAGAGGTCACAGCAACCGGCGTTCACACCAAATTTGGACGGACGGCCGAACTCGTCCGCACGGCGCATGTGGTAAGTTCGCAGGAAAAAGCCGTACTTAGGATCGTGCGCAATCTGGCGATTTTTAACGGCGTCGTCATCCTTCTCATCGGGGCATATGCCTATGCTCACGCGTTGCCTTGGAGTGAAATCACACCCCTGCTGCTCACCTCGGTTCTCGCTGCCATACCAGTCGCTTTGCCCGCGACCTTCACTCTTGCGGCAGCGCTGGGAGCCCGCACTCTGGCCAAGCAGGGCGTTCTTCCAACACGGCTCTCCGCAGTTGATGAGGCGGCAACGATAGATGTCCTGTGCTCGGACAAAACCGGCACGCTTACTTGCAACCAACTTTCAGTCACCAGCGTCCGCCCCATGCCAGGTTTTGACGAAGCCCATGTACTCGGGTTGGCGGCCCTTGCCAGTTCCGATGGTGGACAGGACTCTGTCGATGCGGCGATTCGCGCGGCATCCAAACAAAAACCAGTATCCGATCTGCCCAAACTAACCAAGTTTGTACCCTTCGACCCTGCCAAGAAGACCTCGGAGGCAACAGCTACAGATGCGAAGGGTGGCGTTCTGCATATCGTTAAGGGAGCGTATACAGCAATCATCGGATTCACCTCTGCGTCTCCCACTGCGGCCGGAATAGCTGACGATCTCGAAAAACAGGGTTTCCGAGTTTTGGCCGTAGCTGCGGGCTCCCCGACGTCCCTGCAACTGATGGGCCTTATCGCACTCAGTGACCCACCGAGGACTGATTCGGCTTCACTCATTTCGGAGCTGCACGCGTTGGGCGTGCGCACCGTCATGGTGACAGGCGATGCGCCGGCAACAGCGGCCATCGTCGCCCATGCCGTCGGATTGGAGGGCGCCGTCTGCCCATCTGGACCGATTCCAGATGTGGTCAAATCACGGGATTTTGCAGTCTTCGCGGGCATTCTTCCGGAAGGAAAATATGACCTCGTAAAAGCCTTTCAGAAGAACGGGCATACCGTTGGAATGTGCGGCGATGGCGCAAACGACGCACCAGCTCTGCGTCAGGCGCAAATCGGCATTGCCGTATCAACGGCAACGGACGTGGCCAAGTCAGCCGCAGGCGTTGTCCTGACCGAGCCTGGGCTCAACGGCATTGTTGCCGCTGTCAAAGAGGGCCGGATCACCTTTCAGCGCATTTTGACCTATACGCTTAATTCCGTGCTTAAGAAAATAGCCCAGGTGCTTTTGTTGGCCGTCGGCCTCATCATGACCGGCCATGCAGTCTTGACGCCACTACTGATGGTCATTGTAATGGTTACGGGCGACTTTCTCGCCATGTCGCTGACAACGGACCGAGTCCGCCCTTCACAAATGCCAAATGACTGGCAAATCGGCAGAATCACGAGCGCCGGTATCATCTTGGGAGGCTTTTTTCTCGCTTATTGCCTGACGATCTTGGCTGTGGGTAAATTCGAACTCGGGCTGGGAATCGAAGCACTGAGAACTCTTTCAGTTGTTGCCATTGTCTTTGGCAGCCAGGCCACCATTTACGTCATTCGAGAGCGTCGTTACCTGTGGGGCCTGCGCCCGACCTATTGGCTTATACTGTCCTCTGTGGCCGACATTCTCATCATTTCTACATTGGCTATTAGCGGGATTGCGATGGCGCCGTTGCCCGGCTCCGTAGTGGCCGCTGAATTTGCGGCTGCTCTCGCATTCGGATTGATCTTGGATGGGGTGAAGATCCCGGTCTTTGCGCGTCTTGGAATCTCTTAAACACATGGGGTGAATGCCGAATCAATTGATCGTGCTAGCGGGCCGGCGATTGTCGTCCAGGTAGCGTTCAGTCGGGATAGGTTGGGCCACTTTGGGATCCAGCATCAATCAGCCGAGAGGCAGGATCACATGGCTGTGAGTTTTGTCTCCTCGACCGGGTGCTGACTCGCTGTTTGAGTTGCTGCCGGTGTTTATTAAGTGATTGCTAAACCAGTTAGCAGCATATTCTTGCACGCTTCGGATTCAACGATTCCCAGATCGAAGCTTGTACGGAAGCCTGTGATCCATCGGCAGGAACAAACCACCTGCCATTCACCCGAATGGCGTCAGGAATCAGTTGGGGAATTTCGGTAAGTTCAATTTTGGCGAAAGTAACAAACTGTTCATTTTCTGCAGAGCTTTTATCGGTTCTCAGTTCAATTGGAATATGCATCCCCGAATTGTACTCTTCGTGAGCATGACCACCAGTGGGGTACACACCCCATGGACTGTGATCTCCGCCATTGTTTTTCTCGAATTGAAAAGCGCTGACGGCACCGCAATCAGCCTGCACAAAGTCCCGCCGCTGGTCGGGTGACGACACGCCCTCGTGTCGCCTTCCCGCTCTGCCGCAAGCCGGCTTTATTTCTCGGACGCCGGATCCGATACTCCCTCATCCTGGACGAGCGTCCATTCGCTGTCCGGATTGTATTCCTTCAGGGTGCTCGCGAGTTGGGAAGTCTTCTCAGCAAAATTGCGCTGATAAACCTTGCCGTCCTGGTTGACGATAAAGGTCATGATGCCCGACTGGTCCCAATGTTCCGGATAAGCCACCAGAGCGAATCCTCCCGTCAAACTGCCATGGCTTAGGTAATCCATGTTCCCGCCGGGCGCAGCCGGGCCCTGCCGGGTCAATACCCTGAAATAATAGCCGTGAAACGGGTGTGGCCCTGTGCCCTTGGCGTGGACGACATAACCTTCGGCTTGCGCTTCCGCCACCAAAGGCCCGAAGGGACTCTCATTGTCCGCCGACACCCAGTAGAGGCCGTCCTTTTTTCCGGGCGCGCTCTTGAGATGCTGCGCATACGTCTTTTCCGTGGCCGCATTCGGGTTCATGCTGGCGTACAGCCGTTGTGCGGACACGTAAGCGCGGCAAACGCCGATGGCGTGGATCTCGTCCTTACCGATGTGCCGATTGATGATCTCCTCCTTGCCCGCCGCCGTGTCGAAATGCCATTGCCCGCCGACTTTCACCAACGGAATCGGCATCGGCCAATTATCCGGGCCGACCTCCAGCGTGATTTTGTTGTCTCCGTCTTTCACAGGATTGCAGCCTTGCGCCATTTTGGCGGCAAACCTCTTTGTATTGTTCGTATCCTGCACGACGTCGCCGGTTAGAAGTTCGTGGAATTGTGGACCGAAAAGTTTGGCCAGAGGCGCCCGGTCATTGGCTGCGACCGCTGCCTGAAAGGCCGCGATGGCCGCGTCCGGCGATGCGAACGTTTGTTCCGAAGCACCTGGTTTCGGCTCCATTGCCTGAAGGTGCGACGGCAAAAGTCCCCAGGCGCATACCAAGAGGGGAATGGTTAAAAAATGGGTTAATTGATTTGAAAATTTCATAGGTTAATCAGGTCTGTTTTTATCCAACGCATTCCGCGGTTCACCGTCTGCCTCCGCCGCCACCGCCGCGTCCCCCGCCGCCACCATGCCCCCCCCCGCCACCATGTCCCCCGCCGCCAGCGTGCGCCATTCCACGGCTTA
>Ga0182030_10018408_pt1 | contig 13391 bp, 13 predicted proteins | sample 812S3MmetaG_FD_121299 | JGI IMG/M metagenome (GOLD analysis project Ga0182030, IMG submission 121299) | Permafrost microbial communities from Stordalen Mire, Sweden - 812S3M metaG (Illumina Assembly) | ecosystem: Environmental > Terrestrial > Soil > Wetlands > Permafrost | place: Sweden... | reverse complement strand
ATGCTGGCCACAACGCTCGATGTGGACTTCGATCCGGACAAGAGCTGGGACGAGAAGAAGGAGATCTACCGCATCTCCAACAAGATTGTGCGCACCAGCAACATTACGCAATCTGCAGTGGGAGACAAGCACGGCCGCTGGACCACGACGATTGCCGCCGCGGTGCTGATTCTCGAAGAGTAGGCATTGCATGCAGCGGGCTTTTCGAAGATCGCTTTGCATCGTGCAGGTTATGGGGCCAATTCCGCGGGGCGGGATTGGCCTTGCTGCGTGAAGCGATGAGGAGCTTGAAGGATAATGATGCTATGACGACAAGTGCGCGCAAATATGTGGTGGGGCTGGTACAGATGCGCATGGGCGCGGACCCGGAGGCCAACTTTGCCGCGGCGGCGGAGCATGTGCGCGCGGCGGCGAAGCTGGGTGCGCAGGTGATCTGTCTCCCCGAGCTTTTCCGCGCGCAATATTTCTGCCAGCGAGAAGACATTCGGCTTTTCGATCTGGCTGAGCCGATTCCTGGCCCTTCGACGAAGGCGCTGGGCGATCTGGCGCGCGAGTTGCGCGTGGCCATCGTTGCGTCCCTCTTCGAACGCCGCGCAGCAGGGCTGTATCACAACACCGCGGTCACACTGAACGCTGATGGAGCGATCGCCAGCGTCTATCGCAAAATGCACATCCCGGACGATCCGCTTTACTACGAGAAGTTTTACTTCACCCCAGGCGATCTTGGTTTTCAGGCCGTCGATACAGCGTTTGGCCGCGTGGGCACGCTGGTCTGCTGGGATCAATGGTACCCGGAAGGCGCGCGGCTAACTGCGCTGCAAGGCGCTGAGGTGCTGTTTTACCCGACGGCGATTGGCTGGCACCCGGCGGAGAAAGAAGAGTACGGCGCTGCGCAGTATGACGCATGGCAGACCATCCAGCGTGCGCATGCGATTGCCAATGGCGTATATGTCGCGGGGGTTAACCGCGTGGGCGTTGAGAACGGGGACATTCTGGGAAATCGCGCGGAGGGGCCGGGGCTAGAGTTCTGGGGCGGCAGTTTTCTTGCGGACCCATTCGGACGCGTGATTGCGAAGGCTTCGCATGAGGCGGAAGAGATTCTTCTGGGGGAAGTGGATCTGCAATTGATGGAGGACACGCGCCGCAACTGGCCGTTTTTGCGTGACCGCCGCATCGACTCGTACTCGTCCATAACCAAGCGGTATTTAGACCCTGTGAACCGGTGGCCCGCGGAAGGGGATTCCAAGTAGCCGTGGGCGACGAGACTCAAAGCAAGGCAACGCCGCACGCGCTGGGCTACCGCATGCCGGCCGAATGGGATCGCCACGAGGCAACCTGGCTGGCGTGGCCGCATAATCCTGACGACTGGCCGGGAAAATTTCAAACCATCCCCTGGGTGTATGCGGAGATCGTGCGGCTGCTCTCGGCGCACGAACGTGTACATATTCTCGTGAATGATGAAAGGGCCGAGCAGCGTGCGCTGGGCATTCTTGAGCGGGCAGGGGCTCTGCTGGACCAAGTGACTTTTCATCGCTGGCCGACCAATCGTGTATGGACGCGCGATTCAGGTCCGATTTTCGTGCGCGACGCTGCCGGCCGGGTTGCATTGACCAACTGGTGCTTCAATGCCTGGGCCAAGTACGCCGACTGGCAGTTGGACGATGAGGTGCCCGAGCACGTGGCTGAGCTGCTTGGTATGGACGCATGGGAGCCGGCGATTGAATTGTCTGGCGGCCAAGCGCGGCGTCTGGTGCTGGAAGGCGGCTCCATCGATACGAATGGCGCAGGGGTTCTGCTCACGACAGAGGAGTGCCTGCTGAGCGATGTGCAGGCGCGTAATCCGGGCGTGAGCCGGGAGGAGCTTGAGCGGGCGTTTCACGATTTTCTTGGTATTGACCAGGTGATCTGGCTGGGCCGCGGCGTGGCGGGTGACGATACGCACGGCCACGTGGACGATATCTCCCGCTTTGTTGCCGCTGACACGATTGTGACCGCAGTAGAACCAGACACGCGCGACCCGAACCATGAGCCGCTGGCGGAGAATTTGGAGCGGCTAATGGCTGCGCGAGCGCGTAACGGAAAACAATTCAAAGTTGTCGAGCTTCCCTTGCCAAGACCAGTTATCTTTCGTGGTCAGTGGCTGCCTGCGAGTTATGCGAATTTCTATATCGCGAATGGGCTGGTGTTAGTGCCTACCTTTAACGACTCGAACGACCGCGTGGCGCTGAATATCCTGGCGGATTTATTTCCCGGTCGCGATGTTATCGGCATTCACTCGGTGGATCTGGTGTGGGGGCTGGGTACGCTGCACTGCATGACGCAGCAGCAGCCGGCGGGTATGCCGTGATCACGGATCTCGAGGCAATGGAGGTGGCGTTGGCTGAGGCGCGACTGGCTGCTGAGGCGGGCGAGGTGCCCATCGGCGCGGCGGTGGTGCGCGATGGGGGACTCATTGCGCGCGGGCAGAATCGGGTGCTGCGCGACCTGGACCCTACGGCTCATGCGGAGATTGTGGCTCTGCGGGCTGCTGCGCAGGCAGTGGGGAACTATCGTCTCAGTGGCTGCACGCTCTACGTCACGCTGGAACCTTGTGCGATGTGCGCTGGGGCCATGGTTCATGCGCGGCTGGACAGGCTGGTGTTTGCCGCGGCCGATCCCAAGGCGGGAGCAGCGGGATCGGTGCTCGGAGTCATCAATCATCCGCAGCTGAATCACAAGCTGGTTGTAGAGCAGGGCATTCTTGCCGAGGAATCGGCAGAGTTACTGCGGAATTTTTTTCGCGAGCGGCGTTAACCCCAAAATTCTAACTTCGCGTGAGTGCCTTGATGCGCTCGGCTTCCGCTGGCCATCGCGGAGCTAACTCACCGTAGCTCCCGTTTCGATAGTCGGCAAAGTCGAAGCCGGGAGTTACCGTGCAACCGAGCAACGCAACCTTCCCATCACCAACTAGCCGCGTGCCTTGCCAAATACCCGCCGGCACAACCATCTGCACGTACTGACCGGATTGTAAATCCGGCCCAAGAGTGAAGACCGCAGTGCTCCCGTCGGGGTGAAGCTGCAGCATCTCCACCGGGTCGCCGAGGTAGAAGTGAAAGATTTCATCGGAGTCAAGGACGTGCATTTCAGAGAATGTGCCTGGCTCGAGCAGGTAGTAAATGGCGGTGGCGGCGCGGCGGTTGCCGCGCCCCAGCTCAAGGCTTGCTGCCGAGGTGTAAGTACGGCGAAAGTAGCCGCCTTCAATGGGGTGAGGCGCGAGATGGAGCAGCGTCTTGATTTCGTCGGCAGTCACGATTCTCATGCTACCAGCCAAACGCAGTAGAATTGAGGGATGAAGGTTCAGGTCTATACCGCCGCCTGGTGCCGCGATTGCCGGGCAACGAAGCAGTTCCTCGAAGCCCATGGGATTGTCTATACAGAGATCAACGTGGACGCGGATCAAGCCGCCTCGGATGAGGTGGTGCGGCGTGTGGGCAAGCGGGCCATTCCGCAACTGGTGATTGACGGAGAGTGGTTTCAGCCGTACAAAGCCGGGCAGGGACTCTTGTTCGACGAGTTGCATGCGCGATTCGGGATTCCGCGGAAGTAGTCACCTCCTCCTCGTACAATCTAAAGTTGGCCCGGTCCCGGGTCGAGGCCGGTTGCTGCCGGCCCCCAAGGAGCCTTCCGTTGATTGAACGTTATACGCGCCCGGCGATGGGCGGCATCTGGACAGAAGAGAACAAGTACCGCTGCTGGCTCAAGGTGGAGTCTGCAGCGAGCACAGTGCTGGCCGAAGACTGCGTGATCCCAACTGCGGCGGCCGAAGCGATTGCGACGAAGGCCAGCTTTTCTGTCGCACGCATTCAGGAGATTGAAGCGGAGGTGAAGCACGATGTGATCGCCTTCACTACGGCCGTGGCTGATTCGCTGAAGAGCCAGGGGCTGGATGCGGAGTCGCGTTGGCTGCACTACGGGCTTACCTCGAACGACATCGTCGACACGGCGCAGGCGTTGCAGATCAAAGAAGCCTCGGCGCTGATCCGCGCGGGCCTGGAGAAGCTGCTGGCAGTGCTCAAGCGGCGGGCCATCGAGTTCAAGCACACGCCGACGATCGGCCGCACGCACGGGATTCATGCGGAGCCGACGACGTTTGGCCTGAAGCTGCTGAACTGGTTTGCGGAGATGGAGCGCAACCTGGTTCGCTTTGACGCGGCGACCGAGGACATGCGTGTGGGCAAGCTGTCCGGGGCCGTGGGTACGTTTGGGCACTTGAAACCGGAGCACGAGGAGCGTATTTGCGCGGCACTGGGGCTGAAGCCGGCGCCGGTGGCCACGCAGGTGATTCAGCGTGACCGTCATGCGGCGTATATCTCCACACTGGCCATCATCGGCTCCACGCTGGACAAGTTTGCCGTCGAGATTCGGCACCTGCAACGAACCGAGGTGCGCGAGGCGCAGGAGTATTTTTCCGAAAATCAAAAGGGCTCGTCGGCCATGCCGCACAAGAAGAATCCGATTACCAGCGAGCAGATCAGCGGCCTGGCGCGGGTGCTGCGCAGCAATGCGCAGGCGGCGTTTGAGAACATTCCGCTGTGGCATGAGCGCGACATCTCTCACTCGTCCGTGGAGCGCGTGATTTTTCCCGACTCGTCCATCCTGGTGGATTACTTGCTGGCCAAGACGGCGGATTTAATTGATCGGTTGCTTGTCTATCCGGAGCGGATGAAGAAGAATCTGGAGTCGACGGGCGGGCTGATTTTTTCCGGGCAACTGCTCCTGGACCTGGCCGAGGCGGGGTTGATGCGCGAGGACGCTTACCGGCTGGTGCAGAGCCATGCAATGCGGGCCTGGAAAGAGGACCTGGTGTTTCGCGATGAAGTGGCGCGGGACGCGGCGATTACGTCACTGCTCTCGCCGGAGAAGCTGGAGAAGACTTTCGATTACACGCGGCAGTTGGGGAATGTGGATGCGATTTTTGCGCGGGTGCTGGGCGAGTAAAACGTTGGGGCGTGTGGTTTCCCATCCATGCGCAAGAAGAAAGGCACAGAAACGGGGCACGAGGGTCTGTTGGTCGGATAGGAGGTCTTGATGAAGTTTGCCGGTATTATTTTCCTCGCAATGAGCGGGGCGATTGCTTGCGCTCAGCAACAAGCAATGCAGCCAGCCGATGCGCTGAACAAACTAGCGTTCATGCAAGGTGACTGGGCGGGTAAACAGGACTTCAATACCGGCGGCGCAGCGATGGTTGGCGACGCCACGGACCACATCGAACCGGGGATTGCCGGGAAGTATGTTTGCGAGATGCTTTCGACAACGCTCCCTGACCGCAAGCCAACGGATACGCGGCATTTCATCTCGTATGACGCGAAGGCGGGGAAGTATACGGCTTGGTGGTTCAACGATACTTCCTATCACCCGACCCAGTTGAGCGGCGATCTGACCGGGAACAAGCTGGTGCTGATGAGCGATGCCGCCGGGCCGGCCCCGACGTTGCGCGCGACGTACGAAAGCCCAACGGCGGACACGTTGACGTTTCATCTTGAGATGAAGAGCGGCGATAACTGGACGAGCCTCTTTTTGACCACGTATTCGAAGAAGGCGGGCGCGCCGAAGCAGTGACGCCTTGAGGAACAAAGAAGGGAACCGCTCGTGGAAGGCTCTAGCTTTAATCTGACCGTCGCACTTACCGGCGCATCCGGCGCGGTGTTTGGGCGCGAGCTTTTGTGCGCGCTGGAGGCGGACGAGCGGGTGAGCCGCGTGCACTTCATTGCCTCCGAAAACTCGCTTCGGGTGGTGGCGGAGGAGCTGGGCGTTAGTGGCCGCAACAGTCTTTTGGAAAAGCTGCTGGATGCAATCCCCAAGAAGATCATCCAGCATACCGACTCCGACATCGGGGCGGCGATTGCCAGCGGCAGCTATCCTTCCAATGGGATGATTGTGCTGCCATGCTCCATGGGGACGCTGGCGGCGATTGCGAACGGGCTGGCGAACTCGCTGATTGCGCGTGCGGCGGATGTGACGCTGAAGGAGCGGCGGTCGCTGATTCTCTGCGTGCGTGAGACGCCGTTCAATCGCATCCATTTACGCAATATGACGCTGGCCGCCGAAGCCGGCGCGACGATCTTCCCGGTGATTCCGGCGTTCTATAACAAGCCAGTAGATTCGACGGAGATGGCGCGGCAGTTTGTCTGCCGGGTGCTGGCGCATATCGGGCTGGCGCAGCCGGGGGCGTTTGTCTGGAAGGCGGAGGATTAACGAGCCATGCGCAACGGGTCGCTTTCGATCGTGCTCCTGGCAGCCGCGGCTTCGCTCGGGCTGATGCTCAGCGTTGGCAAACATCAGCCGTCTGTTGTGCTGCTGCTGATGTTTACGATCTGGGTGGCTTCGCCGTTCGTGGGGTTGGTCTGGGTGCATCGGAGGGCATTGAGCCGGAGCGCGTCGGGGCAGCGGGCGGCGTCTTGGTTGATGTGTCTTGTGAGCGCGGGCTCGGTTGCGACTTATGCGGTTTTGGCTTTCCTGGTGCATGTGGCCAAGCCGGCTGGGCCTTTTCTGGCTGTGCCGCTATTGTCGTGGCTGGTGATTGGGGTTTGGTCCGCGATGCTTGCGCGGAAAGCTGCATAGATGAGGACAAGGTGCACTCTGTGACTGGTCCGCCAAATAGCCGGTCAGGGGTTGGACTTTTCGGCCTCTGTCTGAAGGAACGGCAAAATTCTGGGCGCGTTGCGGGTGGGATGCTCAGGAAATCGAGATTTGACTTCTACGACTCTTTGCGCAGATACTGGCCTTCATGCGGAACTCGATGCAACTCGGAATGGGGGCCATGGCCATGTGTATGTGTCGGCTGGGCGGACCTGTCCGTGCTTGTCTTGAGACGCGAATGCGCTAGAGAAAAATGAGCTAGACGCAACCGATCTTGAAACCAGGCGGCCCGGGTCCTCACAAGGATTCGGGCCGTTTTCCAATATGGACGCACCCACAAGGTTGTCGGTTTCCCACCCTAGCGACAAAAACAAAAGCGTCGTGAGGGTGGGGCGCCAAGATTGTCGCCAGGTTTTTTGACTTACGAAACGGAACTTGAAGGAGAGACTTATGTCGGACGAGAAAAAACAGCAGTTCGCCACACTTGCCGTGCACGCCGGACAAACGCCCGACCCTGCTACCGGCTCGCGCGCCGTGCCCATCTACCAGACCACGTCGTACGTCTTTCAGGACGCAGACCACGCCGGACGGCTCTTCGGTCTCAAGGAATTCGGCAACATCTACACCCGCATCATGAACCCGACAACCGATGTGTTCGAGAAGCGCGTGGCGGCTCTCGAAGGCGGCGTAGCGGGGCTGGCTACGGCCTCAGGCCAGGCGGCGGAGACGCTGACCCTCACCACCCTGGCCGCGGCGGGCGACGAGATTGTTTCGACTACCTCGCTCTACGGCGGCACGTACAACCTGTTTCACTACACGCTGCCGCGGCTGGGGATTACGGTGCGATTTGTGGATGCGGACGACTTTGACGGCCTGCGCGCGGCAATCAACGAGAAGACGCGGGCCATTTACACCGAGTCGCTGGGCAATCCCAAGCTGGACGTGGTGGATATTGAGAAGCTGGCCCAGATTGCGCATGAGAACGGGCTGCCGCTGGTGGTGGACAATACCACGCCGTCGGCAGCACTGGTGCGGCCCATCGAGTGGGGCGCGGACATTGTGGTCAACTCGGCCACCAAGTTTCTCGGCGGCCACGGCACGGCCATCGGCGGCGTGATTGTGGACGCGGGCAAGTTTGACTGGGCGGCTTCGGCGCGGTTCAAGGAGTTCACCGAGCCTGACCCGTCGTACCATGGGCTTTCGTACACGGCCGCATTCGGCCCGCTGGCGTTCATTCTCAAGGCGCGTGTGCAGGGCCTGCGCGATACCGGCGCGGCGCTTTCGCCGTTCAACGCGTTCCTGCTACTGCAGGGGATCGAAACGCTGCACCTGCGGCTGGAGCGGCACTCGCAGAATGCGCTGGCCGTGGCGCGGCACCTGGAGCGGCATCCGGGCGTGGAGTGGGTGAACTATCCCGGCCTTGAGTCGAGCCGCTTCTTCACGCGGGCGAAGAAATATCTGCCCAATGGGCATGGGGCGATTGTCACGTTCGGGATTAAGGGCGGCTACGAGGCCGGTAAGAAGCTGATTGACGGACTGGAACTTTTCTCGTTGCTGGCGAACATTGGCGATGCCAAGTCGCTGGTGATCCATCCGGCGTCGACTACGCATCAGCAGTTGTCAGTCGAGGAGCAGGCGTCTACGGGTGTGACGCCGGAACTGGTGCGCCTGTCGGTGGGCATCGAGGACATTCGCGATATACGGGCCGACCTGAACCAGGCGATTGAAGCCGCGAATGGACAGGCCTTCGCCGGCGCGCCGACAACCGCTGAACTGGCCGCGCACTGAGCACTCCAACAGGTGAGCATCCAAGCCAATGAGCATCATGACTGAAGGCCGATTGACCGCGGGCGTAGCGAGCCGCGGGGCGGAGCCGGGTGAAACCGGTTCCGCCCCGCCGCCGCAGCGCTCGCCTGTGCTGACCTATCCGGTGCCGACCTATGAAGGAGACTATGTTCTTGACGAGCCGCTGCAACTGGATTGCGGGCGTACACTTGCCGGCTTGACGCTGCACTACGCCGTCTACGGCCGGCTGGACGCTGCGCGGGACAACGCCGTGCTGGTGTGCCACGCGCTGTCAGGCTCGGCGCAGGTGGGCGCCTGGTGGCCGGAGATCTTTGCGCCGGGCGGGTTGCTCAACCTGGAAACCGACTGTGTTATTTGCGTGAATCTTCTGGGCTCCTGTTATGGATCCACCGGGCCGGGTTCGGTTGATCCGGAAACCGGCGAGCCCTACGGGCCAAATTTTCCGCTTGTTTCAATTCGGGACAACGTGCGGGCCCAGGCCTTCCTGCTCGACTCACTGGGCATCACCCGTCTGCGGCTGGTCCTGGGCGGGTCCATCGGCGGCATGCAGGCGCTGGAGTGGACGATGCTGCACCCGGAGCGTGTGGAGTGGGCGGCCATCATCGCCGTGGCGCCGCTGGGAGCCATGGGGCTGGCGCTGAATCATCTGCAGCGCACCGCCATCCAGCAGGACCCGGAATGGGGAGCCGGACGATACCTGCCGCAACGCCCGCCGCGTCAGGGCCTGGCTCTGGCTCGGCAGATCGGCATGCTCAGCTACAAGTCGGCGCCGCTGTTTGAAGAGCGCTTCGCCCGCAAGCCGGACCGCAGCGGCGAAGACCCGCGCGCCCTGGATGAACAGGGCGGCGGGCTGACCGGCGGCCGCTTCGACATTGCCGGCTACCTCGACCTGCAGGGCCGGCGCTTCGTCGATCGCTTTGATGCCAACGCCTATCTGGCCATTCTGCGCACCATGGACACCTGGGATCCACTGCATGATGCAGCCTCTCCGCAGCAGGCATTCGGCGGGATTCGCGCCCGGCTCAGCTTTGTGGGCATCAGCTCGGACTGGCTTTTTCCGCCGGCTTCGGTGCGCGCCTTTGCGGAGACGATTCGTTCCGCCGGCGTCAATGCCGATTACCGCGAGATGACCACCGACCACGGCCACGACGCCTTTCTGGCCGAACAGGCGGAACTGGTGCGGCTGCTCAAAATAAAATAGAGGCGCGATGCGGAACTGTTTTTCCGTGAGCGGTGTCTAAGCCCTTATGGGTCCGCTCGCCGGACAACCGGGGTATGCAGCGGATGCATCGATCAATAGTCTGGCTGCCGCGAAAGTGCGGCTGCTGCGCATTGGGCTGAAGCATGTGCGGCCGTCCGCTCGGGAAGGCCAGGTCGCCGGGGGGCGAGACCTTTTTGGGGGGTGCACAAATGGGCGACATCGAGTCTGGCGCGCGTTTCTCCTGCAGCAGGCTTGTCAGCCGGAGCGCGGCTTTCTATAATCCTGGCAATACCTGATGGCAGCCGTGTTATCTTTTAGCCGTGGACCCGGTACTCAACCGCCGAGCCGCAACGGATGCGCTTTCCGTGAGCGGATGTTTTGAAAAATTGATCTCCATTTCGGAAATTCCCAGGAGCACTGAATGAAGAAGTTAGTCCTCGCGTCTGTGATGGCCTTGGCGACCACTTGCCTCGTTTTGCCTTCGCTTCAAGCCCAGTCTCAGGATCAATCCACGATCACCATTAAAGATCCAGCCGAATACAACGCCTATAACCAGGCATACACGCAATCCGATCCCAAGGCCAAGGCCGCCGCGCTGGAAAGCTTTATCCAGCAGTATCCGCAGAGCGTGGTCAAGCTGGCGGTGCTCAAAATGCTGGTTGGTGCCTATCAGCAGTTGGGCGACAGCGATCATTTGCTGAGCGCATCAACCGCGCTGCTGCAGATGGACCCCAATAATCTGGAAGCAATCCTGTTCTCGGTTGCCATCAAGAACAGCAACTGCAAAAAGAGCGTGAACCAGGCCACCGGAGTGGCGGCCGATTCCCAGTCGTGTGACGACGCGGCGCTGCTGGCGCAGAAGGGGCTGAAGGTTGCCAAGCCCGCGGACATTTCTGCCGACGAATGGAAGACACAGACCGATGCGGCCTACCCGGTGTTTGAGTCGGCGATTGCCGCGGACGATGTGTACTCGAAGAAGGACTTTAAGGCGGCTGTCGAGGATTACAAAAAGGAGCTGATGCTCTTTACGGCGCAGCAGACGCAGAGCGGCACCGGGCTGGTGGATACGCTCAACCTGGCCGAGGCTTATGTAAAGCTCTCGCCGCCTGACACGGTGAACGCGGTGTGGTTTTATGCGCGCGCGTGGAACTTTGCGCCTGCAGGCTTCAAGCCGGTGATCGAGAAGAAACTCGACTACTGGTACAGCAAATTTCACGGTTCCCTCGATGGGCTGGATGCGATCAAGACGCAGTCCGCGGCCACCGTCTTCCCCCCGGGAACGCTGGTGATTACGCCGGCCGATACGCCGGCGGAGAAGATCCATAAGATCCTGGTCACTACGCCGGACCTGAGCACGCTGGCGCTCGCTGACAAGGAACTGGTTCTCGCCTTCGGTTCCAAAGACGATGCGGACAAGCTTTGGGCGGTGATGAAGGACAAGGTGACGCCAGTCCCCGGAACGGTGATTGACGCCACGACCACCACCATCAAGGTTGCCGTGACCGACGACGCCAAGCAAGCCAAAACCGCCGACTTCATCGTCAATCTGAAGGCGCCGCTGGCGGACAAGGATGTACCCGCGGCAGGCACTGAACTCAGGCTGATGTCCGACGGCGGTCCGGAACTGGACGGCACCTACGACACCTATACCCAGATCCCCGGTACGGATACGGTGGCGCAGTCCGCGCAGATCGTGCTCCGTGACGCTTTCCTGCAGGAGAAGAAGAAGGTTGTGCCGCACAAGCCGGCGGCCAGCCATCACCCCGCGGCGCATTGATCCTGGACTGAAATCGGGCCTGATCCGCGCTGCTGAGAATGCAGGAAGTACTTGATTTGAACACGCGGCGGACCTTCCACGAGTTCGCCGCCTCAACCGCAATCCTGGGAAGAAAATCTGAAGCAGGAAAGGCAGCCAGTGCGGGCTGCCTTTTCTGTTGGCTGCGGCAATCGCGGCTATAGCATTTTTGGAATTGGCATAGACCGAAAGCGCACACTCAAGTGGCCTTTTCCTCAAGAAAAGCCATCTTTCACAACTCCAAAAAAGTCTACATGTATTCCGAAAATGCTCTGAGCGAGCCGTCGGAGCAAATGGTAGTCTAGAGGCAATATGCAGCGATTGAAGACCCCGTCTATCGTCCTCACAGTGGGCTGCCTGGCGGCTGCCTGCCTTTCTGTTTCCGCCCAGTCAGTGAAGCAGTATGGCCCCACGCCTCCTCCGGCGGAAAAGCCGATCGTCGACAAGACGCATGACGCTCCCTTTGACCCCAGCGGGGATTCCGGCCGCGCCCAGCCCATCGAGTTCCGCCCGGTTGACCAGATGACGCCGCGGGACAAGGAAGTGGCGGCGAATGCGGAGAGCTCCATCGCCGAGAACACGCGCTACGCGAATCTCGAATTCAATCAGGGCAGTTGGAGTTACGACCAGGTGGTTTGCCCGGCGCTGCCGGAGCATGTCTTCCTGCGCTTCCTGCGCAACAACGGCGTGGGCGACACGAGCATGTTTACGGCCTCGATTCCGCGCGGCGGCGAAGGCCGTGTGCGCATCATCCCCATTCAGCTTCGCGGCTATTCGCTGTTTTCGCCGGCGCCCATCAACGCGATGACGGTGGCGGCATTCAACAAGATTCGCGCGGAAGAGAGCCCGGATCACGCGCCGGTCTCTGCATGGCTCGGCGTCGGCCTTTGCTATGCCGCGCTGGCCGGCGGCCATCCGCAGTTGCCTGCGCTTGAAGACGACGTCGAGAAGCAAAAGCTGATTGCAGAGAACAAGGGTATTCTGGACGTGTCTGATGGGGGCGGCGCAGTGATGACGTTCAACGACGTGTCCATGCCGGGCCGCACCATGAACTGGACGCTCTCGTTCGATCGCAACGGCAAGCTGCTCAAGGCCGGCCACTCCGCTGCGCAGCCCATCCGCGTGATTGAAGTGAAGCCGAACCCGGTCAACACGGATCCCAAGGCCGTGGGCATGAGCCAGCCGCCGCAGCAGAGCCAAGCCATTCCGCCCGCCCCGGCTGAGATGCCGATGCATCCGGTACCGAACGCGCAGTAGGGTAGAGAAGGTCGCGCAGGGGTTAAACAGGCCGCGAAAAACTCGTTTTAGGCATGCTTTGTAACAAGGGCACGGCTTTAGCCGGGCCAATTAAGCCAATCTTTGCAACGTCGGGCTTCAGCCCCCCGCGGCATCCCCTCCGCACCCGCAACCAAACCCTTACTCCCCAAGCATGATCCGCTGAATCGCCGAAGCCCGCCCCGTCACCGGGTCGCAAGTGACCAGCGCCGCGCACATCTTCGGGTTGCCTTTGGCGGCTTCAAACTTGCTGGGCATGCCGGTCAAAAACTTCTTCAGCACCAGGTCTTTTTCGACGCCAATCACGCTGTCGTAGGGGCCGCTCATGCCTACGTCGGTCTGGTAGGCGGTGCCGTTGGGAAGCACGCGCTGGTCGGCGGTCGGGATGTGCGTGTGCGTGCCGAGCACGGCAGTGACGCGGCCATCGAGGTGCCAGCCCATGGCGACCTTCTCGCTGGTGGCTTCGGCATGGAAGTCGACCAGGATGACGCGAGCGCCCGAGCGCGCCTCAATGCCGGCCAGAATACCGTTCGCGGCGGTGAAGGGGTCGTTCGTGTTGCTCATGAAGACGCGGCCCATCAGGTTCACCACGGCGTATGCGATGCCGGATTCGGTCGTGCCTTCAAAGACGCCGTGGCCGGGCAGGCCGGGCTGGAAGTTGGCGGGACGGATGATGCGGCGGCCCCGGTCCTGGCT